>Ga0070734_10001553_pt1 | contig 32699 bp, 34 predicted proteins | sample Coa_R1_8_FD_66444 | JGI IMG/M metagenome (GOLD analysis project Ga0070734, IMG submission 66444) | Surface soil microbial communities from Centralia Pennsylvania, which are recovering from an underground coalmine fire - Coalmine... | ecosystem: Environmental > Terrestrial > Soil > Unclassified ... | reverse complement strand
TCCAAACAGGACGCCATCTACTTCGGTTATTTCGTCGACGGCAACCACCAGCCTCTCGACGCCTCGAAATCCAACTACGAACTCCACTTTCCCAAGGGCACCCTCCCCCGAATAAGGCCTTCTGGTCCCTCACGATGTACGACGGCAAGACCCAGTTCCTCGTAGAGAACCCTCTCAAGCGTTACCTCCTCAACTCCACCACACTCAAGTCCTACAAATACGGCCCTGACGGTTCCCTGACCCTCTATCTCTCCCACGACAACCCCGGCCCCACCAAGCAATCCAACTGGCTACCCGCGCCCGACGGCCCTTTCTACTCCGTCCTTCGCGTCTATATGCCCGGCGATTCGGTCCTCGACGGCACCTGGAAGAAGCCCCCGTTGCAGCCTGTTTCAATGAAGTAGGAGGCCGTCTGTAAGCACGTCAGGAGATAGCAAATGCAGAAGCTATTGACGATGGCCCTCTTTCTCCCTTCCTCTTACGCCGGGAGTCAGCAACAAAATCCTCCGCTTCCCCCGCAGGGAGACAAGCCAATGACCAATTCCGATCAGCTAGCCGAGCGCACCCTCCACGCCCGCGCCGTCCAGGCCGTCATCTGGGGCATGCCCGCCGTCAACTACGACCTCATGCTTCAGGAGATGCTCACCAAGACCACCGGCAAAGTCGGCCAAGTCATCTACTGGGGACGCCCACTCGACTACCGCAACCAGACCCTCACCCCCAACCCCGATGCCCTCTACTTCATCGTCTTCGTCAATACCAAGGACGGCCCCGTCGTCCTCGACCTGCCTCCCGGCGACGACAACGGCTCCTTCAACGGCAACATCGTCACCCTTTGGCAGATGCCCCTCGCCGACGCCGGCCTCCTCGGCACCGACAAAGGCAAGGGCGGCAAATATCTCATCCTGCCACCAGGCTACAAAGACAAGATCCACGACGGATACATCCCCCTTCAGTCCGATACCTTCGGCAACTACATGCTCTTCCGCGCCAACTTCAAGAGCCACGCCGACGCCGACGTTCAGGCCTCCATCAACTATGGCAAGCGCATGAAGGTCTACCCCCTCTCCGTCGCCGCGCATCCTCCCGAAACCGTCTTCACCGACGTCAAGGACATCGACTTCGACTCCACTATCCAATACGACGCCCGCTTCTTCGATCACCTCAACAACGTCATCCAGTCCGATGTCTGGATCGATCGCGACCGCGTTATGATTGACCAGCTCAAATCCCTCGGCATTGAGAAGGGCAAGCCCTTCCAGCCGACCGATCAACTCAAATCCATCTTCAACTCCGCCGCTCAGGATGCCCGCGCCTTCCTCTACGCAAAATACGATCAGGGCTTTCCACCCTTCTTCTCCCCCTCCAGCCGCTGGATGTTCCCCACCTATCCCGACTTCGTAAAAACGGTGCAGCAGTCCTACACAGACGTCAACGCCTACCCCGTCGACGAGCGTGGCGTCGTCTACACCATGGCCTTCATCGCCATCAAGAACCTGGGCACCGGCCAGATGTACCTCATCTCCATCAAGGACAAAGACGGCAACGACTATGACGGCTCGAAGACCTACAAGCTCACTGTCCCGCCCAACGCGCCCGTCAAGCAGTACTGGTCCCTCACCGTCTACGACCGCGAGCTCCACACTCTCGTCAAGGGACTCAACCGCGCCAGCCGCTCCTCTCAAATCCCCGAACTTCAGAAGAACCCCGACGGCTCTATCGACCTCTACATCGGCCCCAAAGCGCCCGACGGCAAGGACAGCAACTGGATCCCTACCGACCCCAACCGTAAGTTCGAGCTCATGTTCCGTGCCTATGCACCTACGCAGGCCCTCTTCGAGAAGACGTGGGTGCTCCCGGACGCCGAAAAAGTAGCGGCTCAGTGAGTTAGATATCGTTCGTTATTTTCAATGCAAGGAAGGTTGAGCATGCAGATTCGAATGACAGGAATTGCAGTTCTTTCAATCGCCGGGTTTCTGACGGGGTGCCAACAACAGGTCAAGCCTTCCGATCAGGGGACCGCAACCCCCTCCAGCTCCAGTTACACCTTCGAACGCGGCTTTCCAATCTCCGACACCGCGCAGAAAGCATACGATGACATCGATCTGAACCGCGCCATCGAAGCCTACCGCTTCTTCTATCCCACCGTCTCCGGCGCTGCCATGTTCAAAGGCAACGCAAAGATTGGAATCATTCCCAACAAGGTCTTCGGCACGCTGGACACTCAGCCGAAGCACGTCGGCTACACCCTCAACTCCGACACACCCTATGCGCCTTTGCTGCTCGATCTCTCGCAGGGCCCCATGGTGGTTGAGCTTCCTCCCGGCCCGCTCATCTGCATTGCCATGGACATCAATCAGCTCTGGGTCGCCGATCTCGGCCTCCCCGGCCCGGCCGCCGGTAAGGGAGACAAAGTTGTCTTCCTGCCTCCCGGTTATAAGGACAAGCCTCCGGTCGGTTACCGCGTCGCGAACTCGCCCTCGAACGCGATGCTAGTCGGCGTCCGCTCTCTGCCCGTCAATGGCGACGTTCCGGGCGCCATCGCCCGCATCAAGACCGTAAAGGTCTATCCCCTCAAGCCGGTTCCCGGATGGCCCGCGATCACCTGGCTCGACCTCACGCCAGCTCCGCAGGACACCACGCCGCTCGCATGGGAGAACAACATCCAATACTGGCGTGAATTGGCTGAGGTCATCAACAACGAGCCCCCAAATGCGCGCTTTCACTACATGTATGGCCTGCTCGCTGCACTTGGCATCGAGAAGGGCAAGCCTTTTTCGCCAGATGCCCGCATGACCGGCATCCTCGAAAATGCTGCAAAGATCGCCAACGCCCAGATGCGCGTCGTGTCCTTCGGTGACCGTCGTCCAGACCGGATCGTCTGGCCCGACCGGAAGTGGGAGTGGGCCGCCTTGCGCTATGAAGACGGAGACTTCAATACTGCCAACTACGCCGATCTCCACGCACGCGAAAAGTGGTTCTATCAGGCCATTGGAGCTTCGCCCGCGATGTTTAAGCGTGACCCGACCGCCGGCTCCCTCTATTGGCTGGGCCTGCGCGACGCCACCGGCGCTACCTTGGACGGCGGCAAAGCCTACAAGCTGACCGTGCCCCAGCCCGTGCCCGGCAAGCTCTTCTGGTCCGTCACCGTCTACGACACCGACACTCGAAGCCAGGTCCAGACCGATCAAGGCAAAGCCGCCCTCCGCTCCCTCTTCGAACTCAAGAACGTCTCCACCTCACAACCCACCGATCTCTACTTCGGCCCAACCGCCCCATCGGGCCACGAAGGCCAGTGGATCAAAACCATTCCAGGCAAAGGCTGGTTCGTCTACTTCCGCGTCTACGGCCCCGAGCAGGCAGCCTTCAACGGAAGCTGGAAGCCGGGTGATTTCGAAGAGGTTAAATGACCTATAACTCCCTACAATAGAGGTGCTTACAAGATTCGGGCTCGAAATCTCCAGTAAAACGCGTGTCAAGAGGAGCTATCATCTAAAGCCTTCATAATCAACAACATGCTCTGTCGAAGTAATTGGCCTTGATTCGATAGAATAGAACCAGAAATGAAAAAGACAGAACCCCGGATACGATCCGGGGTTCTGTCTTTTAAGTCTAAGTCTAAGTCGGAAGTCCAGACCTAAGGTTTCTGTTATGAATACTTTGCGTACTTCTGGTACGGGATGGCGGTACTACTTATGCCAGTGCATTCCCCAGCCAAGATACTTGCTTGCCGCTTCATACACCGGTGCAGCGGTCGTTGAGAAGTTCGCCGCCACATGGTGCTCAAAGCCGTTCTCGCAGATGTACCGCAGCAGTTCCTGCATCTTCGGAATCTCGACCACGCCAGCGCCGCCAAACGTATGCAGAGGATCGTTGGTAAACGCGCCCTCGCCGACATAGCCGGTGATCTGCCCGGTGAAGTCGTTGGTCGAAAACCGGGCAAAGCTCATCGCCCCGGCCTTGACCGTCCCATCCAGCGTCCCGTGCGTATTCTCCTTGCCCACGGTGCCGGCAATAATCTGCTGGAAGTCCATCTTCACGCCTTCATTGAAAAAGTGCTTAGGAAGATTCGAGCAGTGGAAGCAGACCGCCTTATCGGGATTGTCACCATAGTTGTTGTTCCAGTCGAGCAGGGCGCTCGGAGTCTCACTCGCCAGCGTCAGCGCATACATGCTCAGCGTACCCAGAACATCGACCTCGCAAGCCGACGGAATCAGGCTCTCGCTCATCATGCTCATGACGGTGCAGGGAACAATCCCGAGAAACTCCTCAATCGAGGTCCAGCACTGCACAGCGCTGACCGTCAGTTCGCTCGCCGTCATCCAATGATCGATCACAGCGCCGAGCTTCGCCATCTTCATCAGCGCCGCATCGGGAGTTTCGCCGATGGGAATGTACTTCTTGATCGCCGCCAGCTTGGCCTGCGCCGCATCGTCGTTATCGTTCATCCGGCCAATCCGGCCCATAACCTCGCTCAGATCGAGCGTCTCAACCGTAATGCCCGACTTCTCCAGCAGCTTCTCCGAGTACCGAACCGTATTGAACGCCGTAGGCCGAGCCCCAATCGCCCCAATACGAAGGTTCTTCAGCCCTTTCACGATCCGGCACACAGCACTGAACCACTCAAGGTCAGCCTTGAACTCCTCTGAGTCCGGAGCCTCCGTATGCAACCGCGTGAGCGAATAGGGGATGCCGTACTGCTTCAAGTTGTTACAAATCGACATCTTTCCGCAGAAGCTGTCGCGACGGAAAGCAATCGTCATCTTGCCCGCATGATCAGGCGTCGCCTGGATCAGCACCGGAACTCGCAGGTCCGCCAACCTCAACGCATCTGCAAGCCCACGCTCTTCGCCAAAGTTCGGCAGCGTAATGATGATGCCGTCGATCTCAGCAGCATGCTTCTTGAACAGAGCCGCGCACTTCTTCGCGTCCTCGTAGCTCTCCACCGCCCCATGCGCCGTCTCCTCCGGAGTCAACACAATCGGCTTGATCCCGGCCGCCTCAAGAGCCGCAATCATCTCCAGGCGCCCACTCGTCGCGAGGTGGCTCGGAAAAAATCCACGGTTGCCCACGATCACACCCAACGTCATCTGCTTAGCCATTACAAATCTCCAAATCAGTTTGGGACCTGCATCCAGGTCAGTCAATCAGGCCGGTCGAAAATCACTCGGCCACGCGCACGCTAGAACAACTTATGGCTTGGGCGAAACCGTATCGTGTAGAACCCGCCAAACAACGTCAGCAATACGCCCCACCACAGGGTGGGCCGCAACTCTGCCAGCACTGTAGGCGGAGGGTTATGAAGCTCCATAATCCCGGTGACTACAAGCACTAGCCCATACGCCAGCATCAAAATTCCGCAGAAGAACCAGATCGACAACTCTGCCGTTTCCACATCACGTTTTTCCGTCATCATCTAGCTCCTACCAGAAGATCAAATTCAGAATAAAGAAGACGACGATCACTACGATCGCCCAGAAGATTGGCTTTTCCCACAACGTCTTCGATCCGTCGTGAGGAATTGGCGTCACGCCGTAGACAAGTCCTGCAAGCTTCTCCTCGGGTACAGGCTTCGTCACCATACTTACAACGACGGTAACGCCCACGCAGATCAGCCAGCTCCAAAGCGCGCGATACAGATTCTCCGCCATGCTCTGCGCATTGGGGCTCAGCGCGATATATCGCAGAGCCGTAGGATCCTTTTGCACCCAAGCCCACATGCCGATCGACGAAGCTGTTCCAGCCAAGAGGCCAAGAAATCCGCCCCAATGAGTCGCTCGTTTCCAGAGCATCCCCAGAATTACGGTTCCAAACAGCGGAGCGATAAAGAAGCTGAACAGCGCCTGCACATAGTCCATGATGCTGGCCGCATTCATCACCAGATAAGCAGTTGCGATGCTGACCAACATGCCGATCACGGTCGACCACCGGCCCATCGAAACATAATGCTTATCGTCGGCCTTCTTATTGATAAACGCCCCATAGATGTCATACGTCCACACTGTCGAGAACGCGCTCACATTACCCGCCATGCCGCTCATAAAGCCTGCAACTAGAGCCGTAATTCCCAGCCCCAGCAGTCCAGGTCCGCAGTAGCGAATCAGCATCAAAGGAAGCACTTCGTTATAGCTATGCTGGCCCGTCGTCGCTGCGACACTCTCAGGAACAAGGTGCATCAGGCTTCCATCAGGATTCTTCAACACAGCAAGCGCCAGCAGTCCCGGCACAATAACGATCAGCGGCACCGCCATTTTGAAAGCTGCGCCGATCACAGGAGCCAGCTTCGCTGCGCGCAGATTGTTTGCGCTCAGTACTCGCTGCACCACCAGGAAGTCCGTCGTCCAGTATCCAAAGCTGATCACGAACCCAAGCCCAAACACGATCCCTGTCCAGTGCACGCCCATGGGATTGTCCTTGAAGCTTCCGAGCGTACTCCACATATGCGTGTAGTCGCTGCTACCTACGTTCACCGCGATCTGCGCTTTGAGCTTCGTCCATCCGCCGGCTTCGATCAGGCCGAGAATCGGAATCATCGCTGCGCCGGCCCAGATCAAGACGAACTGCAGCACTTCATTGATGATGGCCGATCGCAATCCGCCCAGCATGACATACAGCGCCACGGTTGCCGCACCCACCCAGATACTGAAGCTGATGTTCCATCCCAGCACTGTCTTCATCACCAGCGCCATCGCATACATATTCACGCCACTCATCAGGATCGTCATCACCGCAAACGATACTGCCGACAAGCCTCGGGCACCCTCGCCAAAGCGAAGCTGCAGATACCCGGGCACCGAGTGCGTTTTCGAGATGTAATAGAACGGCATCATCACGATGCCCAGAAACAGCATCGCCGGTATCGCGCCGATCCAGTACCAATGCGCCGCCAGGATGCCGTACTGATAGGCCGCTCCAGCCCACCCCATCAGCTCCAGCGACCCCAGATTCGCGGACACAAAACTCAGCCCCGCGATCCAGGCGGTCATCTCGCGCCCTGCGAGAAAGAAGTCTTCACTCGTGTTCGCCTTGCCCTTGGCGTAGAAGCCAATAAAGACGACCAGCGCGAAGTACAGAACGAGAATTAAAATGTCGACCGGTGCCAGCCTGGTCAACTGTTGGCCCATCAGCAGGAGAGCAGCAAACGATATCATTCAGTCTTTGGGTAAACGTTCCCTGCAGCGCTGATGCTGCCGACCCGTCTACATCCTTCCCTTAATCTAACTTTGCATTGATTGAAGAGCTCCCCTGCAACCTCACAAGACAAAGCCCAATCGATGCAACTATACAACAATAGATTCGTAAGGCGCACTGAAGAAATTCGATTTTGCTGGGAGCACTCCTAATCGCAGCAAATTCGTCGATATGGCCATCTTCCATGTGGAATCGATTTCAGATATCTTTCTGGATGAAAACAATTGCCGGGCATCAATCTGGTTCGCATCGAAAGGAGAAATTTATGAAAGCTTTCAGGCTCGGCCCTATCGCCGTCGCCGCCGTGCTCGTCGCCGGCAGTCTAGCCATCGCCCAGGACGTGAAACAGGACGTCAAAAGCGCAGGTACCGACACCAAAAATGCCGCCAAAGATACAGGCCATGACGTATCGAAGGGAACCCAAAAGGCTTATCACAAGACCGTCAGTGGCACGAAAACCGCTGCAGACAAGACCGCCGAAGGCACCAAGACCGCCGCAGATAAGACGGCAGACGCCACCAAGACTGCTGCGCACAAAACTTCGACCACTACAAAAAAGACCGTCGACAAAGTTGAGGGCAAACCCGCTCCGCAATAAGCCAAGCTAGACATCGACGTGCGGAGTCGTCTCCACCCTAAGATGGAGGCGCTGCTGGTCACCGCCCAGCTACACTGAGCAGCGCCTATGCTGAATCTCCGTTCGCTATGCACAACCCTTGTTCTCTGCCTGCTAGTCGCCTCAGCGCAGGGCAAGCGAGCTCCCAATCTTGAGCTCAAAGACTTCTCCGGCAATAAGCAGAAGCTCGACTCTCTTCACGGCTCCATCGCCGTAGTCAGCTTCTGGGCAACGTGGTGCGCTCCTTGCCGCGACGAACTCCCTCGCTTATCGAAACTCACTCAGGAGTATTCCCCCAGTGGTGTCCGCTTCGTCGCCATCTCCATTGACGAGCCGAAAGACCGCGCCAAAGTGGCCCCGTACGTAGCCGAGCAAAAGCTGGCGATGGACATCTGGGTCGGCGGAGACACCGACATGATGGCCCATGTCGGCCTGGGCGACATCGTCCCCGGCACCATCATCCTCGATCAGCAGGGTGAGATCATCGGCCGCATCATGGGCGAAGCCCGCGAAGAAGACATTCGGACACGCATCGAATGGCTCCGCAATGGCAAACAAGGAGACACCCCCGAGCCCCTCACCAAGCGTTACTAACCATTCAGCCGCGAACAGTCACACCATCAGTCGGAAGAGGCCACACCACAGCCGCCGCCAGCGTCACCAGCGCCACCCAGTACATATCCGCTCCCAGCAGATGGACAATCTGCATCCATACCGGCGCCAGCAGCAGAACATCGGCCAACCCCAAAGCAAACTGAAACCCTAGCAATCCAACGACAATCATCGCTAGCCGCCCTGCACCAGCCCGCCTTGCCTGCGCGACCAGCCAAAGCACAAACCCCGCAGCAATCACGGCGCTCACCGGATGCACCCCCCGCAACCGCAGCAACCAAGGTGACCCGCTCGCAAAATCCTGCTCCATCGCCATCCGCAGCGAAGAAGCAGGGAACAGCGTATCCCCCAGCGCCGCAAGCGATCCACTTACCCCAACCACCAGCGTAGCCGCCAACCCGATCACAGCCCACAAAGCATTCTTACCCCGCAGTCGCAGCTCACTCCGCATCTGCCCGGTCCCCAGCAGCCGAGCCGTCAGCGTAAGCGCAGCCAGTAGCAACAGCGTGTTGCTCAGGTGGATCGACAGCACCACCACCCGTCCCATCGACTGATTGCCGGTAACATAACCCAGCTTTACCAGCAGCGCGCCTAGCAAAGCCTCATTCAGCAACAGCACCATCGACGCCACGGCCATCACCCGAGCCGCCTGTCCCTTCACCGTCGCGCGGAACGTCCACACCAGCAGCCCAATCACGGCAAACGTAGCTCCACCCGTCATGCACCGGTGCGTGAACTCGATCACGGTATCCACACGCGGCGCAAGCGGAATCACCTGTCCATTGCACAGCGGCCAGTGATTCCCACATCCAGCCCCTGACCCCGTAGCCCGCACCAGCGCCCCCCACAGGATCACCAGTACGTTGTATCCCACGACCCCCCAGGCAAACCGCACCGTAGCCCGAGAAGCACCCTTTACCGAGACCGCCGGTGTTGTAGCCATATCTCCATTCTACTGTTCAGGCAAACGAAAAGGCCCCGCAAGGAGGCCTCTCCCATTCGAAGAAGGAAGAACTACCCGCTAGCCAACTCCTTAGCCCGCTGCGTAGCCCGCTTCACAGCCTTGATCAGCGTCACGCGCAAACCACCCTCTTCCAATTCCAGAATCCCATCCACAGTACAGCCCGCCGGAGTCGTCACCGCATCCTTCAGCAGCGCCGGGTGATACCCGGTCTCAAGGACCATCCGTGCCGAACCCAGCGTCGTTTGAGCAGCCAGCAGCGTAGCCACATCGCGCGGCAGTCCGACATTCACGCCCGCCTCAGCAAGCGCCTCGATGATGATGTACAAAAACGCCGGCCCCGAGCCCGAAAGCCCCGTCACCGCGTCCATGTGCTTCTCGTCGACAACAACCGTGCGCCCAACCGTCTGAAATATCCGCTGCGCCACAGCCATCTGCTCAGCCGAAACAAATCGCCCGCCACAAAGCGCCGTAATACCCGCAGCAAGCATCGCCGGAGTATTCGGCATGGCCCGAATCACCGCCAGCTCGCACCCCGCGCCGTCCTCGATACTCTGAGTCTTCACCGAAGCCGCAAACGACAGCACGACCTTCTCCGGCGACAGCGCCGGCTTGATCTGCTCAATCAGTGCAGGAACCTGTATAGGCTTCACGCCCAGCAGAATCACATCCGCCTGTTGCGCTGCGGCCAGATTGTCCGTCGTCACATCGAGCCCGAACTGCGCCGAAAGCGCCTGCGCCCGTTCCGCATGATGCACCGTGGCAAAGATCTGCTCCGGAGCCAGCAGGTTGTTCTTCAGGAAAGCCTGCAGCAGAATGCCGCCCATCTTGCCCGTGCCGAGAATCGCTACCTTCAACCCCGGCATCGAAGGAGCCGGAGCCAGAACCTCATATCTTTCTTCGCTCATCCCCAAAGGCTATCAGACACGCAGAAACGGATTGATCCGTCTGGGACGCTTTGCTGCATTCGAAATGAAGAAAGCCGAAATTTTATATAGCGACCTAAGTATCGAACCAATGTTGGTTACGCTCTCACCACAAATGGATAAAGGCAAAGAGGGACTTGACAGGCGGAAAACTGCTGCTAAAGTAAACACTCTCCCCAAGGGGCCCCCACACATCTTGTTGAAGTGAAAGGGACATGAAATGCTGAGTGCATTCTCTTGGATCATTCGCCCTATCTGTGGACGCTCTGGTCGCACCGCGTCATGCTTGATTGCGTTCCTCACCGCACTTTTCCTGCTCTGCCCGACTGGCGCTCACGCAGATACTTACCAAATCACGTTTATCAATGTGATCTTCACGGCGACGTGTATTGGTGGAGGAACATGCACCGAGGTCATCAACGGTTCCGGTCTCTATGATCCGGCGTCCGACACGGCGTGGGATATATCGATCCAGATGACAGGTACCTTGAATGCCTCCCTTGACAGCTATGGTACGCCCACATGTACTGCGCCAGGATGTCTTTCAGGGAGTGGCGTTACAGGGAGTAGAGTCTTATACGACCCAAACGCCTCGCCTGGTTTTAATCCCATCGAGTTCAATCCAAACTTGGGCAACCAATTCGACGCCCCAACGCCTCAGGCACTCACCGGAGGTCCAAACGGTACGTTGTTGTTCGTGCCGAACATGTGTGGAGGAGACCAGCCCGCATGCAACACCACCGGCGCCTTTCCGGGTAACAGCGCAACACCCTACCAACTTACGTCCGGTACATATACGTCCGTGGACATCGGCCCCAGCCCGGTACCCGAGCCCGCAACGGTGCTGCAGATCATATCCGGGTTGTTACCCATCGCTGGACTAACGGTTCGCAAGAGACCGCGCCATTAGCCCAGCTACTGGGTCTAAGCCTCGCCTTCAACCTTCCGAGCGCAGTCGAACGTATGCGCCACAAACGGCCGGAGCAGCTTAGCTTGCTACCTTCTTCTGCGCAGCAATCCACGCATCCACGCGCTGCTCCAGAACATCCATAGGCAACGCACCCGCATCCAGCACCACATCATGGAACGCCTTCAGATCGAACTTCGCACCCAGCGCCGTCTGCGCACGCTGCCGCAGCTCAAGAATCTTCAGTTGACCCATCTTGTAGCCCAGCGCCTGCCCCGGCCACGCAATATAGCGGTCCACTTCAGCCTGAATATTCGTCTCATCAATCGCCGAGTGTTCCCGGAAGAAGTCCACCATCTGCTCTCGCGTCCAGTGCTTTGCATGCACACCCGTGTCGACCACCAGCCGGATCGCCCGCCATGTATCGTTCTCCAGCCGTCCGTAGTCGCTGTAGGGGTCCTGATAGAACCCTATCTCCTTACCGAGCCGCTCGCTGTACAGTCCCCACCCCTCGGTGTACGCCGTGTAGTACTCCTGCTTACGAAACTCCGGCAGTCCGGTCAGCTCCTGCGCAATCGAGATCTGCAGATGATGCCCCGGAACTCCCTCGTGATACGCCACCGCCTCCACCGGAGCCATCGACCGATCTGCGAAGTTGTACGTGTTCACATCCACACGTCCCGGCCGCTTGCCATCCGGACTCCCCTGGTCATAAAACGCCGCTGCCTGGTCCCTCTCGATGTACGAAGGCATCGCCACAACTTCAACCTTCGCCTTCGGCAGCGTCCCGAACAGACCGGGCAGTTTAGGCTCCATCTGCGCAATGTATCCCTTGTACGCATCCAGCAAGGCCTCCTTCGAAGCCGGATGCTCCTTTGGATTCGCCTGCAACGCCGCTCGAAAACTCTTCAGGTCGGGATACCCCAACTTGTGCACGATCGCCAGCATCTCGGCCTCATTGCGCTTCACCTCATCCAGCCCGATCTGGTGAATCTCCTCAGCCGATTTATTCAGCGTAGTGCTCTGACGAATCCGGTACGCATAGTAAGCATCTCCATCCGGTAGCGCCCACACTCCCGCATCTTTTCTCCCCGCCGGGATATACGCCACCTTAAGAAACTTCGCGAACCGCTGATAAGCAGGCAGCACCTGCGTCGAAATCGCCTCCATCAGTTCGCCCGAGATCCGCTTCTGATCCGCCGCACTTATCGTTGCCGGAAACTTCTTCAACGGCCTCGCAAACGGACTCTCTTCCGGCTTCTGATCCGCCAGCGCCTGCGTCTGCACCAGAACCTTCTCCAGCAAATACTTCGGCGGCATGCGGCCCTCATCCATTCCGAGCTGCATATTCGTCATAATCTGCGAGAAGGCCGTCGGAATCTTCTTCAGCCGCGCAATATAGTCGTCATAATCCTTCACGGTCTCGAACGAAAGATTCTCGACCATCCGGGGCATCTCCGTATGGAAGCCGCCGAACTGATTCACCGGCATCTGCCACTCTTTGAACTTCGCCCCTTCCTGATCGTCAATCAGGTCTCGCAGCATCAGCTTTGCCGACAGTTGCTCCTGCTCCGTCAACCCGGTTGTGTCGATCTCGCTCAACCGCTCTATAAACCCGCGCCCCCTCTCCAGCGCAGCGTTCACCGCCTGCACCGAGTAGTCTGTAAGCTGATCGTTATACCGCTTATCACCTAGATAAGAGGCATATTCCGGCGCGTGCTTCAGCCTGTCTTCCCAAATCTCCGCGAACAGCTTCGACAGCGCCTTGCTACGATCCGCAACCGAGGTCGGCCCGACAGCGGGCACTCCACGCACGGGAGCCTGAACCTGGGCCACCGCATTCACCCCGTTGATACAACCTGAAATCGTCAATCCACAAACCAGCGCTAGCGAAACCGTCTTCATCCAAAACCTCGTACGTCTTCGCTAGTTTACCGTGTGGACGCAGTGAAGACGCGGTTATCGCCAATGCTTCAACTATGCTCCGAACACCCCTCCAGCATCCGGTAGAGCGTCGACCGGCTGATCCCCAGCATCTCCGCCGCTCGCAACTTATTGCCCGCACAGCTCTTCAGCACCTGAAACACATGCCGTTCCACCACATCCTGCAACCGCGTCGGCACATCCGGGCGGTTCATCTCCGGACTCACACCACACATCTCCCGAAGCGAAGTCAGATGGTCGTTCTCAAGCATCTGGCCGTCACACTGCAGCACGCCGTTGCGCAACACGTTCTCCATCTCCCGAACATTCCCGGGCCATCCATGCGCCAGCAGCCGCTCCATCGCACCGTTGGAGATCCTCTCCACATCCTTTCCATACAGACTCGAGAACCGCTTCAAAAAGCTCATCGCCAGCCCCGGAATGTCCTCCACCCGTTCCCGCAGCGGTTCCAGCACAATCTCCACCATGGCGATCCGATAGTACAAATCCTGCCGGAAGCGCCCCGATGCCGTCAGCACCTGAAGATCCTGACTCGCCGAAGCAATCATCCGTGTGCCCAGTTTCGGCTCGATGGCCCGCACCAACCGGCTCTGTGCAGATAAAGGCATCTCCTCAATCCCATCAAAGAACAGCGTGCCGCGACGCGCTGTCCGCATCAATTCGCGAATCCGATCCTCGTCACTATCGTCCAGCGCCGCCGAATGACACACCACAAACGGCCCCTCCCGATCCATGCTGCAGCCATGCAGCGTCCGGGCGACCAGCTCCTTGCCAGTCCCCATCTCACCTCGCACGAGCACTGTCCGAAAGTGTGGCCCGATCCGGTCCACCTGCATGCGCAGCCGCCGCATCGCCACACTGTCCCCAACCATCTCGAAGCACGGAAGCTCCGCAGCGAGCCCATGTGGTTCCTCAAAACGGGCAGGCGCAACGCCGGAAAGGGAATAGCTGGAAGTCGACATGATTATTCCCTACATCGGCAGATCCAGCCTTCAGGTGAGTCCGAAAAACAACAAAGCCGGACACCGCATTGCAGCAGTGTCCGGCTCAGTCTCGAATCAGTTGTCTTTTACGCCGTAGTCGTCGCGCAGTACGTATCGAACGCCCGCGTCAGCTCCTGAGCAATCGCCGGAGCCGTCGAGGTCTCAATCGCCGACCGCTGCATCAGGTACACCAGTTGCCCATCGCGAAGAATCGCAATCGCCGGCGACGTCGGCGGATGTCCGCCGAAGTAGCTACGAGCCTTCTCGGTCGCATCGCGATCCTGCCCCGCAAACACCGTCACCGAGTGGTCAGGCTTTGCCGTGTGCTGCATCGCCAGACGAACCCCAGGGCGCATCTTCCCGGCTGCGCACCCGCAGATCGAGTTGACCACAACCATCGTTGTCCCCGGCTGAGCCAGCGCAGCCTCCACATCAGCCGCCGTCCGTGCTTCCTTCAGCCCAGCCCGAGTCAACTCCTCGCGCATCGGAATCACCATAATCTCTGGATACATAAACTCTCCCCTCGAAACCACAAAAGAAACTGAAAACACCCGTCTCCTACGATTGTACGGTCTCCCTCCCCACCACGCCACCCAACCACGAACCCCGGCAGGCAACTCATTGCTGTTCAATCTTTAAATCCGTGTACCTCCCTGCATATCCGTGGTCGTCCCATCGATGTTGTACCCTCGAAACCGTGCCGTCCTCTACCCTCAACATCCAGCAGAACGTCCTGCTCGCCCCGTACACTACCTTCCGCATCGGTGGCCCCGCCCGCTTCTTCGCCAACATCACCAGCGAAGCCGCCCTCCTCGAAGCCATCACCTACGCGCGCACCAACTCGCTCCCCATCTTCGTCCTAGGCGGAGGCAGCAACCTCCTCGTCAGCGACTCTGGCTTCGACGGCCTCGTCCTCCACATCGCCATCGCGCACCCCTTCCAGGCTCAACCCGATGGCAGTCACATCGACTACACCATCACCGCCGGCTGCGACTGGAACGCCTTCGTCCTCTATATCGCCAAGCAGGGAATCACCGGCATCGAGTGCCTCGCCGGCATCCCCGGCTCCGTCGGCGGCACCCCGGTTCAAAACGTAGGAGCCTACGGTCAAGAGGTAGCCGACACCATCACTTCCGTCCGCGCCCTCGACCTCGAAACCACCACTTTCGTCGATCTCACCCCCGACGAGTGCGGCTTCTCCTACCGCCGAAGCATCTTCAACACCACCCACCGCAACCGCTATATCGTCACCACAGTCAGCTTCCGCTTCGACCCCACCGCCAAACCGAACCTCACCTACGCCGACCTCACTCGCTACTTCGCCGGGCAAACCCCCACCCCCATCGACATCTACCACGCCGTCCGTACTATCCGTCACGGTAAAGGCATGCTCCTCGTCGATGGCGAAGCCGACTGCCGCAGCGCAGGCTCCTTCTTCAAAAACCCCATCGTCCCCACCGGAATCCTCACCGCCATCGCCACGACCCTGAACATCCCCGCCGAAACCATCCCCAACTGGCCCGCCGCCGACGGCCAAACCAAAATCCCCGCCGCATGGCTCCTCGAAAAAGCCGGCTTCCCCAAAGGTTTCCAACAAGGCAACGCCGGAATCTCCTCACGCCACACTCTGGCCCTGATCAACCGAGGCAACGCCACGGCCGCCGACATCGAAGCCCTACGCGACACCATCCGCGCCGAAGTAGCCAAACGCTTCAACATTGAGCTGGAACAAGAGCCCGTCCAGCTAGGCAAATAGATCGCTCGCAGTTGCACTCGTCGTTGTCGTTGCTCTCTTGTTGTCATCCCGTAGGGATCTGCTGTTGCCTTTGCCCTTGTTGTTGTTGTCCTTGTTGTTGTCGTTTCCCTTGTTGTTGTCGTTGCCCTTGCCGTTGTCGTTGCTTTTCTGGTTTGTCATCCCCGAAGGAGATCTGCTTTTGCCGTTGTCGGTGTCTGTTTTCCTTCAACCACACTAACAATCGTCATCTCGACCGTAGGCGGCGCACTTGCCGCCGCAGTGGAGAGACCCCCGCATTTCGCTCTTTGTGTTCGCACTTGCCCTAATGCGCGTCATCCGCAAAGAGAACCCGCTATTGTTTTGTCGTTGTCGTTGCCTCTAGGTACCCTAAGGCTTCAGCCTTGGGGTTCTCACAAGCCGCAAAAAAAGGGCTTCAGCCCCTGGGTATGCCTTTCTCAACCGAAACACAATCACTCCCGAAGCCGTTCCATCAACCGCCGCCGTTCGTCCGCCAACACCACCTCCACCGCCCCCTGCTCCATCACCTGGCCCTCCGCCATCCGCACGACCTCCGCCCCCAGCAGATAGCACTCCCCCACATCATGCGACACCGAAAGCACTGGCACCTTCCACTGCCCCAGCCAATCCCGAAGCACCACTGCCAATTCATCCCGCAACACCCCATCCAACCCGGCAAACGGCTCATCCAGGAGAAGCATCGCCTTATCCACACCGTCATAACCGACCGCCGCAGCCACCGCACGAGCCACCGAAACCCGCTGCCGCTCCCCCCCACTCAACTCCTCCGTCCTGCGATCAGCCAGCGTTGTCAGCCGCATCAACCCCAGAACATCCTCCAGCACCTGCCCATCCTCTGACCCCACCCCATAAGCCACGTTCTCCCGCACCGTGCGATGCGGAAACAGCCTAGCCACCTGAGCCGCACTTCGTACCGGCCGCAGATAAGCAGGCACAAACACTCTCTCCTCCGTACTCACCAGCACCCGCTCCATCGGCCCATAGACGATCCTCCCCACATCCGGCCGCACAAACCCAGCAATTGCCCGAAGCACAGTCGTCTTCCCACTCCCCGAAGGCCCAAACAGCACTGTCCACGGCCGCGTCAACACAAAGCTCACATCGAGCCCCAGCCCACCCACCCGATGCGCCATCTTCACCGCCAGCAGGTTATCGGACAACGTCCACCTGCCTTCCATCCATCTTCCTGAACCCCGGCACAAGATAGATCACCAGCAGCGCCACCAGCGAGATCCCCACCAGCAGCAGCGCCGTCCGATTCGCCGCCGCATAATTCCCATCCTGCACCAGGTCATACAGCGAGATCGACAGCGTCCGCGTAGCCCCCGGAATATTCCCGCCCAGCATCAGCACCACGCCAAACTCCCCGACCGTATGAGTAAACGCCAGCACTGCACTCGTCAGCAGGGAAGCCCGCGCCATCGGCAGCACAACCGTCCGGAACACCTTCCAAGGCCCAGCCCCCAAACCCGCCGCAGCCTCGACATACCCCTGCTCGACCGCTCCAAACCCAGCCACCAGAGGTTGCACCGCAAACGGCAGACTGTACAGCACCGACCCCACCAGCAATCCCGTAAAGCTAAACGCCAGCGGATGCCCAAACACCCGCATCAACAGTCGCCCCGGAGCCGTCAGCGGCCCCATCGCCACCAGCAAATAAAACCCCAGCACAGTAGGCGGCAACACCAGCGGCAGAGCCACCAAAGCCTGCACCAACGCCCGCCCCACCCCACGCCCCGAAGCAATCCACCAAGCCAGCGGCACCGCGATCACCAGCAAAATCGCCGTCGTGCTCCCCGCCAACCGCAGCGTCAACCAAAGCGCCTGCACATCCATGAGCAACAGCCTAACGCAGCACCACTCCATGCATGTGCTGGAACATGCAAGACTCTTTACGAAAAAGAATATTGGGTGCTACAACCGCAAGCTAAAATGATCCCCCATGGCACGTATTCGATTTTCCATTGCATCCATTGCTCTTATTGCTTGCCTTTTTGAGCCCGGCCCCGCAGTATCGCAGGCCACGCCTTCACCCGCTGCCGAAACTCCCAAAGCCGCTGTGGACGAGGTGATTTCGATGTTCACCCCCAACGATGCGGTAAACGTAGAAGCCACCGGGAAACCGATGCCTACAACCGGCACATGGGGTGCGCAAACAAAGTTTCCCGACGGACAACCGAAGGTCTGTGCCCTTGCTCACGTAGAGTGTGTGGTCGTCATCTATCGCGTGCCGGAAGACAATCTCGTCTGCGAATGGGCTGTCGGATTTGTGAACGTGGTCGAGCCGCAGCCGGATGGCACCATCAAACACGCGACGCACGTCGAGGTGCTCGACGAAAACGATGCCGCCGCGCGTTACACGTTGAAAAAGGGGTGGGCTAAGGGAGAAGCTCCGAAGCCCGTTGAATTCCAGCGTCCTGACTACCCTTCCATAGCACGCTCCGCGCAGGTGGGTGGCGTGGTCACTGTGACGATCGTCGTCGGTCCAGACGGCTTGGTGAAGAGCGCAATCGCCACCAGCGGACCATCCATGTTGCAGGCCCCTGTGCTCGCAGCGGTGCGCCAGTGGAAGTTCGATCCCCTGGAGATCGGTCAACAGCCTACAAGCTTCCGCCTCGACGAACAGTTCGCCTACAACGTCCAGAAGCCGAGCATCTCGGCTGGCATGGATCCCAGCGGCCACGTCGTGCTTCAGGAGGCAGACCCTCGCCTTGATCCGGGATTTCGCTCCAATGGCGTCTCCAGCGGCGCATGGGCTACGTGTACTGCTGCGACAGGATGCCAGGCCGCTGCTCCCAACGTACCGAAGTAGCGTTACTGCACTCAAGCCAACTCCGCAGATTCACAGCCTAACCAGCCCCGGCGAGCCGATGATGCGGTCACTTTGCGATCTTAGGTACTTGCAACGGAATCTGTAACGTTCCGAGACGGCCGCTGGTCGTGTCCCACACCGCGAGATAAAGGTATTGATCATCTTTCTTCAGATTGAGCTGCTGATCAAAGGCCAGCGGGATGTCGGGATGTAGCCGCGCCACATCTTCGTTCAGCGTCATCGTCACGCGCTCAGCATGGGCGTCGACGGCACGACCGTCACGATTCAGGACAACGGCGGCGACTCCAAAGATAACCGCCGACTGCCCATCAACGGTCTGGCGCGTGAACGCATCAACCGGCAGCGAATAACGAACAGAAAACGGGACATTTCCCTTTTTCGGCGGCAGTGCAGGAATAGATACCGCGAGCTTCGTTGCGGAACCGACTGCCGGGTCTGAAGCTGGCAGCGCCCTGGCATGGAAGATGATAGGAAGACTGCGCGTCGCGGGCACTTGGACCTTTTCGCCGTCCGGCAACAGGCGCGTCCTAGTCCCCGTCTTCTGCGGCTGCTCGGCGCCTCCCGGACTCCCATCGGCAAAATATCCGCGGCGATAACTCAGCTGGTAGCCCTCTTCGTTCAGCGCCACGCGAACCTTGTGCCACTTGTTGTCGAAGTGCAGGTCATGGGGCGAATAGGTAAGCGTGTAAAAGCTGCCGTCGGAGTTGAGGACTCGGTCGGTGATCTCTGTCAGTCCATTGCTGTTGTAAAAGGCTTGCCCTCCAGTAGCTCTCGCCGTCTCGTTCATCAGCGACTGTTGAGCGAACATGGAGAGGCTGGAATAGGTTGTGAGACCACGCGCGTCGATGGGATAAACAGCGATGCGTTCCTGCTCCAGCTCGTCATAAAGAGCGCGCCACATCGCGGGATCGTCATAGAGTTCGGCGTCATCGCGGAGATAGAGGGTCGAACCGCCTGAGAACCACAGGACATTTTTTCGGCCCGGCAACTGGCTGAGATACGCGGCGATCTGGTGCAGTGTGTCGATGTCGCTCAGGTATTCGCGGCCGGTTGGCGGAATGCGTGGAATGGCCTTGTGCAGAGCGGCCAGCAGCAACGCACGATCAGACGTGAAGTCCTGCACCAGAAAACACCCGTTTCCGGCGCGCAGGTAGATAGCGAGAGGCTGACCTTCCGGCTGTTCCTCAAAGAACCTCGTTAACTCGTAGTTAAGGTACATCTGGTCGGTAATCCGAAGATTGGCGATGTCGATGATGACAACGTTCAGTACCGGCGGCAGATGCAGGAGATAATCGTTGCTGTACTCTCCCGCCCGCATCGCCGCTGGCTCCATCTTTGCGGCGGGTGTGCCAGTATGCTCCTCGAATGTGGCGATCCCTTGCGGCTTGTTATTGTCGAAGACGCGGAATGCCGACTCTGGAAGGCCGTGTACGGGATTCCCCTTGCGGTCGGTAACGGTAACGTCGGTGAGGACCACCCGCGAGCTTACCTGAATGGTGTAGGGCGGATTTGCCGACGGCTGGTTTTGAGGCTGAGATTGAGCTGAAGCTGTGAAAAATGAACTAGAAAGCAAGAGGACGAGAACCGTCAACAGTGATCGCGTGAGCATCGGTTCACCCCGGGTGACCCACATATTTGACGGATAAGGCAAATGGTAAGTTGCCGAGTCCCTCCAACAACCTGGGTTGCTCCGAATAACGGTCCATCCGGAAATATCCCGCTACTTCACCGCAGCCAGCCCCACCTTCGTCAAATTCCCCTGCACCGCCGGAGTCAGCAGCCAATCCAGAAACGCATGCGCCTCCGCCTTCCGTTCCGACTTCGCCATCACCACCGCATACTGCACAATCGGCGGATACTGGCTCGTAGGCACCAGCACATAACTCCCCACATCCTTGAAGTGCGGTGAACTCGCAGCCGTCAACGAAATCAACCCAATCTGCGCATTCCCCGACTCCACAAACTGAGCCGTCTGCGCAATATTCTCCGCGACCACAAAGTGCGGCTTCGCAGCGTCATACATCTTCATCTTCTGCAGCGCCGCCACCGCGGCCCGCCCATACGGAGCGTGCAGCTCATTCGCAATAGCAATCGTCTTCACCCGCGGATCAACCAGCTTCTCGACACTCAGCGGCTGCAGCGGCGAATCCTTCCTGGCCCAAACCACCAGCGCGCCCTTCGCATAAGCTGTCGGACTCGTCCCATCCGCCAACCCCGCCGCCACCACCTTCTCCGGAAACACAAAATCCGCCCCCAGAAAAAGATCCATCGGAGCTCCATTCAAAATCTGCTCCGCCAGCATCGACGACGACCCATAACTCACCACCAGCTTCACACCCGTAGCATGTTCATAAGCTGCAGCCCACTGCGGCATCACAGGCTGCAAATCAGCCGCAGCAGCCACCCGCAGTTCCTTCTGCCCCCACGCATCGCACACGCCCAAAACCCCGGCCAGGATCAGCCCGAGGCAAACATAAGCGGCCCACCTGACCCCTGATCCCTGTTCCCTGATCCCTCGCATACGGTACCCTAGACGTGACAATGAAACTCCAATCTCACCATCTTAGATGCACCGAGTGCGGTGCCATCATCACCGCCGATGCCCTCAACAGCATCTTTCGTTGCCCCACATGCAACGGCCTCTACGACGTCATCTATCCTTGGTCGTCCATCCCCAACGGTGACATCCCCGCCTCCTCCAGCAATCTCCCCAACGCCAGCGCCCTCCGCTGGCTCTGGCAGGAACGCCGCACTTCTACTCTTTCCATCGACCAATCCGGCGTCTGGCGCTTCCGCGATCTCCTACCCATCGTCGACAATCCCGAAAACGCCGTCACCCTCCGCGAGGGCAACACGCCCCTCTACGACCTCCCGCGCTGCGCCAAAATCGCCGGCATCGACTGGCTCCTCGCCAAGCACCAGGGCATGAACCCCACCGGCTCCTTCAAGGACACCGGCATGACCGCAGCCCTTTCCGTAGCCGCCGAACGCAAGTTTGAGTGGGTGGCCTGCGCCTCCACCGGCAACACCTCCGCCGCCATGGCCGCCTATGCTGCCCGCGCCGGCCTCCGAAGCATCGTCTTCATCCCCGAAGGCAAGATCGCCTGGGGCAAGCTCTCGCAGTCCATGGACTACGGTGCCCTCACCATCCAGCTCAAGACCGACTTCGACGGCTGCGTCCGCATCCTTACCGACCTCGTCAACCGGTTCCCCATCTACCTGCTCAACTCCGTCAACCCCTACCGCCTCGAAGGCCAAAAAACCCCCGCCTTCGAACTCCTCGAGCAGCTCGAGTGGCAGGTTCCCGAGCACGTTATCGTCCCTGGCGGCAACCTCGCCAACGGCTCAGCGCTCGCCAAGGGCTTCACCGAGATGCACCACCTCGGTCTCATCCCCCGTATCCCCAAGATCAGCATCATCCAGGCCGAAGGCGCCAACCCCCTCTACCGCACCATCGAAGAGAACGGGGGCAGGGAACTCATTCCCGTCAAAGCCAACACCCGGGCCACCGCCATCCGCATCGGCAACCCAGCCTCCTGGCGCAAGGCCCTACGAGCCCTCCGCACCACAGGCGGCTGGTGCGAGCAAGCCTCCGAGCAGGAGATCGCCCTGGCCAAGGCCGAGATCGGCGCCGAAGGTGTAGGCTGCGAACCCGCCTCCGCCGTCACCCTCGCCGGCCTCAAGAAGCTAGTAGCCCAGGGCAAGATCACCCGCGAAGAGCGCGTCGTCCTCGTCCTAACCGGCCACACCCTCAAGGACTCCGCCTACACCATCGACTACCACCGCGGGGAGCTCTTCAACGAAGCCGAAAACGCCCAGATCAGCCCCGCCGATCAGGCCCTCCACGCCGCCCTCCGCAAACCCCCCATCGTCCTCGAACCCGACTCCGATATAGTCCTACGCGAACTCGAATCCCAGATGAAGCTGACCCACGCATGACCGCTACGGCCAAACTCCATCTCCGCCTCCCCGCCACCTCCGCCAATCTCGGCCCCGGCTTCGACGCCCTCGGCCTGGCCATGGCCCTCTACCTCACCATCGACGCCGAGACGTCCGAAGCCTTCCGCATCGAAGCCACCGGCCGAAACGCCGACCTCTGCGCCTCGCTCGAAAACAACCTCATCCTGACCACCTACACCGACATCCTGACTACCAGCAACCAGCCCGTACCCCCCCTTTTTCTCCGAATCCATAACGAAATCCCCCTCGGCATGGGCTGCGGATCCAGCGCAGCCGCCCTGTTGGCCGGAGTCTTCCTGGCCAGCCACTTCGGCAACCTGAACTGGACGGGCCAGCAAATACTCGAAGAAGCCGCACGCCGAGAAGGCCATCCCGACAATGTCGCCGCCTGTTATCACGGTGGGATGACGGCATCGACAATGTCAGGAAATTTCGTAATAACAGCAACATGCGGAGAAAACTTAACCTGGAACCTCCTGTTAGCTCTACCCTCCGCCAGCCTTGCCACAGAGAAGGCCAGAGCGCTCCTCCCCCCGACCTATTCCCACGCCGACGCCGTAGCCAACATCCAGAACACCGCTCTCCTCGTAGCCGCCTTCGCCCAAAACCGCAAAGATCTCCTCCGCACCGCCATGCAGGACCGCATTCACCAGCCCTACCGCATGGAAGCCTGCCCCCTGCTTCCCCGCCTTCTTCCCTTAGCCGGAACCTCAGGCATCCTGGGCGTTGCTCTAAGTGGAGCCGGCCCGTCAGTCCTCCTCATTACAGATGAATCCAACCCAACCACCCTGCTCCCACTCATCCGCCAGGCCGTAGAAGACCCCACCGTCGAGATCCTGCAGACCACCATATCCTCCGGGGCGACCAGCCTCATAGAGTAGATAGAGAAGTCACAACTACGGTAATCCCCATAAAGTTACCTAAGATTTCTTTACGTTTTGCCAGTTCCTTCGTACCTTAGCCGAGTGGGCAGTTCTGGGGAGGGCTGCTACGCCGCCCGTTGACCCCTCTCTGAGGGGTCCGGGCGTTTACTCTTTAACCCTGCATTTTGCCCATACTACTTTCGCACTAGGCCCTATTTTCAACGTGATCTGACACTTCTGAAACCACCAGCCCTGCCGAGCATCTATTATTGTGAAGGTTGTGTTGCAAAGACGGGTGGTAAATCAACAGCACACCCTTGGAGGAAGGTAAATGGCAGGTCAGTTCGTAACCGAAGTAAACGATGCAAACTTTGAGAAAGATGTACTACAGTCCGATCAACCGGTCCTGGTAGATTTCTGGGCTGCGTGGTGCGGCCCCTGTAGAGCGCTTGCGCCCGTTGTCGATGAAGTCGCGAGCCACTATCAGGGCAAGCTCAAAGTCATGAAGATGGATGTCGACGCCAACACTGCAACGCCGATGCGTTACGGCATTCGCGGAATCCCCGCGCTGTTGCTCTTCAAGGGCGGCAAAGTAGCCGAACAAATCGTAGGTTTCGTCCCCAAGGACACCATCGACAAGTCCGTCATCAAAGTTCTGGCGTAAGCAAAAGCTCACGCACAATTACGGCCCGGCGACCACAAATCGCCGGGCCATTGTTTTGCACGTATCAATTTCTTTCGCGAAAGCACCGAGCTATTCGGGCACCCGAATGTACTATGTTTCCTTGCAGACATACGACTAACAACAGGGACGAATACCATGGGCATGCTGAACCACTTCTTCTACCCGTGGGGCTTGCTGCTCCAGGGATTGGCGGTAGTCCACTTTATTCGTGGTCGACCAGACAATTATTGGATTTTCATCATTCTGTTCCTCGGCCCAGTCGGTGCAACTATCTATCTTTTTGTCGAAGCGCTTCCCGATATTGGTCTCGTAGGCCACTCATTCAAGCATTTTTCCCGTCGGAAGCGTATTGGCCAACTAGAAGCTGAGATTCATGACAATCCATCGGCTGGGAACTACGAAGAACTGGGCGATCTTTACATGGACGACGGCAGTCTCCAGTCGGCGCGAGCAGCGTTCGACAAAGCCATCGCCGCCCGCGCCAATACGCTTGATCCTTTTTATAGGCGCGGTGTTTGTGCCATCGAGTTAGGCGATGCCGTAGCGGCGGTGCCTGATCTGGAACGAGCGGTCGGCGAAGATCCCGACCATGATTTTCATCGTGCAGCTGGACTGCTCGCCCACGCTTACGCGCAGACCGGACAAAAAGAAAAAGCCGAAGCGCTCTTCCGTCGTGTAACGATGATATCGACCTCGTCGGAGACATACTTGAATTTCGCAGATATGCTGGCGTCCGAAGGGCGCAACTCCGAAGCACGTGAATGGGCGCAAAAAGTACTCGACAAGAAGCCAACGATGCCCGGCTACCTGCGTCGTCGAGAGCGGCGGTGGTTCCGTTCCGCAAATGCCATGCTAAAACGACTTCCTGTGTGAAGATTCGGCATTAAACTCCCTTGTTTGGTCTGCTATTACACTTGCATTCATGCTCGAGTGGCTACCCTCCTATCTAAGGCTTCTATGAGCGACTTCCTCCTCGGCAACGACCTCCCCATCAATCGTCTCGGCTTCGGAACCATGCGTCTCGTCAACGAAGGAGCATGGGGCGAACCCACCGACCGCGAGCAGATGCGCAACGTACTTCGTCGAGCCGTCTCCCTCGGCGTCAACTTCATCGACACCGCCGACGCCTACGGCCCATTCATCACGGAAGACATCATCGCCGAAGCCCTCCACCCCTACGCATCCAACCTCGTCATCGCCACCAAGGGAGGCATCACCCGCCAGGGCCCGGCCAAAGCCGCCCCATGCGGCCGCGCGCCCTACCTTCATCAATGCGTCGAGATGAGCCTCCGCCGCCTCCGTCTCGAGCGCATCGACCTCTACCAACTCCATCGCATCGATCCCGAAACACCCCTCGAAGAATCCCTCGGCAAGTTAGCAGAGCTACAACAGCAAGGAAAGATCCGTCACATCGGGCTCTCCGAAGTCACCGTCGATCAGATCAAGCAAGCCAGCCGCATCGTCCCCATCGTCTCCGTACAAAACAAATACAGCATCGCCGAGCGCAAGCACGAAGCCGTCCTCGAATACTGCGAACAGCACAACATCGCCTTCATTCCCTGGTACCCGCTAGCCGCCAACCGCCTAAGCGGCAACGAAGCACTCACCGACTTTGCCCGCGACCGCAGCATGACCCTCAGCCAACTCATGCTGGCATGGCTCCTGCAAAAATCGCCCGTCATGGTGCCGATCCCCGGAACCTCCTCCATCGCCCACCTTGAAGAGAACGTCGCCGCGCAATCCCTTCAACTCACCGGCGAAGACGCAAATGCCCTTGAACAGCTAGACACCGCACCGGCATCCTAGGGTCAGTTGCGAAACCGAACTTGGCATGGATTACGAGCCTTATAAAAAGTGTCATCCTGAGCGAAGACGCGCGTTTTTGCGCGTCAGAGTCGAAGGACCTGCAGCTTGTCTGCACCGGCTACAAAATTTTTGCTTGAGACTGATCACTTACTCCCCACAAGCATAAACAGGTCAGGCACAACGTGACACATCTTTCCAGCAGACGCACTCCAACGCGTGCCATCCGCATACTCCACCGACTCCAGATCAACTCGACTGACGGTTGCAAGCGGCCGAAGTATCAAATCAGTACTAGCCTGCTTCCCACCATCCACACTCAGCTTCAGATCCACTGTCTTGGTAAGTTCCGATGAACCCTCAGCATCGCGATCCACCGGCGAGATACGAGCCTTCGCGTCATATCCATGCACCGTAACGGTCATCGCAACAATCGCATTCACCTGCCAGTTGTCGAACATGAGGTGAACCCGTGGCGCGGCTACATACCTGTTCGAGCCATCAACAATCACTACGTTGCCCAGACCCTGACGCTGCGCGCGCAACCCAACCGGACAGTTCGCGCCGGAAAAATAAGCCGATTGCCCAGGGTAGAGGAACACCTTACTAGGCGAAGGCTGATCAGATTTAGGTGGCGTCAAGTTCTGCGCAGACCCAGCAACGGTACAAAGAAGAACCACGAGGAAGGCACCAGAGACACGGTTCACGGCACACCTCCGAAACCCTGGCAGCAACATTACTCCTCGCCGGACTCCCTTATCAATCCGTCCAACACCGCCCACCCATTACACTTGCATTCATGCTCGAGTGGCTTCTCTTCCGCGTGATCCTGGTGGCCTTCTTCATCCTGGCCAGCAGCTTTTTCGTCGCCGCTGAATTCGCCCTTGTCAGCGTCCGCGAGACACGCATCCAGCAGCTCATCGCCATCGGCCGGCCCGGCGCCCGCACCGCCCTCAAGCTCAAGCACTCCATCGACGAATTCCTCCCTGCCGTCCAACTCGGAGTCACCGTCGCAGGTTTGGCCCTCGGCTGGATCGGTGAACCCGCCGTAGCCGACACCATCCTCCACTTCGCCGAAGCCTGGTTCCACGTGCTTCCCCCGCACGCCGTCATCTACGCCCACACCATCGCTGTCATCATCGCCTTCTCGCTGATCACCTACTTCGAAGTCCTCCTCGGCGAACTCGTCCCCAAGTCCCTCGCTCTCCAACGAGCCGAGCGCATCGCCCTCGCTGTCGCCGGGCCCATGGATGTCTTCATCCGCATCACACGCCCCGTCGTCAATCTGCTGAACGTCTCCGCTGGCGTCGTCCTCAAGCTCTTCCGCGCCCCCCTCCGTGGCGAAGGAGCTGTCCACTCCCCCGAAGAGCTCAAGCTCATCGCCACCGCCACCCGCCGCATGGGCCTCCTCCCCGTCTTTCAAGAGGAGATCATCCACCGCGCCATCGAACTCAACCACGTCACCGTCCGCGAGATCATGACCCCCCGCGGCAAAATCTTCTCCCTTCCTGCCGACATGCCCATCGAGCAAGCCAGTGCCCGCATCGTCGAAGAGCAGCACTCCCGCGTCCCCGTATACGAGCCTGCCAACGGCCCCGAGAACATCGTCGGCATCGCCTACTCCAAGGACATCTCCCGCCTCATGCACTTCCGCAGCGTCGCCCTCGGCCTCGGTGGCAAAGGCACCACCGGCCTCACCCTACGCCAGGTCATGCGCGAGATCCCCGTCGTCCCCGAGACCAAGCTAGCCATCGAGCTCCTCCAGGAGTTCCAGGAGAGCCGCCGCCACATCGCCGTAGTCGTCGACGAGTTCGGGTCCACTGTCGGCATCGTCACCGCCGAAGACATCCTCGAGCAGATCGTAGGCGAGCTCGACGACGAATTCGACATCGCCCGCCCCGCCTTCCTCAGCACCACCGGCGTCATGTCCATCGACGGCAGCACACCCCTCCGCGACCTCGGCACACAACTCCACTGGGCCTTCCCCCGCGAAGCAGGCGTCGAAACCCTTGCCGGATTCCTCCTCGCCCACCTCGGCCACATCCCCAACGTCAGTGAAAGCGTCACCTACGGCGGCCGCCGCTACACCGTAGCCGAGATGACCGGCCGCCGCATCAGCCGAGTCACCGTCGAAACCATCGCCGAACCCACCGAACCCCAAATCGAATCCGCCAGCAGGGAACTGAAAGCATGAACGACGCACCACGGCCCTTCTGGAAGCCTCTCCGCCGCATCCTCATCACCCTCCCGGTCCTCTGGGTCGTAGTCTCCGTCGTCTTCCTCCTTATCCACCTCGTTCCCGGCGACCCCATCGTCCAGATGCTAGGCGAAGGAGCCACCGCCTCCGACATCGACGCCCTCCGCCACTCCTACGGCCTCGACGCGCCACTCACCCAGCAGTACGCCCACTATTGGCACGGCATCCTCCACGCCGACCTCGGCCAATCCCTCCGCCTCCACGACTCCGTCACCCACCTCATCCTCCAGCGCTACCCCTACACCCTCGCCCTCACCCTCGCCGCGCTCCTCATCGGCATCGCCATCTCCATCCCATCCGGCATCTGGTCAGCCCTCCACCGCAACCGTTGGCAAGACCGCATCCTTGGAGTCCTTTCCCTAGTCGGTCTCTCCTTCCCCAACTTCGCCCTCGGCCCAATCCTGATCCTCATCTTCTCCATCTCGCTAGGCTGGCTCCCCGTCTCCACCGCAGGCGACGGAACCCCCACCAGCTTCCTCCTCCACCTCATCCTCCCCGCCGTCACCCTCGGCCTCGGACTAGCTGCCATCCTTACGCGCATGGTCCGCACCGCCATGCTCGAAGAGTTAAACCAGGACTACATTCGCACCGCTCGAGCCAAAGGCCTCACCGAAAACGCCGTAGTCTACCGTCACGCCCTCCGCAACGCCCTCGTCCCGGTCCTGACCGTCATCGGCCTCCAGTTCGGCAGCCTGCTCGCAGGAGCCATCGTCACCGAAACCATCTTCAGCTGGCCCGGCATCGGCCGCCTCACCCTCTCCGCCATCTCCAACCGCGACTACGCCCTGGTCCAGGGCTGCATCCTGGCCGTAGGCCTAACCTACGTAGCCGTAAACCTCCTCACCGACATCGCCTACACCATAGCCAACCCCCGCATCCGCACCAGCTAATCCGCCATCGCCGTCTTTTGCTGTTGCTGTTGTCTTGCCTGTCATTCTGAGCCGAAGGCGAAGAACCCCCGCATTTCGCCCGTAGCGGCCACAGCCCACAGGGATACCCCAAAAACACCAACCCAATACCGCAAACGATGTACGTCCCGCCCTACCACCAATTAGCCAAAATCCTGTAGCTTGAAAAGAGAAGCATGAACCGCCTCCTCGCAGCGCTCTTCCTCCCCTTGCTGTCGGCGCCACTCGTCTCGCAGAGTGCGCCCGTCACCCCCGCCATCCTCGCCCCCAAGCCAGCACCCGAGCCCACCACCCCCGCCGCTCGTCCCTTCCGCGACAACCGTTACGGAGTCTCCATCCAGATCCCGACCGCCTGGAACCTCAGTCGCCGCGACGGCGACCTCAGCACCTACAACCTCGACGCCCGCACCGCCTCCCGCAGCGCCCAGCTACGAGCCGTAGCCAACATCGCCTTCAATCCCTACCCCACCTCCACCTTCAGCGGAGCGCTCTTCTACTTCACGGTCACCCCCCGCCTGCTCGAGACCCAATGCCGAGCCCAGGCTACAGCGCAAGCCCCCCGCACCATCACCACCACTCCCATCGGCGGGGTCCCCTTCACCCACGGCTACGACCAGCACGGCACCATCTGCACCGAAGCCCGCGACGAGATCTACACCACCGTCCACAACAACGCCTGCTACCGCTTCGATCTCGTCATCAACACCTTCTGTGGCGGAGAAGTCAGCGGAGGTGCCCGCGACATGACCCCTCAACAACTAGACGCCATCCGCAAACGCCTCGAATCCATCCTCGACACCGTCCAGTTCGATACAAACTAGCTATGGGACTCACAAACTTGAGTCAAGGGAAAGTCGTTTCTACGACTCTTTTCTGTAAATGGAGATAATCTCAATCTTTCCGACAATGTTTTCGTTGAATTCGGTGAGCCGGTCAGCAGGAATCCAGTACTCAAGCGCACTCGCGGAGCCCACTTTCTGCACCTCAAAATTCGCTAGATACTGAGATCGGACAGAAAAGCGGAGCACATAACCCACAAACCCGGAGAACTCGTCCACGGTGTTCCACTCACGGGCGATGAATGTGGCATACTCCTCGTTCAGGACCGGGTAGAAAATCGGTTGCCATTCAAGGCGAGGAGGGAAGGATTTGAAGCTGTTCTGTTCTATGAGATCCAACTCTTTTTGACCAACGGGTCGAAAGAGAACTGTGGTGTCGTCTGGATGCATGGTTCTCAAATTGTATTGCTTGGCTCCGAACTGACCGAACCTGAATTAGCGAAGATGAACTCAATCCTGTGAATACCGCTCCACTATCTCCACAATCCGAGCCTTCACCCCACCCTCACCCACCGTCACAAGCCCCACCGTAACCGGCAAAGCAAACCGCCTCGGCCCAGCACTCCCCGGATTCAAATACATCACCCCACCCTTCGTCTCTACCGAAGCCTTATGCGAGTGCCCACTCACCACCACATTCACTCCCGCCGCCTCCGGCTTGATATCCAGATCATGCACCGAGTGCACCAGATAAAACACAGTCCCATCCAACTCCACCATCTCCGTGGCAGGAAGCTTCGCACAAGCCCCCAACACATCCACATTCCCCCGAATCGCCGTCACTGGAGCGATCTCCCGCAGCGCTTCCAGTATCTCGACGCTCCCCACATCACCGGCATGAAGAATATGCTCCGCCTCAGCCAAAGCCACCAGAGCCTCCGGCCTTAGCAGCCCATGCGTATCCGAGATTACCCCAATCAACATAGTCCGCTAAGCCAGCCTCAGCCGCTGCAACGAAGCATGGTGCCGACTCTGCTTCGGGTCATGGCTCCTATCCGGATCGATCCTCAACTCCAGCACCGTCACATCGCGCAGGTCCACGGTATAGTCTTCGCTCTCCTCCGTCGTCCCATGCGGCGAAAAGTTCCACTGCTGCCGTACCACCTCGCCGAGTTCCCCGACCTCGCCCGCAAACACCGCAAACTCCTGCGACCGTTCCGAGACCTTATCCACAAAGTGCAGCTGGATCCGCCGAATCGCCAACGGAGCATCGAACAGCAACCGCACGATCTGCGGCCCCGTCATCGACGCTCTCCACCCCGTCGTCACATCCTTGCCTAGCGCATGCTCAATCGGAAACGCCGGATCCTCCGACGTAATCTCCACCCGCGCAACACTATCCAGATCGAGCCACTCACCAACCTCAGGCAACGATCCCGCGTTCGAAGCAGAAACAATGCTCTTCCTCACAATGACCCCCTAAAACGTCCCCGCCAAGCATACGCGATAACAGCCTCGCGCGCCGTAACGATAAAAACCATCCACGCTTTGTTCTTATCAACCTTTATCTCCTTGATCACCGTTACGCCGTTCACAACCCCGCCGACAATCTAGTCCGAGGATCCATAAAATCCCGCAGCGCATCCCCAATAAAATTAAACGACAGCACACAAAGCATCACCGCCATCGCCGGAAAGAACACCAGATGCGGCGAGTCAAACAGATGCGACCGCGCATCATTCAGCATCGACCCCCAGCTAGCCGCCGGCGGAGGAACCCCCAGCCCGAGAAAGCTCAGCGTAGCCTCCGCCAACACCGCCCCGGCCATCCCAATCGCCGCCTGCACAATCAGCGGCTGCAGAATATTCGGCAGCACATGCCGCGTCATCACGCGCAAATCCGAAGCCCCCAGCGCCCGAGCCGCCTCTACAAACTCCCTCTCCTTCACCGCCATCACCTGCCCGCGCACCAGCCGCGCATACCCCACCCACCCCGAGATCGCCAGTGCCACAATCACATTCCCCAGCCCCGGCCCCATGAACGCAACAAACGCAATCGCCAGCAAAATCCCCGGCAGCGCCAGAAACGCATTCATCACATACACATTGATCACCGTGTCCGCCCACCCGCCATAAAACCCAGCCAAACACCCAGCCACCAGCCCAATCGCCAGCGACAGCCCCACCACACTTACCGCCACCACCAGCGAAATCCGCGCCCCATACAACGTCCGCGAAAGAATATCCCGCCCCAGCTCATCCGTCCCAAACCAATGAGCGGCACTCGGCCCCATCAACCGCCCCGTCAAATCCAACCGCGCCGGATCCTGCGGAGCCAGCCAAGGCGCAAACACCGCACAAACCACAAACGCCACCAGCAACCCCACTCCAAACGCCACCAAAGGCTGCCGCCTCACCCTCATCAACAACTCCGACTTCACGCCATCATTCATTCGTCCCAGAATGAGGTCAAAGAGCAGGAAAGCGCAACCCTCAATCGGTGCCTTCTGTGTCAATCGGTGTTAAGTCGTATCCCCGTTACACTGCATCAAGTGCGAATCCTGATCTACGGCCTCAACTACTCCCCCGAGCTAACGGGTATCGGCAAATACACCGGCGAGATGTCCTCCTGGCTAGCCGCCCGAGGCCACGAAGTCCGCGTCATCACCGCCCCCCCGTACTACCCCGCCTGGAGCAT
>Ga0070734_10001552_pt1 | contig 32706 bp, 35 predicted proteins | sample Coa_R1_8_FD_66444 | JGI IMG/M metagenome (GOLD analysis project Ga0070734, IMG submission 66444) | Surface soil microbial communities from Centralia Pennsylvania, which are recovering from an underground coalmine fire - Coalmine... | ecosystem: Environmental > Terrestrial > Soil > Unclassified ... | reverse complement strand
TGGCCCGAGGCAAGCGCGCTGATTTTATCGTGTTGAACGCGAATCCGCTCGAGAACATCCGCAATCTTCGCGAGATCGATAGCGTGTACCTGGCTGGCGCGAAACTCGATCGCGATGCGCTGCGGGACAAATTCAAGCACGCCCACCCGCCATCATCACGCAGGCCGGCGGAGTGATACCTCACTGTCGGCGCGCCCGCCCGCGGGTTTTCTTCGCCCGCGGCGCGGCACGCCTGGTTGTAACGTACCGCCATGCCATCCCCAGCAAATCCTCGAGCGCGTCGGCCCGGATGTGCGCGAGGCGCACCAGCACAACCGGATAATTCAGGTAGTGATCCTTCACGTAGTAGGTCTCTGGGTCCGTCTCCAAAAGTTCCGTTCGTTGCTCGATGTCGACCCATACGGCGAGCGAGTTTGGCTCGGCGGATTTATGAGCCGGAATGCATGCCAGTAGTTTGCCGCGAACTCTCAATGCGGGTGAACCGTAAGCTGCGCCCTCCTCGACTCCGGGCAGCGCCATCGCAATCGTACGGACCGTTTCGAAATTGATGCCTTGGCGTGCCATGTGTGGGGATTGCGCAGCCTGCCTTTGAATTTTAAGATAGATCGCGTATGACGCGCAGAGTGCTGGTTCTCCTATGTGCCGCCGCGGCGGTTTCCGCGGCGCAGAAATATGATGGGCCGAGACCCGCCAAGCCCGATATCCCGTACATTAAGCACGCCGATAGCCTGCTCGCAACCGAAATCTCCGATGCCACCGAAGAAAACCGGAAGGATGACATTTTGTACGTCATCCCGGGCGCCGAGTCCACGGTGAAGACGCCGCTGGCCTCGCCCATCCTTCTGTTTCAAGCGGGCAAAATCGCGCCTGAAAAGCTCCAGCTATTCAAACTTGAAACCAAGAATGGCCGCCGGGAAATCCTCTTCTCGCGCAAGAAGAAGCAGACCGCCAAACCGATTCGCATCGACGTCACCAGGGTGAGTTCAGATAATCTTTACCAGATCGAGGTGAATTCCAGCCTCGATAAGGGCGAATACTCGCTCACCCCCGATGGGTCCAATCAGGTTTTTTGCTTTCAAGTATATTGAGCGGCTCCGGTCGGTTTTTCTCCTTTAGCCGCGCCGGTAGACGCCCCTTCCGGCCGCTGGCGGTTGTGCTATCCTATGTGAGTACCAAAACGAGATTAAGAGAAGACAAGGAGCATGATCCTTTAGAATGGCACTGGCGACAGAGACCAAGCGGCAGGTGCTTGCCACCAATCAACGCCACAAGACCGATACGGGGTCGCCAGAAGTACAGATTGCCCTGCTCAGCCAGCGCCTGGCGCTGCTGCAGGAGCACTTCCAGACGCACAAGAAAGACAACGGTTCCCGCAAGGGGCTGTTGACCCTGGTTGCCAAGCGTCGTCGGCTTCTGACTTACCTGCGCGATACCGATCCAGAGCGTTACAAAGTGGTTCTCCAACGGCTCGGTATCCGGCGTTAGTCCATTCTTCGGAAACCGATGTTTCCGAAATCATTTCCAACCGGCCCCGGTGGCCGGCGCAGTGAGCCCGTTTTTCCGCGGGCCGAATCATCCTGTCAACTCCCGTCTCAAACGGCTCCTACACGGATGCCCATCCCTGACTCGCCGCAAGCGGCAATGGCTCTACCCGGCCGAGGTTGGAGGTTTAGAAAGAAGAAATGTTTCATACAGTTGAAGTTGACCTGGACGGCCGAAAAATCACCCTGGAGACAGGTAAGATGGCCAAACAGGCGAACGGCGCGGTCGTCGTTCGATCCGGGGACTCGGTAGTCCTCGTTAGCGCGTGTATGGCCGATGAGGCCAAGCCGGGAGCGGGTTTCTTCCCACTCACCGTCGATTATCGCGAATATACTTACGCCGCCGGAAAGATTCCAGGCGGCTTTATCAAACGCGAGGGGCGTCCCTCGGAAAAAGAAATTCTCACCAGCCGGTTGATCGACCGGCCTATCCGCCCTCTGTTTCCCGAAGGTTTCCTCCACGAAACCCAAGTGATCGCGATGGTGCTGTCGGCCGACCCGGAACAGGATCCGAATTCGCTCGCCATTGCGGGCGCCGGTGCCGCGCTGGCGATCTCCGACCTGCCGTTCCCCTACGTGCTGGGCGGCGTGCGCGTCGGCATGAAGGATGGCAAGTATATTGCCAACCCGACTTACACCGAAGGCCGCGAATCGAAGCTCAATATCGTCGTGGCCGGCACCGAAGAAGGCATCGTGATGGTGGAAGCCGGCGCACAGCAGGTTTCCGAAGCCGAGGTGCTCGGCGCGATCGAGTTCGGCCACGAGTGTTGCAAGAAGATCGCCGCGGGTATCCGCCAGCTTGTGAAACTGGCGGGCAACACGAAGCGCGAGTTTACGCCTCCGGCGCTCGATCAAGCGCTCTACGGCGATATTTCCCGCCAGGTCCGCATCGATCTCACCGATGCCCTCAACACCCAGAAGTACAGCAAAATCGATAGCTACGCCCGGGTTGATGCCCTTAAGAAGAAAGTGAAAGAGGCGCAACCCGAAGAGAAGCAGGATGAAGCTGGCCGATGCTTCGATGTGCTCAAGGAGCGGATCTTCCGCGACGAGATGCTCAAGAACCATCGACGTCCCGATGGCCGCGCCTTTGACGAGATCCGCAACATTACCATCGAAACCGGTGTGCTCCCGCGGACGCACGGATCGGCTCTATTCACGCGCGGCGAAACCCAGGCGCTGGTCACGGTTACCCTCGGCACAAAGGAAGATGAGCAGCGTATAGAATTGCTCGAGCCCGGCGAAACCACCAAGCGCTTCATGCTGCATTACAATTTTCCGCCGTTCAGCGTGGGCGAAGTCGGTTTCATGCGCGGCCCCGGCCGCCGCGAGATCGGCCATGGAGCTCTGGCCGAGCGGTCGTTGTTGGCGCTGATCCCGGGCGAGGATGTTTTCCCCTACACCATGCGGGTCGTGAGCGATATTCTCGAATCCAACGGGTCCAGCTCGCAGGCCACCGTTTGTGGCGCCTCGCTGGCGTTGATGGATGCGGGCGCGCCTCTACCCGCGCACGTGGGCGGCATCGCCATGGGCCTTGTTATGGAAGGCAAAGATTACGCCATTCTTACCGACATTGCGGGCGCCGAAGACCACTACGGTGACATGGATTTCAAAGTCGCCGGCACGCGCGACGGGATTACGGGCCTCCAGATGGATATTAAGGTCCCGAGCGTCACTACCGCGATTCTTAAAGAAGCGCTGGAGCAGGCTCGCCGGGGCCGCCTCTTCATCATCGACAAGATGGAACAGGCAATTCCCAAAGCCAAGACCAGCATTTCCCAATATGCACCCCGTATTTACACTCTGCACATTCCGACCGATAAGATTCGCGACGTCATCGGGCCCGGCGGCAAGGTGATCCGCGGGATCATCGAGCAGACCGGCGTCAAGATCGATGTCGAAGACGATGGCACGGTGCACGTCGCGTCATCCGACGAGGCGTCCGCCAACAAGGCGATTCAGATCATCACCGACATCACGGCCACTGCCGAGGTCGGCAAGACATACCTTGGCAAAGTCGTGCGCCTGGTGGACTTTGGCGCCTTTGTCGAAATCTTCCCCGGCACCGACGGTCTGCTGCACATCAGCGAGATCGCCGAAAACCGCATTCGCGATGTCCGCGATGAGTTGAAAGAAGGCGACCAAATCCTGGTCAAGGTATTGGCGCTGGAAGGCAACAAGATCAAGCTCAGCCGAAAAGCGGTCTTGCGCGAGCAGCGCGAGAAGCTCAAACAAGCAAAGTAATTACGGTGTGGGGCAGGTCTTCGGCCTGCCCGCCAGCGTTCATGGCATATTAGATAGCTATGAGCGCACAAACCGAGTACGTCACGTTGTCCGTAAGCGACGGCACCTCCATGCGTGCCTACGTCGCGCGTCCGGCAAGCAAACCTCGCGCCGGACTGATTGTGTTCCAGGAAGCCTTTGGCGTGAACGCGCATATCCGCGATGTCGCGGAGCGGTTTGCCGGCCAAGGCTATCTCGCGATCGCTCCCGAGTTGTTCCATCGCACTGCGCCCGGTTTCGAGGGCAGCTACACGGATTTTCCCGCGGTGATGCCGCACATGAAGGCGCTGTCCGACAACGGCCTGGCCGCCGACGGCCGCGCGGCTTTCGATTGGTTAGAGAACCAGGCCCGAGGCCTGCCGGCCGGCGCCATCGGCTATTGCATGGGCGGACGTACCGCGTGCCTCGCCGCGATCACCACACCGCTTGCTTGCGCGGTCTCCTATTACGGAGGCGGAATTGCGCCCAGCCCCATGTTTCCGAATCTGCTCGACCGACTCAAAGACCTTAAGGCCCCGATGTTATTGTTTTGGGGCGGCAAGGATGCGCATATCGGCCCCGAGGCAGTGGATGCCGTGACGGGAGCCCTTCGTTCGGCCTCCAAGCCGTACGTCAATGTGGTCTTCTCGGACGCCGACCATGGCTTCTTTTGCGATGCCCGCGCTAGTTATAATCCGCAAGCGGCAGCCCAGGCTTGGCCATTGACTCTGGCCTTTCTGGAAACCCATCTGGCTTCGGTTTCCCGGCACGTCGGCGCCTGAACGGTTCCCGGCTCCGCCGCTACTTGCGCAGGAACAACACGTACTCGGTCACCACCGCCATGAGCAGCGCCGCCCCGCCAAAGAGGCGGATCATCCAGAGGTACTCCTCCGTCTCCAGAAACCGGACGAAGGGATTGGGAATGCCGAAGGTCAGTACTTCGGAGACCTTCAGTTCAATGCTGCGGATCTTCTCCGGGAAGAAGACGCCGATCATGCCGATCGCGATGATCGTCGCCATACCTAATTGTGTGATCAGGATCGTCGGGTCCAAACTCTCATTGTAGGTTAGGCCGCTCTAAAGTAAATCCCCCAAGAGTTAGGGAAAAGATCAATCGGGCGACCCGCAGGTCTAGCGCAGGCTCAGTTTTCCAAAGACAACCGGGATCTCGATGACCGCGTCAGCATCGATGGTGACACCGTTTAGGCGCGCCGGACTAAACTGCCAGCGCTGAAGTGCTTCGGCCAATTCCCGATCGGCGGACAATCCCGTCAATTCGGCCAAGGGCCCGAAACTCCCGTCCCGGTGAATTACTCCCGCTAACCGGATTTTTCCCGTCCCATGATCGCTCTGCGCCGGCACGGGAGGTAAACTCCCTGCCTTCATTAACGTAGGTGGATGCATCGGCAAATTGGGATCGGGTCTTGCCGTGCCGACCTCGGCGAACCAGATGGTCCAGTCGTCCCCCGAATCGTCGCTCGGGATCAGGGTCACGTAGGCTACCCGATTCTGGAAGTGGCGTTCGACCGCCGGTGGCAGCGCTCGAGTATTGGGCCAAAGAGGGACGGACACATGGGGTGTCGCCGGCAGCACTCGAGGGGGCTGCGCGTGGGCGAGGCCCGTGGCGGGTGGAGATGAAGCGTTCCCGAGCGGTTCGCGGCTCGCGATGGCGGGGGTTGCGGTTCCTTTTCCCTGGATAGAGATGTCCGGCAAGGTAATGCCTGAGTTGCCGCCTCCTAGTTCCGCCCGGGTCGCGCCCGGCACAGGCGTTCCTGCTTCAATCCGGGCCGGCCGGCTGCCTTCCGGCCGCGGGATCTGCGGGACATTGGCAGGATTTAATCCAAGGATCGCGACAGTGGCTGAAGCCGCTTGACCGCCGGCGGAGACCGAAGGAGGCGCAGGCAAGGCCATGGCCCCGGTTCCGGACGCCGGTCCACTGCTCGTACCTCCGGCAGTTGCCGGCGCTGTGAACGGCTTGAGCGGCGGCCCACCTGGATTATTGAGCAGCGCTGCAATCGCCCTAGAGTCGTTGTTGCTGCCTCCGGAGCCACCAACGGCGGGCGCATTCGGCAAGCCGGATGGAGCCGCGGCCGTTCCCGCCTTGGTCCCGGACGGCGCAGTAAACTGTCTGACGGGCCCACTGGGCCGAATGAGTAGTGCGGCGACGGCGCTTTCCTTTTCGTCGCCGCCACTCGCAATTGCCGGGGCGCTCGGCAGCGCCGCTGGAGTGGATCCCGATGTGCTGGTAGCCTGAGCGGGAGGAGTGAATTGCCGGGGCGGAGGTCCCGAAGCTTTGTTTAACAGTCCTGGGATTGCGGAATGGTTCTCGCCTCCGCTGGCCCCCACTGCAGGCGCGTTCGGCAGCAGGCTGGGAACAGTGGGCGCTCCGGATTTATTCGCAACAGGCGGCGTGAATTGTTTCACCGGACCTCTCGGCCGTTTTAAAAGTGCATCCAGCGAAGGCTCGGTCGAACTTGCGTCCGCCAGTTTCGGGGCATTCGGCAGCGGTGTGATAGGCGCCGCCGCGCTCTTGGGTGCTCCGGGCGCCTGGAACGGTTTGGATTTCGGCTTATCCGGCAGAGGCACCTCGACCGGCGTCTCAATCGCAATCAGATTCGGCGCGGTAATCTCCGTCTGCAGCTTTACGCGCGGCTCGGGAATATAGACAAGTTGCTTGCCCGGTTTTTCGCGTGGAGAGGTGACAATCGTCTGTTTGGATTTCAACGCCTCGGGACTCGGCGTGGTCAGCTTGGCCGTCCCGTTGGAGGCGGTGACTTCCGGCAATTCCTTGCGGAAATCGTAATAGACCAACTTGTGGTCTTTTTCGAGTTGCACGACCACAGAGTTGTAGGGAGTATCCTGTGGTTGGGAGCCGAGCGACGCCGGCAGGAACAGCAGAGCCACCACGCCCACGTGCAAGGCCACCGAATAGAGAAGCGATAACGGTTTGTGCCCGGTGCGAAAGGGCGGCGCGTCAGGGGTGCGATCCTTCCCGGTGCGAATAGGGATCAACATCGGGTGTGGTGGGATCCTTTCGTGACCATACAGAGAAACCGGCCGCGCGGGGGCCGGACCTGAGGCCCGCTTTCGTTCCCCCTCCGCTCAATTGTAAGCCGGGCCCCTCCGTATCGATACCCTTCCAAGGGTAAACACACGTATTTCCGCCCAAGGACAAGCCCGAGTTTATCTGCAAGTGGCTGTAGGGATTAGTGGGCCGCCCGGAAAATTGGGTCTCCCTGTACCGTACTAGCACTCCGCCCGTGACCGGGCTTTTCCCGACATTTTTATTCTTCCCTGGCCACGTTGACCGTGATTTCCACAGTAACTTCCCGATGAAGGCGCAGAGGCACTTTGAACTCGCCCAACTGTTTGATGGGCTCCTCGAGTTGAACCTTCCTGCGATCGATGGTGAAGTTCTTGGCCGCGAGAGCGTCCGCGATGTCCTTAGAGGTGACCGATCCGAACAGCTGATCGTTCTCGCCCGCTTTCTGGGCGATGGTCACACTCACGCCGCCGAGCAGCTTAGCCAGATCCTCGGATTCGCTCTTCAGCTTGGCTTCTTTGCGCAGATGTGCCTGGCGTTCCTGCTCGACGATCTTGCGGTTGGCATCGGTTGCGGTCACCGCGAGACGCCTCGGCAGCAGGAAGTTGCGGGCGTACCCCGCGGCCACTTTCACGAGCTCACCGCGGTTCCCGAGTTTTTCGACGTCTTCTCTCAGAATTACTTCCATGTTGGCATCCCTCCTGCCCTACACCACGGCCGCAAACGGCAGCAGCGCGATGTTGCGCGCCTTCTTAATCGCGTCGGCCAGACGGCGCTGGTGCGGCGCGCAGACGCCGGAAATCCGGCGGGGCACGATCTTACCCTTCTCAGCAACAAACGCGTGAAGCAGCTTCACATCCTTGTAATTGATATCGTCAATCCGCTCGACACAGAACCGGCAGACCTTCTTGCGCCGGAAGTATTGTTTTTTCTGTGTGGCGACTGCTTTATCTCCGCCCGTGGGCCGCTGCCCCGCGCTGCCTGGTCTTCCTTTTGATTCGGCCATGGCTTAACCCTCCTTCGGCAATCCCGGCATTGCCGCTCCCGGTTCGCTCGCGTGCGCGGGCGCCGCTGGCGCAGGGCCCGCTGGGGCTGCCGTGGCCCTTCTGCTGGCGCGCTTGTCACGGTCCTTTTTCCGTTTCTCGAGGCGCTTCAACGTCTCATCGATGCGCACGGTGATGAATTTGATCACCAGATCCGATACCCGCAGGCGGCGCTCCAATTCCTTGACCGTCTCCGGCCCGGCCGTAAACTGCAGCAGGACATAGGCGCCTTCCCGGTATTTATCCACTTTGTAGGCCAAGCGGCGCTTGCCCCACTTCTCGACTTTGTCCACGGTGGCGCCGGCGCTCGTCAGATGCCCGCGCAACTGTTCCACAAACTGATCCACCTCTTCGTCCGGCGCATCCGGTTTCGCGATAAACAACTCTTCGTAAATTCTCGTCATGCTTCCTCTGTTTTCAGCCTGGGGCGCGACGATTGTAAGTCGTCATGGCCTTTTCGACGCCCTCGGCGATTATTGAACGAACCGCATCAGCCGCGTAGCCGATGAACTCGTCCAATTCCTTGATCTGCGAGCGCTTTATCGGCGCCAGCAAAAATTCTGTACCGCTTCGCAACGGATGGCCGGGATGAATCCCGAGCCGCACCCGCACGATCTCCGCCGTTCTCAAGCTGCCGATCACCGACTTCATGCCGTTATGACCGGCCGCCGAACCCTTCGGCTTGATCTTGAGCCCTTTCCAGCCCAAATCCAGCTCGTCGTAAATCACAACCAGGCGATCCGTAGGGACCGCGTGCTTTTCCATCAGCGGCGCCAGCGAAGTGCCGCTGAGATTCATAAACGTTTGCGGCTTGGCCAGCATCACCGGATGCCCGTCGATTTCGCCCGTTCCGACGAGCGCCTTGGAATCGTGCCGCGTGACGCGGATGCCGTGCCGTTCAGCCAACCGGTCGACCACCAGGAACCCGAGATTATGCGGCGTGAGCGCATATTCCTCGCCTGGGTTGCCCAGACCGGCCACCAGGAACATGACCGCCTATTTCTTTTTGCCCTTTTCCTCGGCGGCGGGTGCCTCTTCTTCCTTCTTGCCTTTCTTGATGACCTCGGGCTCGGCGGGCGTCGTCGTGCCGGCTGCGGCTTCGGGAGCCGCGGCGCCTTCCGCCGGCGCGGCCACTTCTTCGGCGCGCAGCGCCACCGCGTGTGCGATCACCGTGTCCGGCGAACTCACCAGCTTCATCGATCCGGCGAGCGCGATGTCGCTGGCGCGCTTGCTCTGGCCGATCATCAACTCGGTAACATCCACCGTAAAGCTCTCCGGAATCTCGTCCGGCAGGCATTCGATTTCGACCGCGCGGGTGATAACCTCGAGCAAGCCGCCCTGCACTTTGACACCCTGTGCCTCACCCGTCGTGTGGACCGGAATGCTGACGCGAATGCGCTTTGTCAGATCGATCCGTTTCAGATCGGCGTGCAGCAGAGTGCCTTTGATCGGATCCAACTGTTGGTCGACCACCATGACCGGCGTGATCTCGCCGCCTTGAATGGACAAGTTGAAAATCGTGTTGTACCCCGTCTTGCTGTGGACGATTCTGAGGATCTCGCGGGGGTTGATCGCCACTGCGACCGGGTCTTTGAATGCGCCGTAAACCACCGCCGGAATCTGGCCCGAGCGGCGCGTGCGGTGCGCCTCGTTCTTGCCGCGCGTGCTGCGCACGTCGGCTGTTACGGTAATCTCTGTTCTCACTTCACATCTCCTTTACGGTTCGAAGTCCGTTCACCCCCGGGAGGGCTGACGTGGGTTCGAGCGCCCGTTGAAACTCAAGCTTCGGCAGGCCGCCGGCCTGCCCCACCTACACAAACAAACCGCTCACCGAAGTCTCGCCGTTGATCGCGCGGATGGCGTCGGCCAGCAGCGGCGCGATCGAGAGGGCTTGAATCCGGCTCGATTTCTTCGCCTCTTTCGATAGCGGAATCGAATTCGTAAAAATCACTTCGCGGATCTCGGATTCCTCAATCCGCTGCACAGCCGGCCCCGAAAGCACGGCGTGAGTCGCGCAGGCCGAAACGCTGGCTGCGCCTTTCTCCAGAAGCGCCTCGGCGCCCTTCACCAGAGTACCAGCTGTGTCGATCAGGTCGTCGACCAGCAGACAATTGCGGCCCTGGACATCGCCCACCACGTTCATCACTTCGGCGACGTTGGCTTCTTCGCGCCGCTTATCGATAATGGCCAGCGGTGAATTCAGCCGCTTGGCGAACGCGCGCGCTCGTTCCACGCCGCCCGCATCGGGGGACACCACGGCTAGATCCGGAATTTTTTTGGCTTTGTAATGTTCGATCAGGACCGGCATCGCGAACAAGTGATCGACCGGAACATCGAAGAATCCCTGGATGGGGGCGGCGTGCAGATCCACCGTCAGGATTCGATCTGCGCCGGCGCGCTCCATCAGCGACGCCACGAGCTTGGCCGAGATCGGCACGCGCGGCTTATCTTTCCGGTCCTGCCGCGCATAGCCGTAGTACGGAAGCACCGCCGTGATGCGCCCCGCCGACGCGCGCTTAAGCGCGTCGATCATGAGCAGCAGTTCCATCAAGTGGCGGTCCACTGGCGTGCATGTCGATTGGATGATGAAGACATCGGCCCCGCGGACATTTTCTTGGATCTGCAGGTAGGTTTCGCCATCCGCGAACTGGCGGACCATGGCACGGCCTGGATTCATTTCGAGATTCGCGCAGATCTCTTCGGCCAGCGGGCGATTGGCATTCCCGGTGAAGACGATGAGGCGATTGTGGCTCATGGCACGTATCGGCTTTGGGGAGGCCATATTCGGTGGTCGATGTGCTCCTCAAGAGCACGCCACCAAAGCCTTCGGTAGCGCGCTCGGCTAACCAGTGAAACTCGAAACGCGTTCTCCTCTTTCAACCTGGCCAGGGCACGGGAAACCTCGCCGCTTGTCCGAAACAACCCGAACACGGCAGATCCACTGCCTGACAGGAGGGCGAGGGCCGCGCCGCTGCGTTGCAACTTTCTTTTTAGCGCCGCAAGGTTGGGGTGCTCCTCAAAAACGACCGCTTCAAAATCGTTACAAGCGGACCGCGACACCCCTCCGGCCCAAACCTGACACCCGAAACTAAAGATTTTATTTTGTTGGGATTCGGTTGTCAAATGAGGGCTCAGGCGGCGGTAGGCATCGGCCGTGGAGACGTGGGTGCCCGGAGCCGCCAGGATCCCGCGCCAGCCCGGTGCGTGGGGCAGAGGAAACAGCTCGTTGCCGCGACCGATTCCAATCGCGGTGCCGCCCTGCAAAAAGAAGGCGACATCGCTGCCGAGCTGCGCCGCGAGTTCACCGAGTTGTGACAGAGGCAGCTTGCGGCCGGCGAGCACCGGCAGGGCGAGCAGAACTGCGGCCGCATCGCTGGAACCGCCGCCCAAGCCGGCGCCCATCGGAATGCGCTTAGTAAGATGGATCTCCAGTTTACCGGTGACGCGCATGGCATCCATCGCGAGGCGGGCCGCCCGAACTGCGAGATTGTCCGGAATTGCCAGCGCATCATCGATTTCAATCGACGCCGTTCTTTGCGGTGTAAAGGCCAGCTCCAGCGAGTCGGCGAGCGAAATGGTCTGAAAAATCGTGCGCAGTTCGTGGTAGCCGTCGGGCCGCTTGCCCACTACCCGAAGATCGAGGTTAATTTTCGCCAGCGCGGGAACGCGGGCCCGCCGGGCCTTGCGCGAAGCCCTCCGGCTCATTTGTCGTACTGCAGTAGCGAGAACACGTCATAGCCCGCGAGCTTCTGTCGGCCGTGGAGAAACGTCAGCTCGATTACCACACCGATTCCGGCCACGCGGCCGCCGACATCGCCGACCATGCGCGCCGCCGCCGCCGCGGTCCCCCCGGTAGCCAGCAGATCGTCCACGATCAAAACATTCTGACCGTGGCCGATCGCATCCTTGTGCATCTCCAGGCTGTCGGTGCCATATTCGAGGTCGTAGCTGACGCTGACCCGCTCGGCAGGCAGCTTGTTGGGCTTTCTTACCGGCACGAACCCGGCGCCTAGAGCATAGGCAAGTGCAGGAGCGAAGATGAAGCCGCGCGCTTCAATGCCGAGAACGGTATCGACCTCCGCGCCGTGGTAATGATTCTTGAGTCCGTCGATCACTGCGCGAAAGCCGCAGGCGTCCTTAATCAGCGTGGTGATGTCATAAAAAAGGATCCCCGGCTTGGGGAAGTCCGGGACTTCGCGAATCAGTGTCCTGAGATCGTCCATGAGACTCCAGAGGCTGATTGTACCGCGAGCGGCGTGAGAACGAAGCTCGATTCGGAGCCGCCGCCCGCCTGCCGCGACGGGGGAGTCCTCTCCGAAGCTACAATGGAACCTTACTCGCACTTGGCATGGCTTCCGACCCCGACATCAGTCTGATTCTTCCGGCTTACAACGAAGCGCGGGTAGTTCCACGAACCATCGCGGAAGCGATGCGGTACTTCGCCGAAGCGGGACTGCGTTACGAGATCATTGTGGCCGCCGACGGCTCCGATGGAACGCGGGAAGCAGTCCGCGAGATGGCCCGCGCCAATCCCGTGCTGCACGCCATTGGTGAGGACCGACGCCGGGGAAAAGGCCGAGGCATCCGCGAGGCGGTGGCGGTGGCTTCAGGCGCCGTGATCGGGTACGCCGACGCCGACAATAAAGTGCCGATTGCCGAGTACGAGAAGTTCCGGCCCTTCCTGGCACAAGGGATCGAAGTCGTGATCGGCACAAGGCGCGGTGGCGCCACTATCGAACGGCGACAGCCCCTCTATCGGCGCATCGGCTCCCGCGGTTTTCTATGGTTCATGCAGACCGCCGTCGGGCTCCCCGGAATCAACGACAGCCAGTGTGGCTTCAAATTCTTTCAGCGGGCCGCGGCGAAGGAGTTGTTTCGCCGCCAAAAGATCGATAGCTACATGGCTGACGTGGAAATTCTGGCGATTGCGCGTCGGCTCGGATACCGTATCCAACAGGTGCCTATCCGATGGCGCGACGACGCCGACAGCCGCCTCGATCTGATTACGGGCAACCTGCGGAACGTGCGCGACATTTTTCGCATCGGCCGCGAACACCGTTTTGGAGGGCGGCTTCCGTGAAAGCGTTCGTGACCGGGGCGGCCGGCTTTATCGGAAGCAGCCTGGTGGACCGGTTGCTGACGGCCGGTCATGATGTCATCGGGTTTGACAATTACTCGACCGGGTTCCCGGAATTCCTGGCGCAGGCGCGCAAGTGCCCGAAGTTTCATTTCCACAAAGGCGACCTGCTGGACACCGAGGAACTGCATCGGGGGATGGCGGGTGCGGACTTTGTGTTTCACCTGGCTGCCAACGCCGATGTCCGGTATGGGCCCGATCATCCGCGCTGGGACCTGGAGCAGAATACCGTCGCTACCTCCAACGTACTCGAGGTGATGCGGACCAACCGCGTCCATCGGATTGCATTTGCTTCCACAGGGTCGATTTACGGCGAGCCCGATGTCTTTCCGACGCCGGAGACGGCTCCGTTTCCGGTGCAAACATCGTTTTACGCGGCCTCGAAACTGGCGGCGGAAGGCATGATATCGGCCTACGCGGCGGCCTACGGTTTTCAGACGTGGATCTTTCGCTTCGTTTCGATCCTTGGGGAGCGCTATACACACGGACACATTTTCGATTTTTATAAGCAACTGCTGGCGCACCCCGAGCGGCTGGATGTGCTGGGCGACGGCCGACAGCGAAAATCCTACCTTTACGTGCAGGACTGCATTGATGCCATTCTGGTGGCCATCGAAGCGGCGCGCGCGCCAGTCAATATCTTGAACCTGGGGACGGACGAATACTGCGAGGTCAATGATTCGATCGGCTGGATAACGGCACGTTTGGGGCTGGCGCCGGAGCGGCACTATGCCGGCGGAAAGCGCGGCTGGGTGGGTGACAGCCCATTCATCTTTCTGGATTGCAGTCGCATGCGGGCGCTGGGGTGGAAGCCGAAGCTTACGATCCGTGAGAGCGTTCTGCGCACCGTGGATTTCCTGGAGTCGAACCCGTGGGTGCTGGAAAAACGCGCGTGAAGCCGCTCAAAACCGAAGTCAAGTATGCGACTCCATGGTTCGAAGTTGTAGGCAAAACCATGCAGGCTGGCGAAGAGCCGTATTATTCCTTGCGCCTGCCGGACTATGCCGCGGTGGTCGCTCTCACGGAGGATGAGCAGATCCTGCTCGTCCGCCAATACCGCCCGGCGGTGGAGCGGTATACGCTGGAACTGCCGAGCGGCATTATGGATCCCGGAGAAGCGGCGGCGGAAACGGCCGCCCGAGAACTGCTCGAAGAGACCGGTTATGCGGCGGCGCACACGGAAGTGCTCGGATTTCTCTCCGTCGACACGGGACGGATGTGCAATCGCGCGGCCGGCTGTGTAGCGACTGGGTGCCGGCTCGTCGAAGGAGGCACGGCTGAAGCCGGGATCGAAGTCCTGACCTGGCCCATTCAGGATCTATGGCGTGCGACGCGCACCGGCCAATTCGAGCTTTCGCTGCACGTGGCCATCCTGATGCAGGCCGTTTTGGCAGGCAAGCTGCCGCTGAGCTGATGCCGCCCGGTCACGTTCCCGGCCCGCCTGGCGCTACAATCATTTAGGGTCTTAAATTCACAATATGCCCGGGCGCCTCACCCGGAAACTGATGCTCTCGATCACTGCCATCGTGATCCTCGTGGCGGCGGTCTCCGGGCTCGTTAACGTCAAAATCGAAGAGCGCCAGTTTCAGAAAGCGATCATGCTCGGCGCCGACCAGCTGAGCAAGGGCATCATCAGCGCCACCTGGCAATTCATGCTGGATGACCACCGGGACGCCGCCTACCAGGTGATGCAAACGATCGCGCTCAAACAAGGTGTCGATCATATTCGGATGTTCAACCGGTTGGGGCAGGTCGCCTTCTCGACTAACCCTACGGACCGGCAGGCCAGTCTGAAATCGAAAACCTGCGTGCTTTGTCACACGGAAGTGCCTCCTCGCACGCAGTTGTCGCTTTTCTCGCGGGTGCGGATCTACGGACTGCCGGATGGACACCGGCGGTTGGCCATGGTGACACCGATCTACAACGAGCGGTCGTGCAGCGAGGCGTCCTGCCATGCGCATCCGGAACGTATGAAAGTCTTGGGCGTGCTCGATGTCGGGCTCAGCCTGGAAGGCGTCGACGCGGAGATTGAGGCGTTCAAAATCCGGGTGCTCGTGCGGGCTGTGATCGAAGTGCTCTTGATTAGCCTGGTTGTGCTGTACCTCATCCGCCGTTTCGTTACGCATCCGATCGACAAGTTGATTGAGGGCACGCACGCCGTCAGCCAGATGGAACTTGCTAAGCCGCTGGACATCTTACATAGCAGCCAGGAACTTGACGAATTAGCGCAGTCGTTTGATCGAATGCGCGAACGGCTGCGCGAAGCCATCGCGGAGAACAGCGAGTTCACGCAAAAATTGGAAACGAAAGTTGCGGAGCGGACCCAGCAGCTTAAGGCGGCGCACCAGAAATTGCTGCAAAGTGATCGGCTGGCGTCGCTCGGCCAATTATCGGCCAGTGTCGCGCATGAGATCAACAATCCCATCTCCGGCGTTCTGAACCTGAGCATGTTGATGCAGCGCATGCTCAAGGAAGACGGGTTGCCCGCAAACCGCACCGAAGAGTTTCGAAAATACCTCGGGCAGGTGATCGGGGAAACGTCACGCGTCGGTCGCATCGTCTCCGACCTCTTGGCCTTCTCCCGCCGCTCTAAGCCGCGCCGCGCGCCGGCGGACCTGAACCAAATCGTTCGCACGACTTTTTCCGTGGTTGCTCACAAGATCAAGCTCAACAATGTGGAAGTGGAGATGCGTCTTGCGGACAATCTTCCCCCGGTCCCCTGCGATCAATCGCAGATGCAGCAGGTGGTGCTTAACCTGTGCTTGAACGCTGCCGAGGCATGTCAGCCCAGAGGCGGCGGCCATCTCCTTGTTTCTACCGAACCGGGCGAAGCCGCGGTTGTAATGAAGGTCTCCGACGATGGCGAGGGCATCCATCCCGAGAATCTGGCCAAGATTTTTGACCCATTCTTCACGACCAAACCGGAGGGAAAAGGGGTCGGCCTGGGCTTGGCGGTTTCGTTCGGGATCATCCAGGCTCACGGAGGTGAAATTGAGGTTCAAAGCAAGATTGGCGAAGGGACGACGTTCATTATCACTCTGCCGTTGCACCAACCCAGCCACCTGGTCGAGCCAGGTGAACTCGAATTGGCGCGGCGGGAATGAAATACCTGTGCGTAGGGACGACTCCAGAGGCAGATCCCGAAGCGTCAGCCGAAGTCGGGCGATTTCTGTCGGCAGAACTAGACCTGCCGCTCCGCCGCATGGAATTGCCGCCAGTCGATTTCGCGTTCGATTCCCGGCGCAACCAGTACGGATCGATTCCCGTGCTCGAGATGGCCAGCGGCCTCTGCCCGGAAGATGCCCTCAAGCTAATTGGATTAACGGAACGCGACCTTTACATCCCGGTTTTGACGTTTGTATTCGGCCATGCGCAGCTCGGGGGACGCGTTGCCGTGGTTTCACTGGCCCGCCTGCGCCAGGGATTTTATGGCTTGACCGCCGACCGGGAGATTTTTCTCGACCGGGCGCGGAAGGAGGCCCTGCATGAGACCGGCCACACCTTCGGGCTGGTGCACTGTGTCGACCGAAGCTGCGCGATGTCGCTTTCCACACGCGTCCAGCACATCGACCACAAGCGGGCGGCGTACTGCCCCGCGTGCCTCAGGCGATTGTCCAAGGGAGTCATAACATGAAAGGCCACTGGCGCATTTTAGTGGTGGATGACGAAGCAGTCATGTGCGAGTCGCTCGCGGCCTGGCTGCGCGAGGACGGCTATGGGGTCGACACGGCGTCGTCGGGCACCGAAGCCGTCGCGCTCGCTCGCAAGACGGACTACGCCATCTATTTTGTCGATCTGAAAATGCCCGGCGGCATGGATGGCATCGAAACCATGATGCAGGTGCGGCGGCTGCGCCCCGACGCATCGGTGATCATTATCACGGCGTACGCCACCGTGGACACTGCGATCACCGCTATTAAAGAAGGCGCGCAGGAGTATATTGTTAAGCCCTGCAATCCCGAGGAAATCTCACTGCTGGTCAGCCGCATTGTCAAAGTCAAAAACCTGCAGCGGGAAAACACCATTTTGCGCAAGAAGCTGACGCGCCAGTATCATTTTCAGGACGTTATCTCTAAGAGCGCGCGCATGCGCGCGATCCTTGACTTGGCCGCCGAGGTAGCGAGCCTGCCGAGCACGGTTTTGATTCTAGGTGACAGTGGAACCGGCAAGGAGCTCATTGCGCGCGCCATTCACAATTGCGGGCAGCGGGCTTCCAAGCCGTTTGTGGCCGTATCGTGCGCGGCTCTGGCCGAAACGCTCCTTGAATCGGAGCTCTTCGGTTACGAGAAGGGCGCCTTCACCGGCGCTGATCAGCAGAAGCGCGGGAAATTCGAGCTTGCCGACGGAGGGACTATTTTGCTCGATGAAATCGGCGACATTTCGCCGAAGCTCCAGGTGGATCTGCTGCGGGTGCTCCAGGACCGGACCTTCTACCGGCTCGGTGGCGCCGAGGAAGTGCGCGTTGACGCGCGCGTTATAGCGGCCACTCACGTCGATCTGCGGCAAGCCATTGCCGAGGGCCGTTTCCGCGAAGATCTGTTCTACCGCCTCAACGTCATCGAAATCCGTATCCCCCCGCTTTGTGATCGCCGCGAGGACATCCCGCTGCTCGTGCGCCACTTCGTGGAGCGCTTCGCTGATGAGCTCGGCAAAGACATCGGCGAGATTTCGGAGGGCGCCTTGAAGGTTCTACTGGATCACAACTGGCCGGGCAACGTACGCGAGCTCGAAAACGCGGTGGAGCGCGCCATGGTCACCTGCCGCGGTCGCGTCCTCGGAGAAGAAGATTTCGCGTTCCTGGAGCAAGACGGCTCGCGAGCCAGAAGCTGCCCCGTACCGGTCGGAATGACCATCCAGGAAATGGAGAAACTGCTGATCGCGGCCACCATTGACGCTGCTAATGGAAACATCAAGGAAGCCGCCTCGCGGCTGGGCATCGACCGCTCTACCCTATACGAAAAAATCAAGCGCTACGAAATTGCGCGACCTTAAGGTTGCAGGAACATCCTGCTGCACACTGCGTCCCAATCGGCTGACGGGTAGCTGGCTAAGATGTCGTCCACCGGTACACCGCCGTCTGCCAGCGTGGGGGCGCCTTGGGCCGTGAGCGCCAGTTGCAGACGCTCCATTTCACGAAGCAGCCAGGGTCGCACCTCGGATTTTGTGAGCAGGTGATCGAATGCCGCTTCGGCCGGACGCACGAGCAGGCACCCGCCGCGTGCGGGGCTTACATCCACGACTTCGCCATCCACAGGCGCGAGAACGCGGATATCGGCTTCCCGTTTCCGAATCCGCCAACCCGTCCCGTTCGCCCGCAGGCGCGTGCCCGGCTGCGGCAACGCGATCTGATCCGGCACTCCGATAAGCCGCCGGCCCAGTTCGTCGAGTTCCACCAGCGCCGTGCCATCCGGCTGCGGCAACACCGAGGTGTGGCCGCGATGATACAACCGATCGAGCGGAAACGCCATCCCAAACACTTCTTCTTCGGTTTCGGCCACCGCCGCGGGCCGCCGTTTTTCAAGTATCCGCGCGTGCGCCTCACAGCGCCGGCAATCGAACGCGTTCCGGCACTCGCGGTACGGAAATTCACCCGATAACATGTGCCGGCACAGTCGATCGCGCGCCGCCAGTTCCTGAAACTCCGAGCGCCAGCGGATTCGGTCGGCGCGCCCCTGCGCCGCGGAGCGATACGTCCGCCGCAGCGCGAGGATCAGGGTAGTCGAGATGACGGTTAGGACGCAATAAAACGCGCCCAGGAATACGATGCTCACCGCGCCCCAATGAAATCCGTAGTTCCAAGGAAACATATCAGTACCTCCCGGCCAGAGCGGGTTCGCGGACCGGCGCCGCCTCCGGTTGCTCCAGGTCTCGTTCTTGCGGAAACAGATTCAGGTAGCGGAACGAGAATGAATAGACCAGCACTCCGAACCCCACCACGCCCAGAAATGTCCCCGTCTCCTGCCAGCTGGGAAAATACGAAAGAAACGGATCGAAGCTCAACGTGGGCAGGGCCAGCGTCTGCAGGGTCATCACGAAGCGGTTGAGCGCGATCCCGATGCAGGTCAACGCCGCGGCCGAAACCAGCCAGTTGCTGCGCAGCCGCAGGCGCGGCGTGAGCAAGACTAGCGCCGGGATCAAGCCGAACGCTACGATCTCGGCGAACAGTATCCACGTGCCGAAGGGCTTCCACGAGTAATATTGCCAAGCCGGAACTCCCGCTCCAGGAGACGTATGGTTAATCCAGATCAGCGTGTCTACGGTCTTTGCCAGGACATAGGCGATCATCAGCATGCCGGAAATGCGGCCCAGCAGCGGCAGCACTTCCGGCCGCACCAGCTGCCTGTTCGAGATTTTCGAGACCAGCCACGTTGTCAGCAGAATAAAACTGGGGCCGGCTGCGGCTGCGGAGAGCACGAACAGAAAGAAGGTCGAAGGCCAGACCGCCAGCCCTTCACGAAATGCGAAAGGATGCCCCCGCAGTACGCCGAACAACCCACCGAGCGAGCCCTGATGGAAGAACGAGAGGAACGTTCCCACCCCCGCGAGCACATAGACAAGCTTGTGCAGCTCGAATTCGAATATGAGAAACGAAGGTACCTGCCGGAGGCGTCGGTTGCGCAGCACGATCGGTACGTATTCGATCAGCAGGACCGTCAGGTAGCACGTAATGCAGAAGGTGACCTCCGTGAGCATCGAGTGCACGTTCGGATACCAAAAGGTAAACCAGAAGCGTAAGGGCTGGCCTACATCGACTAGCAGTGCGGCAACCGCACCGCTATAACAAACCAGCCCGATGACTACGGCGCTGTTGATGACTGCTCCCAACTCTTTGACCTTGAGAATATAGAGAAGAAATCCGGTAAAGAACGCGCCCGCTCCGAGCGCGATCACGGTCAGATCAAGGAAGATCCAAAGTCCGAACGCGAACCGGTTGTCCATGTTAGTCTGATTCAAGCCTTTTACCAGGCACAACCCGGCCGAATAGAGGCCGAACATAAGCATCGCTGTCCAGGGTGTAATCCATGCGAGGAACCGCCTGGTAGAGCAACGCTTCACGCCGCGCGTAATGAATAGCCTATCCATGAGCCCTCTCGGTTCCGCCGGGCGCCGCGGCGATCTCGCGAACCCAATCCCGTTGCGTCTGGTAGTAGATCTTGGGACCGGTGCCGAGTTTTTCCAGAAGCCGGAAGCTGCCGCGCTCAGGCGCGTTTTCAAGATCGTTCAGATCGCCGAACCGAATGGCGCTGGTAGGGCACGCTTCCACACACGCCGGCACATAGTCCGCGGGATCGAGATCGCGCCGGCCCTGCGCCGCCGCGCGCGCTTTCGCCGCATGCCAGCGGCCGTGACAAAAGTTGCACTTCTCGACTACACCGCGCATCCGCGGCGCTACCGCGGGATTGAGCGTCTTTTCCATACCCGCCGGCCACGACGGATCCCACCAGTTGAAGTACCGCGCATGATACGGGCAGGCGGCCATGCAGTAGCGGCAGCCGAGGCAACGTTCCGGCATCTGGCCGACAATCCCGGTAGCCGGATCCAGCTGCACCGCCTGCTGCGGGCAAACGCTCACGCAGGGGGTATTCTCTCCGCACTGCTGGCACAGCATCGGGAGAAATGCCCACTTGCGATCAACTCCTTCTGCGCCGTTGTCGAGACGAAACACGCGGATCCAGGTGATCCCTTTGCGCTCGTTTACTCCCTCCGGCGCTGGAGGAACGTTGTTCTCGACTGCGCAAGCCACCATGCAGGCGCCGCAGCCGGTACATTTGTCGATGTCGATCGACATGCCATAACTCCTGGCGCTCATATCCGGACCCTCAGGTTGGATTCCTGGTACAACTTGCTCACCAGCGGCGGCATCGGGCCGCGCGCCGCGCGCTTCTCCCAGTTCAGTGCTACGACAGCCGGTGTCGAGGCGCGCAAGACCGGCGGTAGCAGCTTGCCGCCGGGCTCATCGATCCAGCATGCGCCGTCGTTCAGCGCTTTCCAGAATTGATCCGGCTGGATGTCCTCGACCGGAATGCTCCGGCCGTCTGCGTACGTGCAAACGCTGCCGCGGCCCGCCGCATGAATGGCGCCGGCGCGTTCGCGCAGCGCGTCGGCAGCATCGATCGCGGCGAGCCCCCCGATGAATTGGGCCGGGTTGACCACACCTCGCGGCGGCGCCACCAGCGGGGTAGTAAGACGGAACGTCGCCAAGGGTGAATCGATGGCCGGCGGAATATCGCCTGTTGATTCCGGATATACGGCCGTGGGCAGCAGGTGTTTCGCCTGGCGGCCATAGCCGGCTTGCGAAGACGCGAACGTCACCACGAGCGCATCCGGCGCCAGTTTGCCTTCCAGTTTGCTCCACGGAACATATGAATCGGCGGCGCTTTCATCGATCAGCAGAACCCCAATCGACCGCTCCGGAACGGAATTGATGGGCGTTACCGGAGCCGGCTTCCAAGACCGCGGCACGGGCGCTTCCCTCTGCGCAACGATCGTTTTTCCGACCGCGCCGAGCTTTCGGTTCAATTCCAGGACGGACGGGGATTCTTCGGCTGCCAGAAAGAGTGCGCCGGCTTGGACTAATTCGTTCGCCACAGAAGCAATTACCTTTTCATTTAGGCCGGTGCCTGCGCCTCCTCTTCCGGTGGCGAGCGCTTCAACCAGCTCGAGTTCGGTTCCGGGCCGAATCTTCAACCATTGGTCCGCCAGCAGTGCCGTGCGCGATTCCGCCGGCTCGGCCTGGATCAGCCGAAAGTGGCTGCGCGCTTGCTGCACATTCGACGGTGTTCCCCACCCATCGAGTACGGGGACACCCAGGCTCAGGATGATTTTCACCGCGTCCAGATTCACGGCCGGAACCGAGCTCCGGGCCGCGAGATAGACTCCACGGGGCAGAGCAGCCATGGCGCGCCGATATGTCCAGGAGGCGGTCCGGCCCGGCCGCAGATCCAAGACCGCGACCGTTTCGTTAGCGGCCCGCTTTGCGATCACCGCGCGGACCGCGTCCGCGTCGGCCTGCCTCACTCGGCCGGCATGATAAGGCAGTTGATGCCCCATCAGCCCAAACGCGCAGAGCGGCTTGCCGGGCAGACCAATTAGCGAGATGGGCTGATCGCCCACGCACCGCGCCTTCACTGCACAGCCGGCCGGGCACAGGGCGCAATGCGTAAACCGCGTGCGCAACTCGCCTCGAACCGGCTTGGGGATGCCCGGCCAGTTCTCCGACCATAGGGCCGCGTCCGTCACCAGCCGCCACGGCGCCGGCGTAAGCAGCAAACCGGTTGCTCCGCCCGCTGCGAATTTGAAAAGATCCCGGCGAGTGGCTTTCATAAGCTCCTCATTTGTGGCAGTCCAGACAGCTTTTTTCGAAGCCATGGCTGCGGTGGCATGCCACGCAATCGTTCATCTTCATGGCGCGCCAGATGTCGCGCGAATAGCCGCTGATGCGGTCCTCTTGATAAGGCCGGAGCGAGTCGCTGGTTCCGTGATCGCCGTGGCACGTGGCGCACTCCAAGTGCGCCAGCTTCACGTGGCTCGCATGAGAAAAATAGACGTTCTCGGGCTGCCGCGCATAGACCGACCATTGCACCTCGCGCTGCGGCGTCACGTAGCCATCGATAAACTGCTTCTCCGCAAGAGTTGTCCCCATGGCGGCCTCATGGCATCCGGCACATTTCTCCCGCCGCGGGATGCCGGCGAAGCTGCCATCCGCGCGGATCTCGTGACAGTCTTCGCACTTCATCCCCGCCTTCTCCGCGTGCACTTTGTGGCTGAATTCGACCGGCTGCGGCCGGCTCCGATAAATCACGCGCGGAAAGCCGGCCCATCCCGCGCCCAGCGCGATCAGCGCTCCGGCGAGAAAGAACAACGTGCCCCGATGGCTCATGCTTCTCCTTCTTCGCTGCCGTACGGCGAGAAGAACTCGTGAAACAACGCTCGCATCTGGCTGCGATCCAAATGCGCCGGCAGGTTAGCCGAAAACGATCCGCCGTCCGCCGCCACGCCCGACAGTTGCTGTAAACACTCGGTAAGGCGGCGCACTTCCTGCTGCATCCATTCCGCAGCCGCAGGGCCGTCCCGCAGATTGTCGGTGGTGCCCGGCTCCGGACTGCCTTCGAACAGCCATCCTCCGGTGTATGGTGCCTCGGTGATTCGTGCAGGATTCGCGCGCAGATACCAATTACACGACCGCACCTGAAATACATTCGGAAAGGTCACTTCGTAGTCCGCGCCGGCGGCGCTCAATACCGCCGCCGGACGCTGGCGGCCCTTCTGCCGCACGAACGTGATGCCGTCGATTTTTCCCAGCACGCGACTGAGATAGGCGTCGATCCCGGCGTGGCATGCGCCGTCGCTGGTCAGATCGAGCCACATGTGATTCGCCGAGTAATACAGCCAGGGGGGCATCGGGATCTCTTCGACGCACGCGACGGCCGCTCCCGGATGCGCCATCCCCAGGTACAGTTCGCAATAGCGAAAGCTGTCGTTGCCGCAGCGCGACAACAGCGATTCGCTATAGGGAATGAACTTGGTGACCGGCGCGGCGGCGCAGTACTGCATTAACGATTCCCGCAGATGGGGACAAGTCCCGGCCGCGCCGCCTTCCATGGGCTGGCTCCGATAGATCGGGCAGCCCCGGTAGTTTCCCGTCGAGCACTTCTCCTGCGCCGAAGCCGCCTGCGCCAGCGGAATCAGCGTTCGCACCGCCGCTGTCTGGCAATATTTGACCTGAGCTTCTTTGAGGAACGGGCAGGTCATGACGACGCACGCGGCTCTTTCTTCCTCAGCTCTTCGCCGCCATCGGCCATGGTGACGCCGAGATTGGGGAGGTTGAAGGCGTGGCCGCCCACATAGGTTTCGGCCAGATCGGACACCTCCCGATCGAGCGCGGATGCCGCGATTCGTTTTTTATGGCGCGCCGCCACTTCCTGGAATACACCCACTGCGACCGCAAGGCAGCAGATCAGGACCACGACTCCGAGCCCGATGTTCGTGAAGGTCAGCCAGTATGTAGAGGGATCATTCACGGAAACTCTCCTTTCCCGAAGAGAGCGATGCACGACAAAGGCCGTACAGAAAAGAGGAGAGTTGCCGGGCTAATACCCCGCTGTGTGTCGGAATATAAGACTATTAAGTCCGTTTATCCGACATTGGCAGTGCGGCCCGGACCGCCTTCAGGATATTGACCGCGCCCGGTGTGTCGCCGTGCACGCACAGAGTTTGCGCCTTTGCCTGGCGGGCGAAACGCGCGGCCTGGGCGGCGGCTTCCTGCGGCTCGGTGATGAGCGCATCGGCGAACTTACGGGAGCGCAAGGAGCCGTCGGCTTCATAGCGCCGATCCGCGAACGCCTCGGCCGCGACCTGCAGCCCCATGCCGCGCCACCACTCCAGACAGGGAGAGCCAAGCAGGCCGAACACGGTCGTGCGTGGATTCCAGGCGTTGACAGCCCGTCCAATGGCTAGCGCGACGCGCTCGTCGCGTGCCGCCACGTTGTACAAGGCTCCGTGCGGTTTCACGTGGGTTATGCCGGCGCCCAGCCGCCGCACCACGAGCTCCAGCCGCTCGATTTGTTCGCGCACGGTGCGTTCGATCTCCGCGTCGTCAAGCTCCATTTCAATCCGGCCGAAATTCGCCCGGTCCGGATAGCTCGGATGGGCGCCGATGCGAACCCCGCGCTCGATCGCCAGTCGCGCCGTACGCTCCATCGTGCCTTCATCGCCCGCGTGGCCGCCGCAGGCAATGTTGGCGGAGCTGATGAATTCCATCAATGCCGCTTCGTGTCTGGCATCTTCGAGTTCACCCATGTCGCAGTTCAGGTCCATTGTCATATCAACGAATACAGCCATTCCTCCTGGGCGCGCAACAACTCCCATGCCTGCTCCAGTGTGACCCGCTCGAAAGCGACGCCGTCGCGGGGCCTCAACTGCCCGACGCGCGTCAGGTCCGCCGAGATCACACTGGCAGGCTTGGGATACCCGCCCGTGGTCTGGTGCTCGACAAACAGAATAATCGGCTGGCCGTCCGGCGGGATCTGCACCGCCCCGAGCGTCACACCCTCGGTCAGCATCGTGCCCGCGGGGCTCGGGATCGGCGAGCCCCGCAAACGTAGTCCCATCCGGTTGGATTCTTCCTGAACCGCGTAGCTGCCGCGGTAAAGCTCGTCGCCGAACCAAGCTGCTTGCGGGCCTTCCGTGACGCGCAGGGCGCCGTCGTTAAGATGCGGAGGCGAAACCGACTCGCGCCGCGGCCGCCGCACCGCCGCGTTGCCGGCCCGAAGAACATCGCCCGTGCGGAGAGCGCCCCCGCCGATCCCGGTCAGCACATGCGTGGACCCGCTCCCCAACACCTTCGGTACATCGATTCCTCCACGCACCGCGAGATAACAGCGCGCGCCCGATTGGGACGCGCCGCAGCGCACCACCTCTCCCGCTTTGACCTCAACCGGGCACCACATCGGCGGTCCCCCGTCGAAATCCGACCCGGTCAGCGCGATCATCGCAGCAGCTTCGAACTCGAACTCGCCGCCGGTCAGTGTCATCTCCAAAGCCGGTGCGTTTTCCGCGTTGCCCACCAGTAGATTGCCGGCGCGGAGCGCCAGCGCGTCCGCCGCTCCCGACGCGGAAACCCCCTGGTGCGCGAATCCGAACCGACCGAGATCCTGCACGGTCGTTTGCAAGCCGGGACGCACCACGCGAATCGCAGTCATCGCGGAAACTCCTCAACTGCCACGAAGCGTACGCGATCGCCCATCTGCAGCAGCGCCGGCGGGTTTTTCGCAGCATCGAACAGCGGTAGCGCTGTGCGCCCGATCAGCCGCCACCCGCCGGGAGATTCAACCGAGTAGATCCCGGTCTGTGCGCCGCCAATCGCCACGCTGCCGGCTGGCACACGTTTGCGCGGAGCAGGCAAACGGGGCGTGGCCAACTCCGGCGGCATCCCCCCCAAGTACGGAAAGCCGGGAGAAAAACCTAAAAAGTACACCCGATACTCCACGGAACCGTGCCGCTCGATCACTTCCGCGGTACTCAACCCGGTGTGGCGCGCCACGTCCTCCAGATCCGGGCCGTGCGCCCCGCCGTAGCACACGGGAATCTCCATCAAACGACCTTCCAGCTTGCGGGGCTCATCCGGCGCGGCGAGTTTCTGCCGAACCAGCGATTCGATTTCCATGCGGCTGCGCAGCCGGGGATCGAAATCGATCAGCACCGACGCGTAGGCCGGATGCAGGTTGCGAATGCCCCAAGGCAGTTCGGCAAACGCGTGCATCAGCTGCAGCACGTGTTGGTGTGCTTCCAGCGTGATGGTACCGCCGAACGAGACAAGTAGCGACGAGTCGCTGGCCGGCCGGATCTCCACATTCAATCCCAGAGTTTCACCTTCGGCCAGAGTTGCGCCAGTGTTCCGAACTTCGAGCCGCGGCAAATATAAACCGGCCGATTTCTTTCCAGGGCGTAGGGATTATCGGATGTCCCGGCTAACGTTACCTCTTCGAACAGCCGCTCGAGCACCTCCCGGCGATCCCCAATCACGATGAGGCAGTTGCCCGAGTACCCGCGCGGCCCCCACAAGTAATAAGTCTGGTGTCCGCTCAGCGCCGGCGGCAGCCCGTAGCGGCGTCCGAAAAAGTCAACGGCTCCCGCCTCGCCGTAGTTCTGGCCAAATACGGCGCACCCGGCGCGTTCGTCCGGCCCGAGGCGCTTCCAGGCCTGCCCGACTACCGCCGCTATTTCTTCCCAGCCGAACTGGTCCGCGTAATGCTGCGGCAGAATCGCGGCCAGATGGCTTTGTTCGCTGCGCGGGATGGCGAACGGCAGCCGGTCCATATATGCGATGAACTGGTCGACGGGAAGAACCGGAACCACGATCGGCGCCAGCAGCGCTCCCGTTGCCAGGAGCAGGCCCAGAATTGCGGGCTTCATCCAGGGTTGCCGCCGGCGTTCGATCGCACCCTCGATCACCACCGCTCCCGCTGCCAGCAGCATCGGGTAGATGGGCGCCAGGTAATAGTTTTTTCCCTTGAGCACCACGAAAATCGTGAATGCCGCCAGGTAGCACCAACCCAGCATTCGGTACGGTCTGAACCGCGGCGCCAGCAGCAGCGCGAATAACCCGATGATCCAGATCGGTGCAGTGAGCGGATGGATCAGCAGCACCTGTTGCGCGAAAAACTGAAACGGCCCCAGCGGGATATCGCGCCCGCTCGTTTTAATGTTGTGCATCAGCTGGAGAAAGGGCCACTGATTGGCCGCGTTCCACAGCACGTTGGGCAAGAAGATCAGCAGCGCCGCCGCTCCGCCCAGCCACATCCAACGGCTCGCCAGCGCGCGCCGTTGTTCGGTGAGCAGCAACCCGATCACCAGGCCGAAACCCATGACCGCGATCGAATATTTTTCTTCGAGGCCCACGCCGGCGATCACTCCGAACCAAAGCCAGTACCGCGGATCGCGACGCTTGACCGCCAGAATCGCGGAATACGCGCAGCCCATCCAGAACAGCGGCTCGAGGAAGTTGGTGGTGAACAGGCTGCCATCGGAAAGATAAATCGGTGCGATCAGAATCGCCACCGCGGTCAGGACGAGAGCGAACGCGCGGCCGCCCAGTTCGCGCGCGATCATCGCCGCCAGTACAACGAGCCCCGAGGAACACAGAGCCGGGAAGAACCGCATCGCGCGCAACGAATCGCCCAGCAGCACTCGGCTCAAGCGCGCCAGCATCGGCGCCACGGGCGGCTGATCGACATATCCCCAGGCCGGATGATCCCCGCACGCCAGATAATCGAACTCATCGCGAAAATAGCCGTAACGGTTATTAAAGAGACAATGCAGCGCCAGCTTCCCCAGAGCGATAATCACCACCGCGAGCATCCCCCCGGCAAGAAAGCGCTGTTTGGAGGCTGAGTCCGAAGTCACCGAACTCTTATCGTACGGCGGAATGATGGTCGCTGGGTCCCGGCTTAGGCATCGCCCAGAGCTGCGCGGGCCGCGTGATACCCGCACATCCCGTGCACGCCTCCTCCCGGTGGCGTCGACGACGAGCAGAGATACACGCTCTTGGCCGGCGTGCGGTACCGCAGCCGCGTCGAGCGCAGCAGGAACTGCCGGAAATCCATCGCGCCTCCGTTGATATCGCCGCCCACCAGGTTCATGTTGTGATACTCCAGCGCCGGCGCCGTCAGCACGTGCCGCTGCAGGATGCGCGAACGGAAACCGGGCGCGAAGCGCTCCACCTGCTCCTCGATGGCGTCCGTCAAATCCGCCGCAGACCCGTTGCGCACGTGACAGTAGGCCCAAGCTGTGTGCCGCGCTTGCGGTGCCCGCGAAGGGTCGAACAGCGTCGGCTGCGTCAGCAGCACGAATGGTTTTCCTTCCAGCCGCGATTCCCACGCGGCAATTTCCTCCAGCGTTCCGCCCACGTGGACCGTCGCGGCGCGCCGGCATTCCACGGCCGCCCATGGAATCGGCGCCTTGAGCGCCCAATCCAATTTGAATACGCCGGGCCCATACCGGTAGCCCGCCAGCATGTTGCGATACCCGGCCGGCAAACGCTCCGCTGCGAGCGGTAACAACTGGCGCGGCGTCACATCGCAAATCGTGATGCCGCTCTCGGGCAAAGTCTCGACCCGGGAACGTGTGCGGATTTGCCCGCCCAGGCTGCGCAAGTGCCCGGCCAGGGCGTTCGTGATCCGCTGCGCCCCGCCTTTCGGAATCGGCCACCCGATCGCGTGTGCGGCCGTAGCCAACACCAGCCCGATTCCTGCGCTCAGGCGCGCTTCAAGCGGCAGTGCCGAATGCGCGGCAATGCCCCCGAACAAGGCACGCGCCCGCGCGTCCCGAAATCGCGACTCGGCCAACGCGCGCGCCGGCCGAATCGCTTCTAACCCGAACCGCGCCAGGGTGACCGGCGCGCTCGGAAATCGAAACGGAGGACCGAGCACGTCGTGCCGCAGCTTCGGCCAGGCCTCCACCAAGGGCTCAAACAGCCGCCGCCAAGCCTCTCCGTCCGGCCCCAGTTTCGTGCAGGTCGCGTCCAGCGAACGCTCTAAAATCACCGCCGTGCCGTCATCCAGCGGGTGCGCTAGCGGCGCATCGGGTTGGATCCACTCCAGGCCATAATTCGCCAGCGGATAATTCTCGAAGCACGGCGACGAAACGGCGAGTGGGTGCACTGCCGAGCACACGTCGTGAAGGAAGCCCGGCAGTGTCAACTCGGCCGTGCGTGCTCCGCCCCCAATCAGGTCATTGTCTTCGTGCACCGTCACTTCCAGCCCGGCCGCTGCCAGTTCGATTGCTGCGGTGAGTCCGTTCGGTCCCGCTCCAATTACGGTCGCGGATGTTTTTTCGGAAAGAGCCAACCTCGGATATTGTAAAAGAGATGATCAAGAAACGGCTCGGAAATAGTGATATGGAATTAACGCCGATTGGCGTAGGCGCATGGGCGATCGGCGGCGGTGGCTGGAGCTTCGGGTGGGGGCCGCAGGACGATGCGCAATCCATCGCTGCTATCCACGCCGCGCTCGATCACGGCATCAACTGGATCGATACGGCTGCCGTCTACGGTCTCGGCCACTCGGAAGAGGTCGTCGCGCGCGCTCTCGCCGGCCGCGCCGGCCGGCCCTACATCTTCACAAAATGCGAACGCGTCTGGAATGAAAAGCGTGAAATCAGCGGATCGTTAAACCCCGATTCCATCCGCCGCGAATGCGAACAAAGTTTGAAACGCCTGCGCGTCGATACCATCGACCTCTATCAGATCCACTGGCCCGATCCGGACCCCGACCTCGAACAGGGCTGGCAGACCGTCGCCCAGCTCCAAAAAGAAGGAAAGGTGCGCTGGATCGGCGTCTCGAACTTCAATACCGCCCAGATGGAGCGCTGCCGCGCCATTGCTCCTATCTCCTCACTGCAGCCGCCCTACTCCGCAATTTCGCCCGAAATCGAAACCGAGATCCTGCCCTATTGTCAGGAGCACGGCATCGGTGTGATTGTGTACTCCCCGATGAAATCCGGCCTGCTGACCGGCGCGATGACTCGCGAGCGCGTCGTGAATTTTCCAGCCGACGATTTCCGCAAGCGCGCCCTGAATTTCCAGGAGCCGCATCTGTCGCGCAATCTCGAACTCGCCGAGCTCATGAAGCAGATCGGGGCGCGGCATGGCCGCTCGGCGGGCGAGGTGGCGATCGCTTGGACCCTGCGCCACCCGGCAGTCACCGCCGCCATCGTCGGCATGCGCTCTCCCCAGCAGGTCGCAGGCGTCATTGGTGCTCTCGATTTCCGCCTTAGTGAGCAGGAGATTCAGGAGATCGCCGATTTTCGCAAAGGTATGATGGCGCGGTCGGCATCGTAATCGCGCAAACGAGTTTCGTTACTTTTCAGACGCCCGCAACCCCGCTCTGTGCGACGCAGCCCGGTGCAATTTTAGCCGCGCATGCTATGCCTGAAAGCATGCTCGATACCGCCATAGTCGGTGCTGGACCATTTGGCCTATCCATCGCGGCTCACCTGAAGCGCCGCGGCCTGGAGTTTCGCATCTTCGGTCTTCCCATGCACACGTGGCTCGATCAGATGCCCCGTGGCATGCGGCTCAAGTCCGAGGGATTTGCCTCGTCGCTATTCGATCCGGCGTCTTCCTTCACGTTGGAACGCTATTGCCGTGAGCGCGGCCTGCCCTACGCCGACACCGGACTACCGGTCCCGTTGGATACGTTTTCTTCTTACGGGCTGGAATTCCAAAGACGGTTCGTGCCCGAACTCGAGAAGCAAAATGTCGTCGCGCTCCGCCGCTCGAATCCCGAATTCGTTCTCGAACTGGGAAACGGGGACGCCGTCGCCGCCCGCCGGGTCGTTCTGGCAGTCGGCCTGACCCACTTTCAGTACATTCCGTCCACGCTGGCGGATCTTCCAAGCGGATTTCTTACTCACAGCTCCGAGCACCGGGTCTTCGATCGCTTCCACGGTCGGGAGGTGGCCGTCATCGGCGCAGGGGCATCCGCTGCGGACACCGCGGCTCTCCTCCACAAAGCCGGTGCTTTCGTTCACATGATTGCCCGCCGCAGTGTGATCGCCTTCCACGATCCCCCGCCTCCTCGCCCGCGTTCCCTCTACCAGCGGATGCGGTGGCCCATTACCGGCATTGGTCCAGGCTGGAAGCTGTTTTTCTACGCCCACGGCCCGCTCCTGTTTCGCTGGCTGCCGGAGTTCCATCGGCTCGCTAAAGTAAAGACCGTGCTGGGCCCGGCTCCCGGTTGGTTTATTCGCGATGAAATCGTGAATAACGTCCGCGTGAGCACAGGTGTCCGCATCGATCGCGCGCAGGTTTCTAGCGGCCGCGTCATGCTTCAACTGGCCGACGATGCCGGCGCACGCCCCACGCTCGCCGTCGATCACGTAATCGCCGCTACCGGATATCAGGTGGACCTGCGCCGCCTGCGTTTCCTCAACCCGGAAATCCTGGCCTCGCTCCGAGCCGTCGAGAACACGCCCGTCTTGTCCTCGAATTTCGAATCGTCCGTTCCGGGATTGTATTTCGTCGGCGTCGCTTCCGCCAACACCTTCGGTCCCCTCGTCCGATTCGCGTACGGAGCAGGATTTACAGCGCGGCGCCTGTCCCGCCACCTGGCGCGCCCCCGGATCGCCGGTCCCCGTGCGCCACACTCACCCAACACTACAGGCTTGCCGGTGTATCATAATGACGTCGAGACCATTCGCTCATAGGCGTGTCGAAGCGTCTGGGAACTGCTGATTCGCGCCACGAGTTTTCGCGCCAGTGACTCGCGCAGCAACTCGTCGATCAATTCCGGTTCCTCATAGGGAATATCGAGATAGCTCGCTTCCAGCAGCTTCCGGTGCTCCTGCAGTGCCTGTGGAAAATAGGCGATAATGTCCTTCCCCGTGACCGGAGGTGCTCCCGCATCCTGTTGACCCCTAAGCTCCGCCGCGAGAGCCCCGATCAAATCACTCCCATTCCCTAGCCGCAGGTGACAAAGCGGCGTGCACCGCGGATTCATTTCAATTAAATACGGAATGCCGCTTGCCTTTTCGATCATAAAGTCCAGACCGAAGAACCCGGACAGGCCGAGCCGCCTCGCGATCTTTATGGTGGCTGTGATCATCTCCGGACTCTGGATAACGCGAACCACTGTCGCGGGTTTGGTATTTCCTCCCGCGCTGAGGACCTCTACGGCACTCCCAGCCAATACCTGTCCGCGCCAGCAGACCGCCGCGCAATTCGCCGGAATGCCGCGGATATATTGTTGCGCGATAATGGCGGGCCGCGACCGCCGCCAGAACAGATCCCGATCAAACACAATCCGTTTCATGACACGTGTCAGTCCGAAGATCCGTCGCAGCCGCAGGAAGGCCCGCCGCGCCGCGCGGCGCCCGACTGCAATGTTGACCCCGCGGCCGCCCCACGTTCCATCCGCCTTTAAAACCCACGGGTACTTCTCCGCGTTCAGTGCATCGCAGTCGCCGAGGGTGCGAATCGGTTGCGTATCCGGCACGGCAATGCCTTCTTCTCGCGCTATTTGTAACAGACGCCTGCGTGAGGACGTGATCGGGTAACTGTCGGCCGGCCCCAGCGATCGCTCGATCAGCGTGGTAATCCCCGCCCTCTCTTCCCGCATCACCGTTCGATACAGCTCATGAACATGTTCTACGGCCCGGTCATCGCACGGGATAATCATCTGC
>Ga0070734_10001550_pt1 | contig 32799 bp, 23 predicted proteins | sample Coa_R1_8_FD_66444 | JGI IMG/M metagenome (GOLD analysis project Ga0070734, IMG submission 66444) | Surface soil microbial communities from Centralia Pennsylvania, which are recovering from an underground coalmine fire - Coalmine... | ecosystem: Environmental > Terrestrial > Soil > Unclassified ... | reverse complement strand
GCAGGTAATTCGTAGTCATTAACCTGATGCCGCTTACGCGCGATCATGCCATTCCAAGCCGCCTGGCAACTCACCAGCGGCAAACTCGAAATGCACAACCCGGCGCGTACCCGGGGCGATCGAGGAGGATGAAGCGTGCAGCAGGAGAGGCCGCATGAGGATTGCGCCGCCCTTAGGAACCGTACAAACAACGCTCGGCTGCATTCTCCAGGTGTCTATTGCTTCCGCCGAAAGATTCCCTGCTTTGTGCGAGCCCGGAATAACGCGCAGCGGACCATTGTTCTCATTGCTTTCGTCGAGGTGTAGGCGTATCGCGAGCATTCCGGCCATCACCGATGCACCCGGCTGCACATGTTGAACGCCTGCCTTCATCGACCATGGACCAAAATCCGCGACGTCTTTTCGCACTTTGACGGCAATCGTCTTATCTTGATGCCACACAATCTTCCAGTTGGAGGCGGGCGTCTTGTTGAAGAGCATGCCACGCACCGCAAAACATCCCGAACCGAGAACTGCTGTCATAAGTTGCCTAACGGGCTCTGAAGCGGCCAAATCACGCACAATCGCAAGGTCAAGGAGATTCCTTTGTGCGTGCCTGATCTGACCAAGATGCAAGCAGAGATCTTCTACAACTCGCCGGTCAAGGCAATTGGGAACAACCGCAAAACCATTTTGATCAACATCCGAAACAATGGAAGCCTAATTCATCGATTCATGTACTCGCTCTGAGGATAGCAAAAGCAAACATCTTTACCACAGAGGACACAGAGGAAATGCTTCGGAGGTCACAGAGGAAAGCAATCAGCAGTCAGTAGTCAGCGCTCCGTAAGGGCAAGAACAAAATCAAAAGCCTTAAACCAACATCTTTACCACAGAGGACACAGAGGAAAAGCTTCAGAGGTCACAGAGGAAAGCAATCAGCAGCCAGTAGTTCAGCGCTCCGTAATCAGCAAAGACACAATCAAAATCTTTACCACGAAGGATGCCGAGGAAAGCTTTGACGTCACAGAAGACACCAGTTCGAACGCGGACCGGTTTCTGTGGTAAGTTGGGATGTTCGCGATTCTTTTTCAAACGGGCTGTCCGCGAAATGCCATCTTCTTTATCTGAACATCTCTCCTCTTTTGCTCCACGACTTCAAAAACGTCTCTCCGAATCTGCAATGTTGGACCTTACGCAACGCTTGATTGCGATTCCTTCGGAGAATCCACCTGGAAATGAGTACGGCGAATGCATCGGAGTTCTCAGTGAAGAGTTAACCCGTCTGGGGTTCGATCATGTGAGACGCGAAGGCGAATGCCTACTCGCTTCCGTTGGGACCGGCACAGACACTCTTTATTTCAGCGGGCACTACGATGTGGTCCCGGCGCAAAGCAGAGACCAGTTTCACCCACGGGTCCAGGGCGGCAATCTGTTTGGCCGTGGATCTTCGGACATGAAGGGCGGATTGGCGGCCATGATTCACGCCGCGGCCGCCGTGCGGGATGAAGAGCTTCTAGGCAATGGACGTATCGGAATCGTGCTCGTACCAGATGAAGAGACTGCCGGTCCACGCGGGTCTCGCGATCTTGACGCCCGGGGGCTGCTTGGCAAGGATGCTGTCGGTATGCTGACGCCGGAGCCCACGGGCGGCGTTATTTGGAATGCCAACCGGGGGGCCATTTCGATGCGGGCCACCATGCGGGGGAAGTCCGCCCATGTTGGCAGACAGTTCGAAGGCATCAATGCATTCGAACGCTCTCTGCCTGGACTTGCGCGTCTTGCAGATCTGAAAAAGGAAGTCGAACAGCGCGAGACGCGGGAGAATATAGCTCCAGCCGCCGCTCGTAAATCGATTCTACTCATCGGCGGGCGGGTTGAGGCCGGCACGAACTTTAACGTGACCCCTGAATTTTGCTCTTTCACCCTCGATCGCCGACTGAATCCCGAAGAAAACTTTGCGGAGGAAAAACGGCGATTGCACGAGGCGCTTGAAGGGTTTGAAATCGAGATTCTGCAGGAAGAAGCGGCCGCAGCGACCGCTGCCGACAGTCGGCTTGGCGCAAGCCTCTCCCGGCATGTGGCGCATGTCGTCGGAAAAGCCACCAGTTTTGAGCTGTGTCCAGGATTGCTCGAAACCCGATTCTATGCGGCTCGCGGCATTCCCGCATTCTCCTATGGACCGGGTTTATTGACGGTATCGCATGGACCGAACGAGTTTGTCCCCATTCGCAACATCTCCCAATGCGCTCTTATTTACGCGATGACTGCGGCGGAGATGCTGGCCGAACAACCGTGAGCGACTGTTACCTTGAGAGGAATAGCAAATTCAAACAGCGCACGGCAGATCAAGAGCCGCGCGCCGGTTCTGATTCTGGATCACTCGATTCTGATTCCCGACCACAACAACGATGGCGGCAATTTCTAGGAGTCGCCGTAGACGGGTATGGCGGCACCGTGTACGAGTTTTGAGTCTTCGCTACATAGGAACAAGATGACGTGCGCGATGTCCTCGGGCTTGGGCCACTTGGAGAAATCCGCGCCGGGCATGGCTTTTCGGTTGACGTCGGTGTCGATGATACTTGGCAGAATAGAGTTCGCTCGAACCCCTGTACCTTTGAGATCGGCGGCCAGCGAATCCAGCATGGCAACCGCCGCGGCCTTGGATGCGGCATAGGCGGAAGCGCCCGCGCCATGATCGAACGCAGTTTTTGACGACACGTTTACGATGGCCCCGCTTTGCTGTTTCAGCATGACCGGCACAACGGCGCGGCACAGGAGATATCCAGAGCGGAGATTGAGATCCAGCATGCGGTCGAAGACTTTGGGTTCGGTTTGCCAGAGGGGAATACCACCGGCATAAGCGCCCACACAGTTGACCAACACATCGATCCGCCCGGTATCCGCCACAATTCCTTCGGCAAATCGATGAACGGAAGCATCATCGGTAACATCTACCTGATACCCCTTGAGGGACGCAGCGTCTCTACCGGCATCCTTAATTAAAGAGGTAAGTTCATCGGGATTCCGATAGCTGACACTCACGCGAGCGGCCTCTTTCAAAAACGAAAGACTTACGGCCTTCCCCAGGCCACCCGTGCCTCCCGCAATCAAGACGGATTTTCCACTCAATGTGCCAGCCATGCTTCGTGCCCTTTCTCTTCAATTCGTGATCTTCGATTCCTGAATTCCTTGCCTTCGATTCCGCTCTGTAGATTTATTCTTCAGATTTACTGACCAGATTTACTCTTCGTCGTCCAGATACTCGCCTGGGACATCATCCTCCGGAACTTCATGGGTGTGAACCGGCATCTCGTCCGAATCTTCAGCCTCTTCGACGCCCGCCACAACACCGGCCTCAAATGCATTGCCCTCTTCCATCAATTCATCGACACTTTCCGAATTGGCCGACTCCCGATGGGAAAGTCCCTGCATATCTCCCGATTGCTCACTCAGGCGCGGCTCCGGGCCTTCGGCGGAGTTTTCAAGAACGGCCCGACGGTTCACGGCTTTCTTAGCCTGTGGCTTCGTTTGTTTGTGGGTTTGTTTCTGGGCTTGTTTTTTTGCTTGCTTTTTTGCTGGAGCTTTCTTTCCCTTGGCCTTCTTTGCAACCGATTTTTTCGCTGCCGATTTTTTTGCCGCAACCGGCTTGCGCACTCCGGCTTTCTTTGCCGATTTTTTTGCGGCGGACTTCGTCTTTGATTTTGATTGAACCGGTTTTGCGATGGTCGTTGATTTCTTGGACTGCTTGCGGGAGGGTGGCTTGGAGGCGGCTACTTTCTTTCGGATGCTCTTCTTCGTTGCCATCTTCGGAGTCTAGCATTGGTACATCCACGCAGCAAATCCGATGCATCTCACGGAGCAACAACCTGGAGCGATGCAGCAGCATCCAAGAAGGATGTTCCTTCCCGTTCTGAAAGACCGAGGCAAGATTCTCGCTCGCGCAAGCCGGACCATCATTCTTTTTACGTTGCTTTTTACCCTGGTTGGCGTGGCTCAGACTCCCGCATCCAGCGGTCAAAATATTCTTTCCTACCTGAAACAGAACATCGACTGGCAGCGCCAGATCGTCTCCGAGCAACGCCTGGCAGCGGATACATCCGACACGTTATTTTTCGAGGACGACCGGCAAACAGCAATCCAGATTCTTAAATTAGCGTTTGAGTACGCACGCGCCCATACCCAAATCCTGGAAAGCGCAGCATCCCACAAAGCCCAGCCGGTTCCCGGCCAACAACAGGCAAAATATATCTCGTTGGCCCGAGAAGCAGCCGCCGCGGACGCGCAGGTGCACGATACAGAAGTCGAACTGCAATCCACGAAAGCAAAGCTAGAGAAGGCGAACGGCAGCGCGCGGCGCAAGCTCCAGTCCACCATCGATGAACTGCAAAGCGAGATCGATCTTGACAAGACTCGCAGCAAGACGCTGCACGACATTCTGCAGTTTGTGGGAGCGGCAGGAACTCGGGAGTCCGGAGGTCTCTCGACCGAGATCGACCAACTCCAACGCTCCGTGCCCGACCTGGAGTCAGGTTCGGGCAAAGTTCCACCGCAAGCGGCCAGTTCGGCACCGAGCGCAGAAGCAGCGAATCAAAGCTCTCAAATCGGCATCCTAGCGCTCGTCGAATCCCTTTTTGCGATGTCGAACAAGACGCAAAGCCTCGATCAAAGAATCAAATCGACTGACGCCCTGCTCCTTGCTTCGCAGGAACTTCGCGCTCCCCTGGTCGCCACCGTAACCACGGCGGCGGGGCAGGGAGAGCAGATCATGAAACAAGCGGACTCAAGCGATCCCGCCCAATTGGAAAATCTGAGATCGCAACTCGATGGCCTTACGGCCAACTTCAAGGCTGTATCGACCGCGGTGCTGCCGCTGGAAAAGCAAGCAGTCCTGCTGGATTCCTATAGGGGCAATCTCACTCGATGGCGAGAGGCGCTGAAGGCCGAATCAGCCGCGACCATGAGGAAGCTCTCTCTACGGCTGCTGGTATTTGGGCTGGTAACCGCTTTCATTTTTGCTCTTGCGGAAATCTGGCGGAGAGCGGTCTTCCGGTATGTACATGATGTGCGGCGGCGTTACCAGTTCCTGCTCCTGCGCCGCGTCGTCCTGTGGTGCGCCATTGGGATTACGGCTGCTTTCGCACTCGCCAGCGAGATTGGCTCGATTGCGACCTTTGCCGGCCTGATGACAGCCGGACTCGCGGTTGCATTGCAAAACGTGCTGCTGGCTATTGCCGGGTATTTTTTCCTGATCGGCAAATACGGCGTGCGGGTCGGAGACCGCGTACAAATTTCCGGAGTGACTGGAGACGTTTTCGACATCGGATTAATTCGGCTGCACCTAATGGAGGTAGGGGGAACAGGCACAGACCGGCAGCCCACCGGCCGCATCGTGGTATTTTCCAACGCCGTGGTTTTTCAGCCGACCGCCAGCTTCTTCAAGCAAATTCCAGGATCAAATTTTGTCTCCCATGAAGTTTCCTTGACTCTTTTCCCCGATACCGACTACGGCCTGGCGGAAAAACGAATCTTGAGCGTAGTCGAGCATGTTTACGCGGGCTATCGCGACCACATTGAGGCACAACATCGCTCCATGCTACGAAATCTCAACGTTCCAATAGAGCTGCCCAAACCGAGAAGCCAGCTTCGTCTTACACAGTCGGGGCTGGAGATTGTGGTTCGGTATCCGGTCGAACTTACGAATGCCTCTGAAATTGACGACCAAATCGCCCGCGAGCTATTGCATGCCCTTGAACAGCCGCCCAGGTTGCGTTTGGTGGGCACGGGCAGTCCAAATATTCAGCCAGTGCACGAAGAAAGCAAGACCGCCTGAAGAAAATAAATAGCTTGGCCAAACTCACTTCCACCCAAGTCCGTTTTGAGGGAAGCAAAAACCAAAATCTTTACCACGGAGGACACAGAGGAAGAACCCAGAGGTCGCAGAGGAAGATTGCCAACATCCTGCTTGTTGAACCCGGGCTATCTCCTTTCTTCTCTCTTCTCTAGGCTCTTGGCGGTAACGCCACAGGGTAGGTTTTGTCAGGGCAATCGCAGGAATTCGCCATAGGGTGGTTGCGCCTTCTTGAAATGCTCCTCGCTCGACGAAGCAATCACAAAAATCGATTCACGTTCAGATACGAGGCTTCCAAACCGCTGAAGGCAAGGGGAAACGTCACGTTTCCCCTTGACAGCTTAGGAGAGAAAGCCTATCTTTCGTAATTATCCTATGCCTAATCATCTTAGGCATGAGTTATAGGGAATCTATCTACTGCCTATGCCCGAGCACGCTCAAATTCTTCCTGGAACTCTCGATCTGCTTATCTTGAAGGCAGTCTCTCTCGGTCCGCTGCACGGCTACGGAATCCTTTTGCGCATTGAGCAGATCTCCAAGCAAGCTCTTCTGATCGAGCAAGGCGCACTCTATCCGGCTTTATTCCGGCTGGTCCGCCAAGGGCTTCTCAAGGCAAGCTGGGGAACTTCCGAGAACAACCGCAAAGCCAAGTTCTATCAGTTGACGCCGGCCGGACATCGGCGCCTGCGCGAAGAAACCGAAGGCTGGGACAGGCTGGTGGCCGCAATCACCGCCGCGCTACGCACGCAACCGGAGGAATTATGAAATCGCTGGCCTTTCTGCAAACGATCGCCAACGCTATTTTTCGACGGGCGCGCGTGGAAGCGGAGATGGAAGAAGAGCTTCGGTCCCATATCCGTGATCGGGCCGCCGATCTGGAGCGCTCGGGCATGGCCCACGAGGAGGCAGAAAGACGTGCTCGCATTGAGTTCGGCGGATACGAACATGTGAAAGAAGAGTGCCGCGGGAGCCTAGGCGCGCGCTTTTGGGAGGCACTTGTTCAGGATCTACGCTTTGGCGGACGACTGCTCCTCAAAGCTCCGGGCTTTGCCGCTGTGACCATTCTTACACTCGCCCTCGGCATTGGGGCCAACACCGCGATCTTCAGCGTGATCTATGCCGTCTTATTGCGGCCTCTACCGTACACGCATCCAGAAGAGCTGGTCGTTGGTTTTGAGGACAATTTGCAGCGAGGAATTCCTATCAGTGGATGTTCCTATCAGGATTTGACTGAGTTGCAAGAGAGCGGAATCTTTGCCAGCATCGGGGGAGTCAACCGCCATGATCTAACAATCACAGGATCGGGAAGCCCCGCTCTAGTCAAGACCGTGGTCGTAACCCCGGAAGTTTTTCCCGTGCTCAACGCAAAACCGCTCTTGGGCCGCTATTTTTTTTCGGGCGATGAAAAGAAAGGCTCTGCCCCGGTCGCGCTGGTGAGCGAAGGTTTGTGGCGCTCCCGGTTCGGCGGCGATTCCACGCTTGTGGGCAAATCCATCATGCTGGATCAGCGAGCTTTCACCGTGGTCGGAATCATGCCCGCAAGCTTCAAAGTGCCTGTGTTCAGCGATCATCAAGAAATCTGGATTCCCATTGTTCACGATCCTCTCTTTAGCGCCTGGATTCCCAACCGCAACCAGCATTGGCTGCGGGCCGTCGGCCGACTGAACCCTGGGGTAACGCTCGCTCGCGCCAAGGCAGAAGCGGGCGCCGTTGGACAAAGGATGGAAAAAGAATTTCCCGCGGAGAACGGCGGCTGGGCGCTGCGTATTGCTCCCATGCAGGCGGCGATTGTGGAAGACGTTCGAACTCCGCTGCTGATCTTGCTCGGGGCAGTCGGTCTTGTTTTACTGCTCGCCTGCGTCAACATCGCCAACCTACTCCTGGCGCGCACCTCGTCGCGCACCAAAGAAATGGCTCTGCGGCAGGCTTTAGGCGCCAGACGAGGACGCATGATCCGCCAACTGCTCACCGAAAGCGCACTGCTTGGCTTGCTTGGCGCAGCCCTCGGTTTGATGCTGGCATACTCGGGGGCCAATGCCCTTACCGCGCTCCTGCCCCGCGATCTGCCTTCGATGCACAATGTGCAGATCGATGCTCCGGTGCTGGGCTTCGCTTTGCTCATCTCCTTGATGGCCACCGCCTTGTTCGGGCTGATTCCCGCCTTCCTGACGACCGATTCCAACTTGCAGTTCAACTTGAAAGACAACGCGGCCCACTCGGGATCAGGCAGCGGACGCCTACGTTTGCGCCGGTTCCTGGCAGCCGCGGAAATAGGTGTGGCGACAATCCTGGTAGTCGGCGCAGGACTGCTGATGCGAAGCCTGCTGACGATGACATCGGTGAATCCCGGATTCACTCCCGCCAATATTCTCAAGGCCGAAGTTTCCCTGCCCCGATATCGATACTCTTCGCCTCAGCAATGGAAGACGTTTGCGGAAACGCTTTTGGAGCGCATTCAAGCCCAGCCGGGGTTGAAAGACTCGGCTTTTGCGGTTCCGGTACCTCTGGCCAACGGGCAGATTGCCCTAAACTTCACCATCGCCGATCATGCCGCTCCAGCAGCCGGCACTCCCACTACCGCCGATTACGTTTCCGTGACACCGGAATACTTTCAGGTCATGGGAATTCCTCTATTGCACGGAAGATATTTTGCCCGCGAGGATTCCGACCACGCGCACCCGATTGCAATCATCAGCGAGTCGTTTGCCCGAGTGTACTTTAAAGATGAGAATCCAATCGGCAAGCGGCTGATGTTTGGATTTCCACCCGACTCAAACGTGGTTCGCGAGATCGTCGGCGTTGTGGGCGGCGTGCGCAATACGGAGTTAACTCAAGAACCGGGACCGATGATGTATGTGCCCTTCGCTCAAGCGCCGTTCTGGGGCGGCAATCTGGTGGTCAAGAGCGCGTCGCCGCCGGCGACGACGGTTGCAGCGATTCGGGATATCGTCCGCGGCTTGGATAACGACCTTCCCGTTACTGACATTGTGACCATGCCGGAAGTTCTTGACGCATCCGTGGCTCAACCTAAGTTTCGGACATGGCTGGTGAGCGCTTTTGGAGCAATCGCGCTTCTGCTGGCCGCGATCGGAGTTTTCGGCGTGATGTCCTATTCAGTAGCAAGCCGGACACGAGAGTTGGGCGTGCGAGCCGCATTGGGGGCGTCGCAATCTTCTATCGTGCGAATGATTCTGCTGGAAGGCATGAAACTTGGCGGTGTCGGGCTCGGCTTCGGACTGGCCGGTGCGCTAGGATTTTCGTGGTTCCTCAAGAGCCAACTTTATGGCGTAACGGCGCACGACCCCATGACTCTGGCCCTCAGCGTAGGCGTCTTGTTGGCGGTGGCGGTTTTAGCCTGCTACTTGCCTGCTCGGCGGGCAATGCGGGTCGATCCTATGATCGCTTTGCGGTGCGAATAAAGCTCTCAGCCTTATGAACCGATGATGCACCAAGGTGCGATTCGCCGCTTACTAGAGGCGAACAACCTTTCTACTTTAATTTGTCAAGCCGCGCTGGCGCGGCGGCGTTCCACGTCTGCGGTGATGGTACGTGAGCCTGCCCACAGCACTACAGCGAGGCAGAGCGACAAAACCGGAATCACAAACATGGCCTGATGCAACCCGGTAGCCCTGGAGGCTTCCGTAATGACTTGCGATCCGGCAGCCACAGCAGCCTTGTGCGCCATGTGATCACTGAGCGTTCCAAGCAAGAGAGGACCAAACGATGCTCCGCCGAGATACTGCACCAGGAAATAAACGGCCATCGTAGTTCCACGCTGAGCCGGAGCTACCAGATCCTGGATGGAAGCATAGACCAATCCGTAGTACATATTGAGGAAGCCATAGGCCACCGTAAGCAGCGGCAGCGCGGTAGAGATTGCGCCGTGCGATTGCAGAATGCCGAAGTAAGCCAGCGGCGCCGCGAACAACGCGGCAAGGGCGGCGGAGAGCATCCGGCCATCGGCGCGCTTGCGGACGATTGAGTCGCCCCAAAAACCGGCGACAAGCCCGCCTAGAACTCCGCCGATTCCATAGACTATGCCGGTGGTGAGAGATGCTTCCGACACATTCATCTTATGAATGCGGGAGAAAAAGGCAGGAAGAAACGTGCCGATGGCGTAAAGGTTGAAGTTTACAAGAGCGCCGGAAGCAAAGATCCACCAGAATGTTCGAATCTGCAGAACCTGCCAGATGGAGCCGGCGTCTTCGTTATGCGCCTCAGAAGCTCCTCGAGCGGGTTCTTTCAGCATCATCACCAGCGGCACTAGAATCAGCGCGGGGATTGCGGCAAGTACGGTTGCCGCCCGCCAGCCATAAGCTTTGGCAACCGGGCCGCTGAAGAAGAAACTCAACGCTCCACCCACCGGGACGCCTAACATGAATAATGCTAGAGGCCGCGAACGGCGCTCCGCAGGAAATAGATCGCCAATCCAACTGGTGGCCGCTGGAGCGCATGTCGCCTCCCCTACACCCACACCGAGGCGCGAGAACAGCAGCATAGAGAAGTTCCTGGCTGCAGCGCCCAAGGCTGTAAGCCCGCCCCAAATAGCGATTCCCCAGGAGAGCATCTTCTTGCGGCTTCCACGATCCGCCAATCTTCCCAGAGGTAAACCCACGAGGGCGTAAACCACGGTGAACATGGTGCCAATCAGCCCAAGTTGCGTGTCGGAAAGGCCAAATTCCTTCCGTACCGGCTCCGCCAGAGCACCGGGCACTTGCCGGTCGTAGAAATTCAGGATGTTCACGGCCACCAATACAAATAAGGACCAAGCGGTGGCTCGCGCGGCCAGATTTCTCTCGGGGGCAATAGCGGGGGAGGTTACGGCTACAGACTGGTTGGAACTCATGGGCGGCAATAGTATCAAAACCCTGTGCCTGAGCAAGCTGGAAAACATCTAAGGAGATAACGGATTTACGGGGGGTTGGGGTGTGAGCCACCACCATGTAGCCCAGAAACGAATCATGCGATCTCCGGGGCCAACCCAATGTACTTCGGTAACTTCTCTACTCTTCAAGGGAATCATGAACGAGGTTATTCTTTTCCCATGGTGACGCAGGCTGGTATACGCGCCGGGCAGGAAAACGCCGTTCTCCGACGCTGGGAGCGGCTGAAGTTGAATTTGCCGATTCACCTTATCATGGCCAACGAAAAAAGCACCAAGATCATGACAGGGCGCGGCGGCGACATCAGCGAGGGCGGAATCCTGATCTTTGCCGGGGCGGAGCTACACACCGGCGACGAGATTTTTGTGGAGGTGACGCCTCCTTATGTGAGCGAGCCAATTCGCGTCCGGGGGGTCGTTCGCCACAGGCGGGGCTATAACTACGGCGTGGAGTTCGTGTGGCATACACCCGTGGAGCAGGAACAGACGGAGAGATTTCGAAGCCTCTTGCGCCTTTCGGCCACCAAAAAAGGCGCGGACTCAGAATAGTTTTCCAAGCTGGAAGAAGAACTTCTGGTGCCCGCTATCGCCAACACTTCCGCCCAGGAACACGGGTCCGAAAGCCGTCTCAAGAATCACTCCGGCAACTCCATCCATAGGCAGGCGTGAAGCTCCCGGAACGCCATAAGCCTTGCCAAGTTCATACGCTCCTGTGAAATATACGTTGCCTCCCAGCAGCGTTGGCAGGCCAAACATCCGCTGAAGATAACCCACGCGGCCCAGTAAATACTGGTTGGTGAGCAACTCATTTCTGCCGTAAGCCGCCAGCCGCTGCGGACCACCGAGCGAAAAGGTGGGTAGGCCAGTCTCCTGAAAGCCAAAAGTAGAGCCTCCTGATGCCCGCAGATACACGGAGCCCGGAACGCTCACCTTCTTAAATACGGTCAGAAGGGCTTCGGTGCTGGGAAAGGCTTCCAAAGCCGCCGGAGCCGAATCGTGCCATTCAAAGTTTGAGAGGATCTCCGTACCATCGCGCGGCACAATGGGTGAATCCAGCGTATCGAGGGAAAACTTGAGCGAGGTAATGCCATACCGGCCGGAAACCGAGGGCAAGACCGGCGAGCCGATTACAAGAGCTTCTTTCAGAGAGCCAAGTTCATATCCGGCACGCAATTGAGCTTTACGCTGGAAATTTACACCCAGATCAATCGCTCCCGAATATTTCGTAATCTGGTATTCCGAAAGATGGATGTCGCGTTGATCGATGTCAAAGGGCGCAGTATCGGCAGTAGCGCGAGGCGCAAAAAACCATCGGCTAAAGGGTTGGACGGGGTCGTAAAACTCCGAGGTAACGCCGTACTCCGATCCCAAAACAGCATCGATTCTCCACTCTGAACCGACGCGTCCCAGGTCAAATGCGGTGGCCCTGGCTCCGAGGGCAAAAAGAGGGTTGCGATAGTCGCTGCCGTCAATCGTAATCAGGGGATTGAGGATGGCGGTCGCGTAGTCTTTCTCTGTGGCCTTGATGGATAGTCCGACCTGACCGTTTTCTTGCGTGAGTTGATAACCGAGCCGCGCAAACCTGCCGGTGCCCACGATTCGGTCGAGCTCGGTTTCAAGCTTCTGCTCGTTAAATGGCTTACCCGCATAGCTTGAAAGCCGGTGGCGGATTTCCTCCGCCAGTTTGGGGTTTCCAGCGTTCACGGTTAGAAACTGCGGAACCGGCGGCGGGCCCGCCTTGCGCGTGTCCCTTGCGCTTGCATATTGGGCCCAGTCTTCCTGGCTGAGGCTATAAGCCTGTAGAACATTCGCCTTCTCCATGGCCGCCTTGAAGCCAGCCTCTATCAGAGGGTCGTATTTTTCATATTCGGAAGACGAGAACTCGGAGAGATCGACGGTGACAAGAATATCCGCTTTCTCCATGCTGCGAAGCTCGTTGGCGGCCACCACAACAGAAATAGACTGCGCCATCACTCCGAATAATGAGAGCGGCTTCTGGGGATCGAGAGGCTTTACCCGAAGGTGCACAGCGATCACGATATCTGCGCCCATGTCGCGGCCAACATTGACAGGCAAGTTGTTCAGCAAGCCGCCATCGACATAGATGTTATCTCGCTGGCGAACGGGACTGAAGATGCCAGGCAGGGACATCGTGGAGCGCAACGCATTTCCCAATGAGCCATCTTTAAATACGTGCTCCTTATCGCTGGCCATATCGACGCCCACACAGCGGAAGGGGATAGGAAGATCGTCGAAACTTTTGAGGTTTGAATACGGCAACGTAAGCCGATCTAGAAGGAGCCCCACTTGGTGCCCAGAATTGAATCCCTCAGGAAAGCGGATGCCGGTTCGAATGCCAAACTCAAGGTTATTGGGATAGGCTCGCCTGTCTTCCTTGCGACGGAATGCAAGATCGCTGTAATCGATGCGATCGGTGAGGATGGTATCCCAGTCAACCCCGGCAACGATCTTATGAATCTCTTCCGGGTTGTTGCCCATTGCATATAGCCCGCCGATCAATCCGCCCATGCTGGTGCCCGCAACATAGTCCACGGGAATACGATTCTTCTCGAACCAATCGATCACACCTACATGCGCAAGCCCCAAAGCGCCGCCACCTTCGAGCACGAGCGCTATCTTCTTCCGTGGCGCCGGGATATGGTCATCCTGGGAAAAGGCCGCTACCGCAAACAAAAGCATGATTGCCGCGCTAAAAGACCATCTCATTCAAAAATCCTTGCCTGGCGATTTGGTCACACACTCGTATCCTAAAGATGCCCCAAAAGCACCATGGCACATAGAGTGTTATCTGAATATTAAAGTCTTCCGGCAGGTAGTGAGCAGGGCAGGAAGCAGAAAGGCGGCCCGCGAAGGCCGCCAATGAAGATCAAAGTCTTTGGGGCTTACAAATTCTTAACGCACAAATCGTTAACGCACAAACCCTTAACGCGGGGCGCCGGCGGCTCCGCGCGGCTAACTGTCGAACTCCACCCCGAGGCTGGAAGGAAAGGGGCCGCTGTATGCCAATTGGCCGGCATCTCCTGGGGCGCGCCGGAGGTTCTTCCTAGCAAGCAAGGGTTGAAGAATTCCTGGTATCTGCACCTGATTCACATATTGACCAAAACAGGTATGCAGGCCGTAGCCCCAGTGCATGTAAATGTGCGCCGGACGATCGATTTTGAAGTCATTGGGAGCGTCCACGATACGCTCATCGAACATTGCCGATTGCGTCGCAGCCACCACCGTAGCACCTTTTGGAATTAGTTTTTCGTGGATGGATCCCTTGGCCAGGAGATAATCTTCGGCGGCAATGCGCAGCAATGCAGGATTGTTTGGGTTGAACCGCAAAGCTTCGAATACATACCGCGAAACTAACGCAGAGTCTCCCGCTTGTGCCGCGTCCTGCGCCTTCTTCAGTTGCTCGGGACGCTTGAGTAGTTCATCCAGAGCCTGGGCGCAGCACTTTGAAGTTGTGGGAATAGCGCCCACCAGAAGGCCAAGCAGGTTGTTGCGAATCGAAAGATCATCCATTCCGGAGACGCCGATATTTTGAAGCTTCAAGCAGCGTCCGAGAACATCGTCTTTCTGCCCAGGTTCCGCCTTGCGCTTCGTGATGGTTGCGTCGATCCATGCGCGAGTCTTGGCAGCCGCGTCCCGGGCGGCGCTTCCAACCGCTGGATCATTCGTGAGATCCGTAAACAGATATTGAAAAATCACCGTGCCCCAGGCGGCAAGTTCGGCATCGGAGGGCGGAACACACCCGAAATAAGAAGCTACCCACCGAGCAGGCACAATCGTACTCAGCTGCTTCACCACGTCAAGGCGTCCACCGGATGCGGAAACCAGATCGCCGGCAGTCTTGGCGACAAACGGAACGATCATGCCGTCCAGATCCTCACGCCGCATGACCGTGCGCATGTGGGCGGTATCGCGCTCGTAAGCCGGCGAATTTTGCATGCCGAGGAAGAAATCATTCCCGCCGGTGACGATCCTCATCTTCTCGCCATAAGTAACCTGAAACACCTGGTCTCGGGACAGCACCTCTTGAACATCTTCATAACGGGTGACCAAAGCGGTGTTCTTGACGAATAAGATCGGCTGTATGCGGCGCAGAATCGCGAAAATAGGTTCGGGGTATTGAATCGCGTGCTGCTTGACTTGCTCTAAAAATGCCATGGCCGAAGCCTCGGCTCCATGAAGCACGGCAATGCCTTCGGATTCCACACGGTCGAGCACGGACTTGAGGTTTTCCATCATTGCAGTCGCTGCAAATTCCACTGACGTTCCTTAACGCGGGTCGACGGCTCCCGCAGCTATGAGTCGCAAGGCTGTAATGCTCGGCACGAAGAAGTAATCTCCGCCGCGCAGTTCCACGAAGTTTGGCAGGCCACCACACATGAATGGCGGGTTCAAAGCATCGTCGGTCCCCTGGATCATGTATCGTCCCCGGCCGCCATGGTTCCCGATCAGCATGTCTTTGTCATTGCCTTGATGGGCATCGTTGCCGTATTCGATCCATTGCTGCTGGACGAATTCAAACTGGCGGAAGAGGCTGGCATTGAGAGCCATAAAGATGATGCCATGCTCGGCATCGTCAGTCACCGGCTCTCCCTCGGGAACATACGTTCCATAAGGGAGGCCGCGGCGGGTGATGCGGCGGCGATTGATAAGGCCGCCATTGAAGCCGAATGCATCGCGCGGATTTGTTCGACGGATGTGTGCGCCAACGGGGCAGCGTTTCCCATCAAGATCGCCGCCGTATGTAAATGCCACGTTCCTCTGCTTATCGCGCGCAAGGTTGTGGTCGTCACGGTCGGGCGAAAGCTCGATGGGCGTGCCATCGCGCCAGCGGCCAATGAACTTCGCAGCCAATTTTTCCTTTCCGCCGGGATAGATTTTGCTCTTTTCCTCCAAATAATCACGGAAGGTCTTCACATTCTGGTGAAGCTTTCGATAGACCATGAACGTGCCATTGTTCGCAAGAATATGCGGAACGGGCGCGACGGGAAGCTCACCGGCTTCGTCGGCATAGCCGAGAAGTAATTCCCCGGTAGCGAGGGGAGCCCATGTGCCATCGGGCATCAATTTGCCTTGCCCAGGCTGGGTGTCGCGATCTACTCCAAGAAAGTCGGGATTGCCGAAGCCATCGGTATAGCCAAAGTGCTCCTTCGACGATGGCTTGCCATTGAATACGATTGCTCCCGCGTCCTGCGCACCGATCACTCGGGCTCCGCCGCTGCTGTCGATCGCTTGCTGGAGGGTTGCACAGCGGGATAGCAGGATTTCGAAAGACTGCGCATAAACGCCAAGCCAAACATGGGCGCGCTCTTCGTGCCAGATTGGGTCCCAGTGCTCCGAGGCGTTCTTGCCCGTATCGCACAAAATCCCTGCCCGGGCTTTCATGCCTTGAAAAAACTCCACCGGGAAGCTCAGTAACGTAGCATCTGGCAGGTCCAGCTTGGTCAGGCCCTTATAGGTAAAGGCGATATTCAAGGTGGAATCGGGCTTCCCCTGGTCCCAATGCTCGCCGGTCGTTATCTGGTCAATCAGGGAGCCAATGAGCCTTTGCGCCTTGTCTGCATCGGTGATCTCGAGAAATAGGTAACGGGCGACCGGAAAGGTGTAGCCACGCAACACGAATCCTTGGATGTCGGTTTCGTCAAGCCGACTGAAGCTGCTTGCTGCCGTTTTGCTCATATCGTTCCTTCTAGTCGCCGCCTTCGCTGCCCGCCGCCCTTCCGGCGGCAAAGCATGGCAGTTCACCGACGCCTTTTGCTCCGGGAGCAAGAGGCGAGGCGGTTTCTACGGAGTTCCAGAATTCAGCGAAGGCCGATTGAATCTCTGATGGAGGCTTTCCCTGGTTCAGCTCGATAAACCGCGCCAAGCCGGATTGAATCTGCAACGCGCGCAAGGTCTGCTGGACGGTCTTGTTATTCACATCGGCAAAATAAAACGTGGTTGTAAGCTGGCAGCGCTTGATATAGGCAACGAAGGCGCGCACATTCTTCAAGCCCGGATATCCAACGCAATGGCTCCAGACCGATTCCACCGCGTCGGGAATCTCTTGCGCCATGCGTGTTAAATAGGTGTCGAGGTCGCCATCGAAGTTGCTCTCGAAAACCAGGTACTGCGATTTCAGGTGCTCTTCATGTGCAGGGTGACCGACAAAAACCACGTCCTCCATAACGACCAACCGAGCCATGTGCGTGCTGGAGACCTTTGAAAAGGGACTACTCTCATCTCGAGGTAAGGTGGAGAGGTATTTGCGGATGGCGACGTTGTGAGAGACCTCGGCCTCCGGATCGTCGAGAACCGGTGAAAGAACTGTGAGCCCGTAAACGCTGCCGCTCTGATTCGCCATTGTCTTTCCTCGTGATTCCTTTCGCCGAGCTGTTTTCTGAGCGTTCGTCCGGTATGGGTTGGCGAACTCCTGGTTCGCGCCTAGGTGCCGACCGGCGGTTCGCCGGTCTCGCCAAGATCGGCCTGCACTGCGACCAATAGCCGCTGATAGCCGCGCATGAACTCATCCGGCGGAAGGTTCTTGCTTTCGGCAGCAAACGCCGTTACGGCATCCTCTACCCGGTGCGCCGCCTTTACATCGTTGGTGGTGGCGTAGGGATAGGCCGTGTAGTAGTAATCGGTGTCAAACTGGCAGCGGGCAATGTACTGCTTGAAAGGAGTGACCGGAACTGAACCGGGAAATTTCTCGCTCCAGATCCAGATCAAATTCAGACCGCGGCTCAGGACCGCCGAGAATGCATCGATATATTGGTTCCAGGTTCCGTTGAAATTGCTGAAAAACAGCATGTAATCGTAGCGGAGATCCTCTTTAGGCTGGTTTTCGAGATTCGGAAATCTGTGCCGGGGGATAATTACCCATCGGGCAAAGTGGATAAACGAGAGATTGACCAGGTCCTTTTGAAGGGGCTTGATATGCCCAAGAATAAAAAAGAAGGCACGGACAATCCACGTCTTCCAAGGCTTCATCGGCGTAATTGCAGTCATGGCATACGCTTTGCCATTGATGTTCGTCATCATGCCATCCACCCGCCTGCAGAAAAGAAGAACACATTATGTGCCGAACAGCTTCTTAAACACAAGGAAGCACAGCATGCTCCCCGTAGCTTCCAAGATTCGTGTTACCGCCGTGAAAGGGCGATGTCCCTGAAGGAACTACTTAAGGAACTGGGAGAGCATGAACGTCCCATAGGGACGACGTCTGACGGCCCTCGTTCATGCTGAGACTTCCTTAATCATGCCCTAATCAAAGAAGCAATTGAAAACGAGGCGTGTCAGCATGGCAGCACGCGGGCAAGGTGTTTTCTGAATCCGAGGCATTCCCGACCGAGAAGAGGAAGAGATTGACGAAGGAGAATTGAGGAAGGCAGATTGAGGATGAAATCCGGCATACCTGTTAAAATAATGGAGAACCCACTCCGGAGAGATGGCCGAGTGGTTGAAGGCACCTGCCTCGAAAGCAGGCATACCCTCACGGGTATCGGGGGTTCGAATCCCTCTCTCTCCGCCAGAAAATATCTCATTTCAATTCAGTGCTTTTCCGACAACCCTTCGGACATCTATTGGGGAACCATTAGGGGTGCCAGCTATTTGTTTTCTGGTGCTTCGACTCGGTCCGAAAATCCGCCAGCTTGGTCATTCAGCACGCAGCTTCTTCAGCTGGACGGTCGCGTTTTCGTTCTTTGGATTAAGTTGAAGGGATTTCTCGTAGCTCTCAATCGCAAACTTCCGCTCACCAGCATCCATGTACGCCTCCGCGAGGCTGTCATAGGCATTGGCATCCTGTGGATACTCAGCAACGTTAAGCTGAAACACTCTAATGGCATCGGCAAACCTCTTTTCTCCAAGCAGGCTGTATCCGAAGTTATTGAGAGTATTCACGTCGTGGCGGAGACCAACGAAGGCGTTGGATTTCGCGCGCGCATAACTATCCAGCGCGGCCTGCACACCTCTAAGGGCCCGAATGATGGTCAAGTCTTCGCCAAGGTCGCGGGAATGCGATAGGATGTCCCACCCATTGAGCCGGGCGAGGAATTGAAGGACTGGGCGAACTACGGATTGAAAGTTGTCGGAGTTTCCCATTAGGGCGAAACCCCAACCGGCATCGGGGTCCATCATCAGGATCGATTGGAAGCCAATATTGCTACCGTTATGGAAAAAGATTTCGGGGTGATGCTGGTAGCCAAGAGCAAAGCCCAGTCCCGTGCCACCCTGTCCATCGGGGTCGTCATGGCACTGCACTGTAAGCATCTCCCGCACGGTGGGCGGGAAGAGGATGTGATTCGCGCCACCGTGTTTGGAGAGTGCAATCTCAATCGCGAATTTCGCGAGATCGGTGGGTGTGGACCACAGTCCGTCCGGAGCCAACTCCGGAAAGAGATGCCACTTATCCGGAAGCGGTTCACCGTTTCGCAGCGTGCCGGTGGCAACTCGTGCGGCAAGCTTTGGCGGAACATGCTGCTGGAAAGTGCTGTCCATCATACCAGCGGGCAGAAGAACGTGCTGGCGCATGAAATCTTCAAAGGACTGGCCGGAGATGTCTCTCGTCAGCAGGCCTGCGATGGTATAGCCTCCGCCGGAGTAGTTACACTCCGTGCCCGGAATGGCGGTGACGCGAATAGGCGGATTATTCGCAGGCGGGAGCCCGTCAAGCGTTTGCTCTGTGGTGGGTAACGGTAGGCCTTGCGCATAACCGTCAAAGCCGTGGACGTTAAGGCCGGCGTTGTGGCTCAACAGGCGGCGCAGCGTAACCTTCTGTGAAGAAGTGAACTGGTTGTCGGGCACCTTCCAGGACTTGAGCTTGAGGTTCACATCTTCATCGAGCGAGAGCTTACCGTGCTGGACAAGCCAGAGGAGACCGGCCGCGGTAACAGGCTTGCTGATCGAGGCCGCTTGAAAGAGCGTACCCGGGGTGACAGGAATGCTACCGCCAGCCGCGGTAACGCCAAAGCCTCTGGCCCAGGAGACTCGATTGTGATCGATGACAGCAATGCTGAAACCCGGTTCCTTGTAGATGGCCATCATCTGGGCAAGTGTTACCTTGAGCGGAGCTTCTCCGGGCGCAAGCGGTAGCGTAAGGACGACGCTGTCTGAAGTGAGGATGTGGGGCTTTTGTGCCAACAACGTTGCAGCGGCAAGCGTGAAGCAAAGTGCGAGCATCGATAGTCGAATGTTCGGCATGTTTGCTCTCCAGTTCGGACTTGCTTCTTGATAGACGGCCGCCTTGGCAGAAGGTTATTGTTTTTTCGGCTCCACGGCAAGGACTCGCTTGGAAGTTCTTATACTGTGGCCAGGTCCAAAATCAAGCTTCGGGATTTTCAGAAGGCATGCCATTCCCTTCTTTTCTTGGACAGAACTGCAACTGAGCCGTTTATTTTCTCCTGATTAGACCTCAGTTCGAAAGTCCGGCTGAAGCAAAATACTCTCCCGAGCAGGAAAGGAGTCAAGTGAAAATATATGCTCGTCAAAAGATCTTGCCACTTGTTGTGAGTCTTTCGCGTAACGCAGCGCCCTAAAGTCTCATATAGACGGCCATGTTGATGCTACGCGCATCGAAATAATTGCCGCCGGTGTTCTATGGCGATTCGATAGTCGTCCCGTACTCCCGCCATGTAATACTTTGCGACATTCCTTTCTATCGAGCGCGCGGTTCCTAGCTTTACAGCCGGTCGGTCTCGAAGAGGCTTAGCCTGCCGCTCTTGACAGTGGACACGGATGTGATCGTGTCCTTATCTTCTGATTGAGAAGCTGCAATACGCGGCGCGCATCTTGAAATCATGACTACAACGCAACTCGGCCTCTTCGTGGTTCCGTCGAAGAATACAAAAGTAAGGAGTAGCACTGGGGAACCTCAAAAAGGCTTGCCGATACCTGCGCCCAGAATCGATATCACGCAAGGCCAGCCGCTCGACACCTTGGTCGGCTTGGTGTCATGCATTCGCAGCGGGGCGAAAGGAAGCGCTCATCTGCACAACCAACGCAGAACGCCCTTCAGCGGAGACAACGTTGAGGAGATAAACTGTTTCTCCGTGACTTCTCCACCAGTGCCCGGATACTTACCTTTGAAGCTGCGGCTCACTACGCTAACGGTAGATCTGATCATCGATGAAATTTGTGCCGACCTGCGCAAATCCGATTTGCAAAACGGCACCAAGCCTCACGGGCAAATGTCTATCGGACAGAAGTTCGCAGTCACATGCTGCTCGCCCATCTGATCGGATTGAGGGCGAAAAAAGAACTCAAGAAGGAGCGCGGGGCCATGGTCGCAGGCTGTCTTACACTGAATTGCTAATCAAGGAATCGCAGATTGAGCATTTTAGGGCTTTCGAACAAACCACGCTCAGCGCAAATGGCACAGACTAGGGCAATCGCGTGAAAAGCTTTGATAGCCCCTTATGTGAGGGGAGTTGGAGCCAAGCCTGGGCGGAAAACGCCGAGTGAGATGCCTTGGAGCACAAATCAGAACAAAAGGTTCTCACATGTGCTCCAAGGCATAAAATTTAGTGCGCCCTTAACGGGCCTGAAGAGCCCCTCTTCCACAGTTGCACCAGCATCGTCGTCAAGCCTGATTATCGAGGAACCGAAGGACCACGCGAGCCGTGAGACCAATTCTCGACACGCCACAAATGGTCAACATTTCGTTCATTCGACTCCCCTGTGGAACAAGCGCTCCCGCGAAACGACGCGGGTGGTACCCACGCTGCCGCGCTGGTTCGCGCTCGGTCCAACTACTCCAAAACAGCCTGCCGAGGTTTGCTTTCCTACTGAAGAGAAGTACTCACCCAACCTGGAAATCACTCGCTAGGGCTGGACGACAATCTTGCCCGTCATCTTCGGATGAAGACGACAAAAGAAGGGATATTCTCCCGCTTCGGTGAAGCGAAATTCAAATTTTCCGTTTGTATCCAGCGCATCGGATTTGAATTTCTTTTCGGTACTGTCGACAGTATGGGGAATATCATCATGGTTGATCCACGCGACTGTCGTTCCCACTTTCACGGTGAGGGTGGTGGGATTGAACACAAAATTGTCGATCAATACCTGAGGCGGCGCAGCGGTCGCGGCTGTGGTCCCCACAAACTTGCCAGGGGCACTTTCATTCTTTGCTTGTTCATTCTGTGCTTGCGATTTTGCGCCCGCCAAGACCATAGCTGACACAATCGCCATTAGCACTAGAACACTCCATCTACGAATAGCAAACTCGCGTACTCTTAGCAGCATATTTTGCTCCCTTCGAGGGTCTCAGCGAAAGTACCGCCGATTTATGCCGGGCCGCTCCCAAAACAAGACGACGCCGATCTATCGAGAGGTGAATCGATGATTATGTTATTACCCTCGCGGTACATAACTGGTAAGCCGCCGCTTTATTCCATATTCCATTGATCTGCGAGCCACCATTAAGGAGGCCTGAGCAACGTGCCCTGTCAAACTAAGTATTATTGGCTTTCTACGATTTGCTCTTGTGTAGATTCCGGTGCTCTTCAGTGTCGCCCAAATCAAAACGCGGAGCGCCCACAGTTATGACACATAGAACGGGAACAACACGGTCCCAGGTGTCTTACCCGGGACCGCGGGTTTCTTAGAGTGAGCGTAGGAAATCCAGGACTGCCTGCTGATCATTTGAGTTCAACGCACGGAAGTTGCGAATCACTCCGTTCGCCTCAGAAGGCCCGAATTGACTGTAGCCACCGCTATCACCAGATTCGTGAAACAGAATGGCCTGCAGAAGGTCGCTCGTGCGGCCATCGTGAAGGAAGAAGATTCGCTGGCCAACGCCCCAGAGGGGTGTGCTGCGAAACTCGTCCGGCCCAGCAGCGCCCTGAACGATGTCATCTGCTAGCCCCGGGCCCATGTGATGGAGGAGCAAATCGGAGAACAGGTTAACCGGCCTGTCCACCAAAACCGGGCTGTTGAACGGACCACCGATTCCATTTGCGCCACCAGTTTGCATCGTCGCGGTATGGCATAAGACGCATCCAATCTGCGAAAACACTTGCCGGCCTCTCTGTGCGCTCTGGCTTGGATTGGCCGCGGGTTGAGGACCATCCGTGAACCGCATGGTGATCGCGAACTCCTGCCAATCGGGCAATTCGTGGAGTGGATTATTGAAAGCGTGGTTCTCTGCATCCGTCGGATCGACTCGATTGATGTCGTTCGGCGCCGGCTTACCTTTTGCGCAATTTGGGTTTTCGTCGCGAGCATTAGGGAATACATCGTTGCTCACGCCCATTTCTACGTTGTAGGCTTCTCCAGCAAAGATCGCCAGGGACTTGTTCTGTGCCTTCCATCCGAAGCGGTTAATGGTGCCGTCATTGTCGCTGCGGTTAGGGTGGCCTCCAATGCCCAGGGCCGCACGCTGCTGCGCGGTGGCAGCTTGATGCGCGAGGATTTCGCGGTCTTCAATTGATTCAATCAGTCCCAGGCCCAAGAGCTGCAAGGGAATACGGAAAGAGACATTGTTATTGGCCAACTCGTGCGCAAAATCCGGCTGAACCGCGTCGCAGTTCGGATTGGGTATATCCTCGATATCGCCGAGAATGGTCCAGAGCGCATGAACTCCGCCGTCGCGGGTGCCATCAGGGTTGAACTTGAAGCGAGCTTCGCGAATGGGGCCAAACTGTAGTTCGAAGGCAGGCACCACGTTCTTCCGCCCAAAGCGGTGGGGAACCAGATCAAATTGAGGGTTCTGGGCTACATCGCCTTTATGCGCTGCAATAAAGCCGCCCGACCCGCCCAATGTGGGCTGCGCGTGACACTCAAAGCAATTGTCCGCATTGTGCCGCGTGCCTAGACCGTTGGAATTGGTATGAGTCTGGGGGAAATCGGGATCGATTTCCGTGCCCGCCGGCACGAAAGGTGGACCAACAGGATTTCCGTCACCCACACCAAAGGGCGCCACGGAACAAGTATCGCAGGTCGATTCCAACTGGGCCATGCGCTTGACGCCTTCGAAGAACAAGGACGCCTCATTCTGACTGACGACCAAATCAGGGTGATTCGGGTTAGGGCTAATGAGTGGTGGATGTGGAATCGGAATGCCCTGCTCCTGCAAGCCTCCACCCACGTTCTTCAAACCACCTCGTACACCGGGGTCCCTTTGCGCAAAGGCACCAATGGATAAAGCCAAACAGAAGGCGATTCCAGCGGCAATCGGCCTTAGTCTGTGCATATTTAGAATTCTCAAAGGTTCGCTCCTTTTTCTCTCAGAAATTAAAACTTACTTCCTGAGCGCGCACCAGAATACAATGCCCGATCACTGCATCGCGCCCCCAAAAAGGCTAGGTTTTAAACAAAAACGGCCACTCATTTTCTAATCTATCCCAAAATGGAATTAGCAATAGACAGAAATTGAAGCTCGCTGGAATAAATGCACAATATGCCGAGTTGGCAAGTAACGAGGAATAGATCTTCTTCAGTAATAAATTATCGAAATATCCAAAGAGCATAATTGCCTTTTCAATCTATGACTATCTGTGGCACCATACCCTCGATACGATTTACGGGTTACTTTGCAGTAACGAGCCCATGAACGACGATTCCTTCACCAGTCGTCGAATTCGGCATTCAACACCTTACAAAAAGCTTACAAAAAGATGACGGCAAAGTTGTATGACTCCGGGAGGCCCTTGTTCGCTCATGAACGCCAATGAACATCCTATCTACATCGTCGAAGCCAACCATCTGGCTGCCCAGCTTATTCATGGATTGCTGAGTAACGGATCAGTCACAAATATCAAAATCATTGACAGCAGAACTCTTGACCGTAGTAAACCGATCGATCTAAATCAATGCTTATTAATTGTGGATCGCACTACTATTTCCTCCGCCTTGCTGACATCGGGGGTAAGGCTCAGGGCGATATTTCCAAATTCCGATATCATCGTCATAGCCGATCGCGAATTCGGAACTCGGGTCCATCAAATGTTTCGACGGTGGGTTGTCGGAGTCATCGACTATACCGATCTGCAACAACTTCCTTTTGTGGCGCTTCGAGCAATGACGGCTCTCTCCGAGAAGAGGGAAACAGGACTTCAGATATCACTCGGAAGCAGGTTTGATTTGCTGCAAAATACTCAGTTCTCCCGCCGAGAGATGGAGATACTCGAGTTACTGTGCCTGCGCCTTTCCAACAAGGAAATTGCCGGCATATTGAAGATCCAGGCTGGTACCGTCAAATTTCACGTTTCAAATATTTTTTCCAAACTGGGACTTCGGAGGCGAAGGGATTTATTTTCCCAAATTGAAGGATTAGTAAGCGATCCCGGCGATTTGTTTAGTACGGATTCGACGCTGAGAATCGCCGTAGGGTCGACGAAACAGACGCGCCGTTTCCTCATAAATTCAGGTCAAGCGTAGCACGCTGTCGCATCAAGGCTTGTAAATTGAAGTATGATCGCTTTGGGCATGATTGCTTCGGCCTGTCATTTCGCGCCAGGATCTTGATGAACCGAGCCTACCGGGCTTTATCAAGAAGTGTAGATTCGGCAAATATTTTCGAGGCTTGATTTTTTGGATTGGCCGTTCCCCGGCTCAGTCGAGACCGAGTTAGAGATTCTTTCGTCCTGCGGGATTTTGTGGAGCCAATACAACAAAAGCTCCGACACGGCCGGTGTTGATCAATCAGCCTGACAAGCGGGGATATCATTTCTATCCATGGCAATCTATCCAAATCGTCGCCGCACGTAGGATTCGCCATCATTACACTAACAGAATCGCTGCTAAGTGGCCTAGACTCTACAAAACAAGATTGACCACGTATTTTACATCGGAGACATCTCTACTGGAATTTCCTGCCGATGGTCACTCTCAGATTTGACGCGCTTCCGTTCTTTATGGCCCCATTGATCGATGAGCTTTACATCTTCGGCACTCAGCTTTGCGCCCGGGTGCATAAACAGATATCTGCGAAGCGGCATTTTTTGGTTTCGAATCATCGAGGACACCTCGGCAAGAATCTGCGTTCGCTGCTGCGGGGTATATTCATCCCAATGGGACATGTTGAAATAGCCACGAGCATCTCGCACATCCCTTTCGACTAGCCACTCCACTGGCGCCACATAGCTGTACCATGGCCAGACCGTTTCATCGGAGTGGCAGTTGCGGCATGAATTTTGCAGAATATTGAAAACTGGCGATTCAATCTGCGCTCCTTGCAAAAAGGGCTTCTGCGCCTTAGCCGCTTTAACATGCCCATAAGGGTGAATGAGGATAGAGGAGGCGACGAGTACGAATAGAAATATAGCAACCACTATGTAAGCCTTTTTCATGGCATTCTCCACCGATGACATACTTTCACGGCTGTCGCCGCTTAGAAACTGGACATTTTCATCAAAATTGGGCAGGACTCGCAAATGCGCGAGATATATGCCGATATCTCGAATACACTACCCGCGAATAGGTTCTGATAGGAAAAGCAGGCAATTATGGCCACGCACGCCGTTCAACGCAGACGGCTCATCGCCGCATACAGCATACTCTTCACCCTGGGAGCCATTTCGTTCTCGATCCAATGGGTCTATGCGAAATATATAATCAATTTCTATCGCACTCCTACAACTCGCGTAGCCGCGCCTTTCGAATACACCAGCGGCAAGATCATTCGCAGCGCCCGCAGCGAAGCCCTGAACGCCGATTTAGAAATCGGTGATGAACTGATTAGTATTGATGGCCATGAGTTTACGGGCGATGCGGTTATCCAGGAGTCACTCTCCAAAGCGCACCCCGGCGATCTGCTGCAAGTTGCAGCTTCGCGTCCGGATGGAACCACAGTCCACGCCAATGTGAAATTGGCAGCGTTCCGAACTTCGCCCTATCGACTTCAAGATTGGCTTTTTGCCATTGTGACCTTGCTTTTCGTTCCGGCAGTAGCGCTGCTGCTGGGGTTTGGCCTGGTAGCGGTACGCCCACGCGACCTCCGAGCATGGCTCGTCCTGGCATTAATGTTGAGTTTTTCTCAGATTTACTATTTGTCCGGCTGGAATGGCCCATGGCACGCCTTCGTTCAGGCATATCACACGTTCGCAGCGGTTACATTCAGTATTTGGCTCGTTCTACTTGGTGTGTATTTCCCGGAGCGGATGCACTGGGATCAAAAGCGGCCATGGATAAAATGGCTCTTTATTACGCCCGTATTGCTGATTGCCTGCGTGGCCTCCACCAACGATGTTCTTGCCCAGAACCATCTGGAGCTAGTAGCCGACTGGCAATCCGCGCTTCAATTCCTTCAAAAGTTTCAGACTATTCTAAGGCTTCTTTCAATCCTATTGTTTCTGTTCATACTCTCTATTAGAACGCGAGAACCTTTCGGACCAGACGTAGTTCGGCGTCTCAAGACACTGCGGCGCGGGGCTACCATCAGTCTCGCTCCCCTGTTCGTGTTGATCGCGCGTTCTCTAGTTCAGGGCAGCGGCATATCGGGCCTACCGACCGTCATCGCGATCCCTGCAATCCTGCTTGTGGATCTCCTCCCGTGCACACTCGCGTACGTTATTGTTGTGAGGCGCGCGATGGATACGCGAGCCCTGCTCCGGCAAAGCATAAAATATGCTTTTGCCCGACGTAGCGCCAGGATCTTGCGATTCTTCTTAATCACTCTGCTTTTTGTGACTGTAGCTTTGTCTGGAATTCCAATTGCACTAGTATTGGGATTTGCAAGCATCATTGTCGCGTTTGAAATCACAAGCACAGAGCAATTCAGAGAATGGATGGACCGCCGCTTATTTGGCGCAGCTTACCGCACCGAGCAAACCTTACTGAATTTCGTAAATGAGGTTTTACCAAACTCCAGTTTCAAAGAGGCAAGTTCCCTTTTCCAATCGATTTTGCCCCCCATTGAAGAGGCATTTCGTCCGTCTCATGTTCTGGTTCTGCTTGAAACAGAGCTGGGATTTCGAGTTTCCTATCCGGCAGAGACATTAGCCGGAAATTTCCCCGTTCTTCCGATAAGGAGTTCGGCAGTTGAGTACCTGGTTGAATGCAACCAACCACAACTTGTTTATTTCGATGATCTCAATTCTTGGGTACATCGCCTCTATAGGGAAGACCGCGAAGTCTTACGGACGCTGAAATCAGAGGTAGTCTTGCCGCTCGTACGCGACAACCGCCTGCTCGGCATCATCAGCCTGGGATCAAGAGCATATGATGAGCCTTACAGCCGAACAGAGCTGGAGCTGTTGCATGTCGCGGGAGTTCAAACGAGCCTAGCGCTCGAACACAGCTTTCTAGTAGGAAGCCTTGCCACGGAAATAACGGAGCGCGAACGCAAAAGCGCTGAGAAGGATGCGGCGGAGCAGGCCAACAAGACTAAAAGCGATTTTCTCGCACGCATGAGCCATGAACTGCGCACCCCGCTCAACGCAATTATCGGTTACAGCGAAATGCTGGTAGACCAAGCTGAGGACGAAGGCGATGAAGATCTCGGCGTGGACTTGAAGAAAATCCGTTCGGCCGGCAAGCATCTTCTTTCACTGATTAACTCGATTCTCGATATTTCGAAAATCGAAGCGGGAAAAATGGAGTTGTACCTGGAGACCTTCACTGTCGATAAGCTGATCAGCGATACGCTGACGATCGTCCAGCCCCTGGTTTCCCAGAATCAGAATGAGCTGGGTTATCACCATAATCATGTTGCCGGTCCAATGGTCGCCGATTTGGTCAAGATACGCCAGATCCTCTTTAATCTCATCAGCAACGCTTCGAAATTCACTAAGAACGGCACCATAACCCTCGATTTGCAAGGCGAGAAAAGACAGGATGTCGATTGGGTTCTCTTTAAGGTGAGTGATACGGGCATTGGGATGACCCCTGAACAATGCGGTAAGTTATTTCAGGCATTTGAGCAGGCCGATAGCTCGACCACCAGCAAATATGGGGGAACAGGGCTTGGCCTAGCGATCAGCCGCCATTTTGCCCGCATGATGGGTGGCGATATCACAGTAGAAAGCGAGTTTGGAAAAGGTACAACCTTCACGGTGGCAATTCCAAGAATGGTATCTTTGCCTAACCAGGTCCGAGCCCACGCCGAATCAAAAACCAAGGGCGCTAACGGCCAGCCTCTCGGCACAATTCTCGTGATCGACGATGACCCTGCTACGCGTGAAATCATGCAGCGCGAGTTAGCCGCCAAGGATGTCCGCGTTGTGTGTGCGTCAAGTGGCGAGGAGGGACTAAAGAAGGCCCGCGAGATCAAACCGGATTTGATTACTCTCGATATCCTCCTACAGGATATGGATGGGTGGCAAGTACTTTCCACGCTTAAGGAGGATCCAGTACTCGCAAATATTCCTGTGGTCATACTTTCTATGATGGACCAAAAGAGCAAAGAGACATCGATCGGTGTTTCTGAATATATGGTCAAGCCCGCCGACCGAGCGCAACTATCGGCTCTGGTGTCCAAATATTTGGATAAGCCTGGGGGCCATGGCTCAGATTCGCATGGACTCCTTGTTGTGGATGATGATGAGGTCAATCGTAGCCTCGTTGCACGGATCCTGGGCGAGCTAGGGTGGGAAGTGCATCAAGCGGGAAATGGCCTTGAAGCGTTAGCCTTGCTATCTACCGGGCGAATCCCTGAGTTGATCCTTCTCGATCTCATGATGCCTGAAATGGATGGAATTACATTTTTGCATGAGATACGTAAATCTCCGCAATGGCGAGACATTCCGGTGGTAGTTATCACATCCAAGGACCTAACGGAAACGGAGCGCCGGTTGCTGAATATGAATGTTGTTGGCTTACTTGAAAAGAAATCTTCGGATTTGGCAGATTTGATTCAGGACATAGTCGGGCAGTGCAATCAACAAGATCCAGGAAGAGGAGTCCATGCCTAAGATATTACTGGTTGAAGATAACGACATGAATAGCGACATGCTTTCACGAAGATTGACGCGTAAAGGCTACCAAGTTGTTCTCGCGACGGACGGTTTACAAGGAGTAACTATGGCTCAATCGGAGTCTCCCGATTTGATCCTGATGGACATGAGTCTGCCGGTGATGACTGGATGGGATGCAACCAAGAACCTGAAAGCGGATCCCAATACGAAAATGATTCCAGTCATCGCCCTCACCGCACATGCCATGTCTACTGACCGCGAAATCGCTCTACAGGCCGGATGCGACGATTTTGATACTAAGCCTATTGAACTCAACCGGCTGCTGGAGAAGATCGAAGGATTACTTCAGAATAAAGTATAGACTTGAAGCTCAGGCTCTTCGTATCTGGTTTAAACCCACCGTCTTTCAGGCTGTGGTATATCCAGCAGCCGCGCCGATTTTTGGCCAACAGAGGGATCGATACACGAGGGGTAATGGAGCATGCAGCCGTCTACCCCTTTTGATTCATGGATTGGTTCCGTATTCTTACTGGAAAGATCGAAATCGGCTCGAACAGAGCCGATTTTCACTTTGCGGCCCCCAAGCAAGCTGGCAGTGCCGCAAGCCAGCTACCTACGCCACAGGCTTCTAGGCTCCGACTCTTTGCCTTTGCACCGCTCCTTTGAGAGCCGCGGACAGCATCTGCTGAGTATCGGTCTTTGGGCTTTGCCGTCCAAATATGGCGCTTCCGGCTACCAGCACTTCCACTCCAGCGCTAACGACATCAGCGACGTTATCTGGACCGATTCCACCATCGATTTCAATACGAAAGCCTACCTGCAGGGAAGCCCTCATCGTCGCCAACTTGCGGACTTTGTCCAAAGTAGACGGAATGAATTTCTGGCCTCCAAATCCGGGATTCACCGACATAATAAGAACATGGTCCACTATGGGGAGCACTTCTTCCAGCGTACTGACCGGCGTGGCTGGATTAATGACTGCGCCCGCCTTCACGCCAAGCTCCCGTATTTGGTGCAAGGTCCGATCCAGATGAACACAAGCTTCCTGGTGCACCGAGATCCAATCGGCGCCGGAGTCGGCAAATGCAGAAATGTAACGATCAGGATTCTGGATCATCAAGTGAACATCCAGCGGTAAACGGGTCACCTTGCGCAACGCCGCGACGACCGGCATACCAATGGTGATATTTGGCACGAAATGGCCATCCATCACATCAACATGCAGGAGGGTCGCGCCGCCTGCCGCAACCGCTTGAACTTCATCTGCGAGACGTGCAAAATCCGCGGATAGAATCGAAGGGGCAAGCTCAATCACAGCGCCAAGGCCTCAACTTTCAACATAGGAAATTTATAATAAACAGAAGAAATGTGTCGTTCGGGCTTAGTTTTTCCCAAAGATTCTCGGCTGTCTCATGCGAGTGGTACAAGACATTCACTTGTCTGCCAATCCAGGATCATTGTCATGCCCCGCTAGTTCAGAGAGTGAATTTACCGGGCCGTCCCTCTCAAGACCGGACTGTTACAGGGCAGCGTACGGTACAGATTACGACCAGCCTGCGAAAACGGCGCTATTCCCAGCTGCCCCTCAGGCCTGGGATTGCGAAAAAATTTTGTCTCCCGACGCACCTCAGAATATATGAATGCAGGTTGCCGGAGTTCAAAAAAAACAGCCAGGTTTCGCAACAAAAAGGCTAAAAGCAAACTTAAAAATTCATTCATAGTTTTTGATAAACAACGACGGCTATCGAGAAGAGCTCATCACAATCTGAGAATAAGACGGTTTTCAGAGAGATTGTCTAGGAGTAAATTAGATTTCATTCATGAATCATTGCTTTTGGCTATAGGCATTCAAATGTATGAATAACTGGAAGTTTACCCATAAAATATTTTCTAAATTTAGGAAATAAAAAATGAATATCAAGGGTTGTTAACGTTGGTCATTCAACGGGGAGGCCTTGTTTTAAGAGCCGACGTCCACCTCCTCGCTGAAGTCTAAAAGGGATGCTATAAAAGCCCGCCAAAGAGGAAAGAAAAGCATCGTTTGTCCAGTCTGTGTTGTTCTTGCTGCTGTTTTTGCTCCTGTTTATTGCCAAATCCCATCGACTGGTGCGTCGGACCGGTCCATCGCTCAGGGGGTTGTTTGCGAATGAACACCAACGACTGCCGCATCTATATTGTTGAAAGCAACTATTTAGCTGCCCAATATATTCGTGGGCTTTTCAACAACGGACCAACAGTAACCGTCAAGACGATTGACACCAATTCGTTAAGCGGCGAGCGGCCAATTGACGCCAATCAATGCCTTCTCATTTTAGATCGCTCCACGATTGCATCCGCATTAATGTCGTGGGGCATTAAATTGAAGGCCAGCTTTCCCAATTCCAATCTAATTGTTATCTCGGATCGTGAATTCGGGGATCGGGTTCACCGAATGTTTCAACGCTGGGTCATGGGGATCGTCGAATATCATGACTTGCAACAACTCGCCTTCGTGGTAATGCGCGCTATCAAAACACTCTCTGCAAAAGAGGAGTCGATCTGTCGCGCGTCCTCTGAAGAAGATCTCAAGAAATTGCAAAATGTGCAGTTCTCAGCAAGACAAATAGAGATCCTTGAGCTAATGTGCTTGCGCCTCTCCAACAAAGAGATCGCTAATCTGCTCAATGTTCAGGCAGGCACAGTTAAGTTTCATGTCTCTAACATTTTTTCAAAAATGGGATTGCGGCGAAGACGGGATCTGTTTTCCCAGATAGAAGCGCTGGTTTGCGCACCTCGGCCAACGCTAACCTCCTCTCAACCAACAGAAAGCAACGTTGCCTAAGCCGGTTAATCTCCTATCTTTGGACCGGCCAAGCTTTCTGCGGCTGATCGCCACAGTAGAAGCTTAGAAGCTCCCCGAGATCGGGTATATCGTTGATCAATCTAATCCCGAGGGCCCGATAGCCACGCCTCCGGACACGGAGTTAAGCATCAAGCTTTACCGGTCCCTCGGGATGTCCAACACAAAGCAAGACAAAACCGCGTTCCTTGAGGCTCGGATCAAGCCCTTGCTCCGTATCCATGACCACCGTACCTTCGACTACCCTCGTCTTGCAGGTCCCGCACTGCCCTTGCCGGCATGAATAAGGAATGGCCACGCCGGATCCTTCGGCAGCTTCCAGCACCGATTGGCCCTGCCGCACGATGAGACTCTTTCCTGAGCGAACGAACTCCACACTATGCCCTTTTTCTTCGGTTGG
>Ga0070734_10001549_pt1 | contig 32802 bp, 33 predicted proteins | sample Coa_R1_8_FD_66444 | JGI IMG/M metagenome (GOLD analysis project Ga0070734, IMG submission 66444) | Surface soil microbial communities from Centralia Pennsylvania, which are recovering from an underground coalmine fire - Coalmine... | ecosystem: Environmental > Terrestrial > Soil > Unclassified ... | reverse complement strand
TATGTTGTCCAATGCGCCGATCGCGACAACCTGCGAAATTATCTGGCCGGCGAAGGCATCGAAGCGGGCATTCATTATCCGAAACCCGCTCACAAGCACGGCGGGTACACCGAGCGGATGCGGCTTGCTGCTGCAGGCTTAGCGACTACCGATCGGCTCGTCAGTCGCATTCTCAGCCTTCCGCTCTATCCCGAACTGACTGGCGCTGACGTGGATCGTATCGTTGATGCGATTCGCCGTTTTTATCAAGCGCATCTAGCCGGCGACCGTGACAAGGTTGCGTAGAAAAAATTCTGCGCGGCGCGAGACCTGCCATGCAAGTGATGACGACCGGGATCGCGGGACTCGTGGTAGTTGAGCCCTGCAGTTTTGCCGATGCGCGTGGTTTCTTTCTCGAGACCTATCAAGCCCAGCGCTATCGCGATGCCGTCATGGGCTTTGATTTTGTCCAGGATAACCATTCGCGATCCAAAAAAGGAGTGCTGAGAGGCTTACACTTTCAGATCCAGCACCCGCAGGCGCAGATGGTCACGATCATCCGAGGCCAGGTTTTCGACGTCGCCGTCGATCTCCGTTCGGGATCGAAGACCTTCGGCCGTTGGTTTGGGACGATCTTGAGCGACGACGGCGGCCCCCGCCAAATGTGCATGGCGCCCGGATTAGCGCATGGCTATGCGGTGTTGAGCGAAGTAGCTGATCTCCATTACAAAGTCAGCCGCATTTATTCCCCCGAAGATGAAGGTGGCGTGCTGTGGAGCGACTCCGATATCGGCATCAAGTGGCCGGCTGGCGAGCATTTCATTTCGCCCCGGGATGCTAGCTTTCCATTCTTGAAGGATCTTGCGTTGGATCGGTTACCGCATGAGACAGAGGAAGCGCGCCATGGATTGGACATTACTTACACGGATATCGGCATATGGCGCGAGATTTAAGGACGGTGAGCGACATGGAAGGAGCTCCAAAATGACCCAAACCTTTTACGAACGAGTCGTTGAACAAAAAACCGTTACCGATGTTCGGCTGCTGACATTGCCGAGATTTCTAGATCCTAATGGTGAGCTGGTTGTGTTCGAAGACCAAAGCGGCTTGCCGTTTGATGTGAAGCGTGTTTTCTCGGTATCAGCGACGGAGGGCGATATTCGCGGCGAACATGCGCATAAGAAATGCGGCCAAGTGCTATGGTGCCCACTCGGCGCCATCGACGTAACCTGCGACGATGGCCAGGCCAAGCGAACTTTTCGGCTTGACCACTCCACGTTTGCACTGTTCCTGCCTGCCACGATCTGGGCCAGGCAACTCTACCGGGAAAAGAATTCCGTGCTTGTCGTACTCTGCGATATGCCCTTTCAAGAAGCTGACTACATTCGCGATTACGATACGTTCATGGAATGGCGAAAGGAGTTAGTGGCACAATGAAAATAGTCGTAACCGGAGCGCTAGGCCATATCGGATCCTATTTGATTCGCGATTTGCCGCTGCGCCATCCAGACGCGAAAATCCTGATGATCGATAATATGATGACGCAGCGATTCCCCTCGCTGTTTAGTCTTCCTTCCGGCCGTCATTTTCGTTTTGTGGAAGCGGACGTGACCCGTCGCGATCTCCGGCCGCTGTTCGAAGATGCTCATGTCGTCCTTCACCTCGCTGCCATTACGGACGCCGCCAGCAGCTTCGGCCGCGCTCAGGAACTCGAGATGAACAACTATCGAGGCACGGAGAGGGTTGCGGAGGCATGCGCAGCGGTCGGCACGCGCCTGATCACCTTGTCGTCAACGAGCGTTTACGGGACACAGGCAAGTACTGTCTCAGAAGATTGTTCAGTAGACGAACTCAAGCCGCAAAGCCCTTATGCCGAAACCAAACTAAAGGAAGAGCGGTTGATCGCGTCGTATGCGGGCAGCGGCAAATTGCGGGCGATTTGCTGCCGGTTTGGCACGATCTTCGGAGCCTCTCCGGGAATGCGGTTCCATACGGCTGTGAATAAATTCTGCTGGCAAGCTGTCATGGACGAGCCGCTCACCGTATGGCGCACCGCCTACAATCAAAAAAGACCCTACCTTGACCTTGCCGATGCGGCGCGGGCGGTAAACTTCATCATCCGCCGTGATCTGTTCGATGGGCGAACCTACAATGTGCTTACGCTCAACGCCACTGTGCAGGATATCGTGGAAACGATTCGCCTCTATCTGCCCGACGTTCGCGTGAAGTTTGTAGAGAGCCCAATCATGAATCAGCTATCTTACGAGGTCTCTTGCGATCGATTCCGCAATCAAGGGTTCGAATTTACAGGTGATCTCCGTCGGGGTATTGGCGAAACCATTTCACTGTTGTGGGCTGCGAATGGCCGCACTTCGGTGCAGCTGGAGACTCAGTCAGCCCTCGTCCTGACGCTCGGATCGGTGGCGAACTGTCCGGTACCACGAGGCTAATATGTTTATCCGCGAACAACTCGAAACCGAAAAGGCTGAAAACGCGCAAGCCCAAATGAGCGATGCAGCTCTGCGCAAACTTGCGCTCGATTTCATCATTCAATCTGATAAGTTCAATTATGCCTATCAATGGACCTGGCTCGGCTTGCCCATTCTGCAATTGCCCCAGGACATTGTGCTCACCCAGGAAATCATCTGGACGAAGCGGCCGGATGTGATCATCGAGACCGGCATCGCCTGGGGAGGCTCGGTTCTCCTGTATGCCTCGCTTCTCCACCTCATGGGCAAAGGCAAGGTGGTGGCCGTCGACCTCAATCTCATGGATCATGTTGCCGCTCAAATCCTGGGATATCCGTTTTCAGATCGTATCCACCTCCTCAAAGGATCCTCTACCGACCCCGAAATTGTGGCAGCAATAAAATCTAAAATAGCGCCGGGACAATCTGTCATGCTGATCCTAGATTCCAACCACACACATGATCACGTTCTTCGTGAGCTAGAACTCTATGCCCCGATGGTCACTAAAGGACACTTTCTGATCGTTGCTGACACGATTATTGAGAAACTTCCGACCAATGCTCACCGTCAGCGACCATGGGGGCCAGGGAACAACCCTAAAACTGCCCTCACACGATACCTGGAGAAGTCCGGTCGTTTTGTCATCGATGCCGATGTAAACGCGAAGCCCCTGATGAGTTTCTCTCCCGATGCCTACTGCAGATGCATCAAGGATTAAGCATGAGGAATGATTTACAATCGTCACGGCCGGCAATCTCTGAGCTATGGCAATCACTCTCGACAACCCTATTTGCAAACATTGACGATGAATTCATCAACAGTTTTCGCCGACCGGGAGGTGCTAACGCTCGACTAGGGGTATGGGACCCAGCTGATCGTTCGATGCGATATTTTAAATTCATGCTCTATATGGCAGCGATGAGTCAGCCAAAACAGTTCTTCAGATATTATCGTAAAATTGCAAATGTTAATATTGGTTCGCCAATTTCGGTTACGGTTAATTCTTGCAGCATTAATCTCGATTACTTATTATCTGTTCAAGAGCAGCTTTTCCTTGAAAAAGCTGGAGCGGCCGATAAGTCCCGATCTATTATCGAAATCGGTGCAGGTTTTGGACGTACCTGCCACACCCTACTTTCGTTGAATGACAAGATCGGTAGCTATACAATCATCGACCTACCTAACATGCTCGAATTGAGCCGACGTGTTCTATTGCTCGCAATCCCTAAGTTATTTTATAAAATACAATTCGTCGATGCTACTAATATCAATGCGTGGCGCGGCATGACTGCGGATCTTGTAATAAACATTGATAGCTTTCAAGAGATATCTGCAGCGGCAATTGATGCATACATGAACAATTTGGTTGCACATTGCAAATCACTCTATACAAAGAATCCAATCGCGAAATATGATCCGACCTGCATTGGAATTACTTTGGAAAGGCAAAGCGACCTAGAAGTGTTTTCCTTAGGATATTGCCGTGACGTAATTGACGTGTTCGATGAACAGACACTTATAAAGCATAGGTGCAACTATGTCGCTGCATACCGGCCAAGTGAATCATGGAGCGTAGTCGCTGACGAGCCTTGTCGAGTATTTCAGTACTATCATCATGCTCTATACCGCCGTTCATTATAATAATTATTGTTGGGTTTTCAGCGATGAAATATACGGTCATCACCGGAGCAACGGGCTATGTAGGCCGCGCATTGACCAAGCGACTTGCACAAGAAGGGCGGGCGCTGCGATTGGTTTCACGGTCCACAGCGACAAATACGATCGACTTATGCGCGACATTCGAAAGTGTCCAGGCAGATTTGTGCGATGTAGAGAGTTGGCTTCTCCTATTGGAAAATGCGGATGCCGTTATTCATTTGGCTGCGCGCACTAGTTTGCTGGCTGCTGAGTCGGATCCTGCAGGTGACCACGAGCTGAATGTCGCTCCGATATATGCATTGATAGAGGCGGCGAGGCGCTGCAACTTAGGAATACCTGTTATTTTCGCAAGCACCGTCACCATCGTAGGGATTCAGCATTCCAATCCTGTGAGCGAGACGGCTCCGGACCGGCCTTGCTCAGTATATGATCGTCACAAGTTGGAGTGTGAGACTATCCTACGGAACGCGACTCACAAGGGTGTTATCCGCGCCTGCAGCTTGCGGCTGTCAAATGTCTATGGCTACAGTCGTGACGTCACGCCATCTGTCAATGCTCATCGTGGTGTTCTCAATACAAACCTGGGTCGTGCGTGGCGCGGCGAGCCACTACGTGTCTATGGCGATGGCAACTACATTCGCGATTTTATTTTTATCGAGGATGTAGTCGAGGCATTTTACCGTGCGCTCGAATCAGAACAACTCTGCGATGGAAGCCAGTATATCATTGCGACAGGCATGGGACATACCATCTCTGAAGCTTACAATCTAGTTGCGCAAAAGGCATATCAGATATGCCATCGCCAGCCAGAGATTCGATACATAGCCGAGCCTCCCAATATTCACCCGATTGAACGGCGACACTTTGTTGGAGACTCAAGGTTATTTCACAAGCTGAGCGGCTGGCGTGCCGAGGTCGACCTTGCGTCGGGAATAGCTACATCTTTCACATCGATGCTTTATCAACTACCGCAGTGTCAGGGGCTGTAGACTGTTCATCCTAGACAGATGCTGCACCCATAAAAGGTCTTTAGTACCGACGGTCTAGAAGCTGATCGAAGTGAGCGAACAAATGCGACCATTACTATCCATCATCATTCCCACAAAAAATCGGCCCGATGTGGCGATGGCCGCTGTGCGTCAGATTCTCTCCATCCCTTCGGAGAACCTGGAACTAATCGTGAGGGATACTGGCGAAAGCAATGCACTTGAAGAGCGGATTAGAGAACTTGAGGACAGTCGATTCGTATATAAACATGGCCCTCCGGTTTCCGCATTGGAAAACTGGAATCTAGCTGCGGAGATGGCGAAAGGAGAGTATGTCTGTTTTATTGGAGATGATGATGGCGTTAATCCGGCGATCGTTTCGTTCGTCGAGTGGGCATCCAGAGCCGGAGCTGACGCGCTTGTGTCTCCCTATTCCGCAGTGTATTACTGGCCTGATTTTCCAAATCGGCAATATGCGGGACGTTTGTTTCTCGGAAAGTGCTCAGGTGAGATCCGGTTGCTTCCTGCAAAGCGTGAGTTGATCCGTTATATCGATAGTGCCCGTAATCCGGTTAGGCTGCTTCGTATCTACCATGGGACTGTGCGACGGGACTGTCTGGAAGAGATTCGGCGCAGAACGGGGCAATATTTTCATACGCCAGCTTTTGATGATTATATCTCTTATATGTTATGCACCTTGATTGACAGTTATTATTTCGTAGATATACCCTTAACGATTGCCGGGAAGTGCAAGAGTAGCGATTCCGGTCTCTATGCCGTATCGGGAAATGCGCGCGAAATACTATCCTTTTATCGCGATGAGGAGAAGGTACTCGATCGGCGAGCCCCGCCTACTGCAAAGGTCGAGTCCCTTAAGATAGATGCACTTGTGAAGGCACTACAGCACGGCGAAGCCAGAGAATTAATAGGTACAATTGTAGATGGACAACGCTACGCTTCCTGGTATGCCCTTTCATTACGCGGATCGGGTTCAGACGCTTTTCTCTCAATTCGGCATCTGTGGACCAGTGCCTTGCAGGATCGGAATTTCCTCGGAAAAATTCGAATCGTTGTATGTGTTTTTGTAGCGCTTGCGGGGCACGCGTTCCGCAAGATGCGTCGGATGTTCATCGAACTGCTGGGCGGATATGGATTGATGATTTCAGGATCTGATCAGCAGTCCGTATACGCCGCAGGCGATATTTATGAGGCGGCCTCTATCGTTGAACAACAAGTCAGGGAACAAGTCAATGGTAGCATCGGAGCGGTCATTAGACGCAAGCCACACACAGTATCCTAGTGGCGTAGCCGCCTGTGTCGCCGGCGTACACTTCACGGCAAAGATGTTGAGCGGAGCAGAAATATGGAAGGCATGAAAGACAGTAATCCGGTGGCCTGATGAGGCCGCTTCCCCGGAAAATCCGCGCCTCTCTAAGAGCCGCCGTGAGCTATTTTCGTCATCGTGGATTAAGAGAGGAAGATGTGTTTCTGGCCTCCTATCCGAGATCTGGAAACACCTGGATAAAATTTATGCTCGCCGAATTGATGATAAACAAGGGCGTCAATTTCAATTCGGTCGAGACCGTGATTCCGTACGTCGGTGCCCATCAAGACGCCGTCCAGTTATGGCATGGAGGTCGGATTATCAAAACCCATGAAAAATTTCGGAGAGAATACAAAAGGAGCATCTACATCGTCCGAGACGGACGCGATGTTGCGGTGTCATATTACCATATGTGGTTGCGCCACAACCAAGGGGACTTCAGTGCTTTTTTGAAGCGGTTTCTAGACGGGGAGATTGACTACTATGGCACATGGCCTGACAACGTAGAGAGTTGGTTAAAGGCCCGGAAGTCTGCTCAAGTGCTGGTGGTGAAGTATGAAGAGTGCCTCCACGATCCTCAGGTAACGTTGCTACGCATCTTGGAATATGCCGGTGTCTCAGTTGACGAAATGCGACTGCAAGAGTGCATCCTGTCTAATAAGCCGGAGAGGATGAAGGCAAAGGAACTTCTCCCGAAACATCAGAACGTCCGCAAAGGAGTGGCTGGCGATTGGATGAACTACTTTAGCCCGAGTGACCTTGAACTTTTTATGAATCGAGCCGGCGCGACGCTCGTAAAACTCGGCTACCCGGGCATGGAAATGAAGGATTCTTCGGCTGAACTGAAAATTCTTTGACCCGGTATTGAATAACGAAACAGTTCGCTATCGGCAGAAATCCTACCCAAACGCCGTCACCGCCATGGTAAGCAGGAACATCATCGCGAACTCCGCCGCCAGAATATGGAAAGTGCTGATCAATCTGGCCTTTGTTCCACTCTATATCCATTATCTTGGAATGGAGGCATATGGTCTCATTGGCTTTTTCGCAACACTGCAAAGCGTGTTCTCTCTCATGGATTTAGGATGGAGCACGAACCTGAGCCGAGAACTAGCCATCCACCATCATGAGGCCAAATCCAGGGGCATGCTTCGCGACCTGCTTCATACCACGGAAGTGAGCTACCTTGTCGCCGGAACACTAATCGGCATCATTGTTTATGCCGGCGTGCCGGTCATCACTCGCTTTTGGATCCACCCGCAAAGATTGAGCCTTCAGGCGGTTACAAGTGCCATTCGATTGTTGGCGCTGGCGATTACGGCGCAATGGCCGATTAAACTATACGAGGCCGGATTGTTAGGCTTGGAACGCCAGCAGCTTAATGCTGTGATCACTTCGGCATCTTCGACCTCTCGGGCCATCGGGGCCGTGGGCGTGCTTGCGCTCATTTCCCCCAGCATCAATGCTTTTTTCATCTGGCAGACTGTAGTGAGCGTGGCTACGCTTCTTGTCCTTCGGACGGCTCTCTGGAGCAAATTGAGTCTGCCGAACGCCAGGCGAAAATTCAGGCTCTCGCTGCTGCTTGCAACCTGGCAATTTGCGATGGGAATAACCACGATTACGGCACTCTCCTTGGTCTTCTCGATAGGAGACAAAATCGTCATCAGCGCGCTGCTCCCGTTGAAAACGCTCGGATATTATACATTGGCATCTCAAATCGGGTCGGCCGTGGCCTTCCTTTCCCTGCCCATCTACTACGCGGTATTCCCGAGATTTTCAAGTTTGCTGGCAACAGGAAATCATCTCCATTTGACCCGACTCTATCATCGGTCAAGTCAACTCATGTCCGTCACTATTTTGCCGCTCGTTGTAATCGTAGCGTTCTATGCCCAGCCGCTCGTATTTGCCTGGACCGGCAGCCTCGAAATCGCCGCGCACCTGCGATGGATGTTGCCGATCCTCGCCCTGGGCAGCGGTCTGAACGCGCTGAGTCACACCCCCTATGCGCTGCAATTGGCAAATGGTTGGACCCGTCTGGCTGTGATCTCCGATACAACCTTAGTGGCCGTATTGGGGCCCCTCCTCATCCTATTGACGTGGCGATTTGGAGCCACCGGCGCTGCTCTCATCTGGCTGCTTTACAATGCGTCTAATGTCTTTATAGTCACTCCATTTATGCATAGAAGGCTACTTGTAAAAGAGAAATGGAACTGGTTTCTTGCTGATGTTGGACATCCATTGCTGGCGGCGGTAGCCGTGGCGATCGGAGCGAAATATCTTCTGCCCTATTCGATGACAAGAATGGAAATCACGCTCTCGATCGCATTTGTGGGAGCCGTGGCAGGACTCGCCGCCCTGGCGGTGACCACAGAATTACGGACCATCCTTTGGCGCCGGCTGAATCAAATACGTACGCTGGCGTGGCTCCCTGAGAACTAGGTTAACTTGTTCGTTATTCGCTAGCACTAACGCTATATTGCTTTCTGCGTTTTACATTCGACCCTTTTGTAAACAGTCCCTTGCGGCGCAGCTCGCTCTCTAAGGATATACCGGTGAGTTCGAATGCTCATATACCCACGATTGGATTCGATGCACGCTGGTTGCTACGCGAGAGAGTCAGCCCTCACGCCGCCCTCCTGAAGGCCTTCTTGTCGCGCAACGCAGAGCAACCATTCAGAGCAAAGTTCATCCTGTATGGTGATGGGAAGGTCACCGTTAGTTCGTTAACGAAAGCGCCCAACGTCGACGTCAGAGTCGTAAGAGCAATCCCAGAATACATTGGACAAATGCTCGACGACTGGTGGGTGAACGTTGCCCTAGCGAAAGCAGCGCGGGCCGATCGAATCGACGCATTCTTTTCACCATATTACAAGGTACCCCTTTTCTTGCGAGTGCCACGAATTAACATGGTCCATGATCTGTCCTATTTCGTTCTGCCCGACGAACTGCTTCAGTCCAGATTCCGCCCTAAGGCGAGAAAGTGGCACCTCAAGCGATTTATGATGGTCAACTGTAACGCCGCGAAGTTTACGGTGACTGTTTCAAATTACAGCAAGGGCTGCCTTCAAAAGATCTTAAAGCTGGAGCCTACGAGAATCAGAGTATGTCACAATGGCGTGAATCTCGGAATCGCACAATGCACTAGAGGTCTCCTCAACGAACTGAAAACGAGATTTTGCCTTCCTGAAGAGTATCTGCTTTTTGTTGGATCCAATATTGAGAAAAAGAATTTGCAAGGGTTGCTCACGGCGTTCTCACTCTTACCGGAGGATCTGAGGGTGCATGTCCCGCTTGTCCTTAAGACGAGTTCGGGATCTCTCGAGATACATACCAAACAGCTTGGCATACTTGGGCAGGTCATCATTATTGATGAGCATCTTTCTGACCGGGAGGTCGCGTCCCTGATCGGCGGAGCAAGGGCGCTGGCACTTCTTTCGTTCGACGAGGGTTTTGGGATGCCTGTCGTGGAAGCGATGGCGGCTGGCGTTCCCGTGGTCGTAGCAAGGGGTAGTGCGCTGGAGGAAATCGTGTCTCACTCGGGACTATTGGTTGATCCCTATCGTCCCGAAGATGCGGCGGAAGCACTTATGCGCATCCTAATGAGCACGCCGGATAAGTATCGCCAGATGTCCGAACGTTGCCGTGCTCAGGCGGAGAAGTTTTCGGAAACACGTGCGGCGGGCTGCTTATTTTCCATAATGAAAGAAGCGATAGCGAAATAGGGATTCCGTTGATTGGCCACCCGTTGTCTATTAATGTTCAGACCGGGATTTCTGGTATTGAATACAACCGGCATGTTAAGGCAGCAGACCACTAGGCAAAACGTTTCGGACTGCTTGGGGTCCCGAGAGGAGCGCGAGGAACTCAGGAATCCATGTGTCGATGTTGCGATGCTCGGTGCGCGGATGCACTACGCTGTTCCTCGCTTGCTGTACCAAGCTGGATTATTGAGAACCTTTTATACCGACAACTACGTCGGCAATAAGCCATGGCTCGAGTCGCTGGTCAGATGTGTTCCCGCTAGCTTTCGCACGAAACGACTAGCAGCACTGCTGGGGCGGAAGGATCCAATCATCCCCCCCGCGCTTGTCAGAAGCTTCGAATTCTTTGGCCTTTGGTATGGCTGGCGGCTCAGTCGGCTCCGGGACAAGAACAAACTGGTCAAAGCCGTTGCAGAGCGGGCTGGTGCTTTCGACCGCAAAATTATCGACTCAGTGTCCGGGCGGCCGCGAATCATTTGGGGATTTAGCGGTGCAGCTCTTGAACTGTTTGAATGGGCGAGGTCGAGAGGAATACGCTGCATTCTTGAGCAGATGATCGCACCGCGCGCCGTTGAAGTTGAGCTCCTAACCGAGGAACTTGAGCGGTGGCCGGACTGGGAGCCACAGCTTTCGCAATTGCCTACGAATGATGCCCGTAACGAACGCGAGAGAGCTGAATGGGAGCTGGCTGACAGGATAGTTGGCGCGTCTCAATTTGTAATCGACGGCCTTCACCATTGCGGTGTTGCACTGGAAAGATGTCGGCTCGCGCCATACGGAATCGCCCCCGACCTGTATCGGCCGAAAGTGCCATACGAAAATAGCGAGGTGGAGCATACTGCTTTGCGAGTGCTCTTTGTTGGCGAAGTGGGATTGCGGAAGGGCGCGCCCTACCTACTTGAGGCATTGAGTATGTTCCCCCCTGGCGCAATCGATGCGCGACTTGTCGGAACTGTCGCCATGAATCACCGCATTGTTGAAAGGTTCTCCCGCTTCGCGAAATTTGTCGGCGTTGTGCCAAGAAGCGAGATGCCAAAACTATACACGTGGGCGGACGTACTGTGCCTCCCATCCATCTGCGAGGGGTCCGCGACGGCCACATATGAGGCCCTTGCATCCGAGGTTCCAGTAATTGCCACTCCAAATGCGGGATCAGTGATTCAAGACGGGTTCAATGGATTCTTGGTTCCTATTCGCGATCCTGAAGCGATAGCCGATCGACTAAGGCGTTACCAATTGGATCGCTTATTACTTCGCAGACATCGGACTAATGTCGCCTCTATCCGAGACGATATCAGCCTGCAAGCATACGGCGAACGAATTGTTAGTGTAGTCAGCGAGCTTATCAAATATCGAGAGCCAAGCTGTTCTGCCTGAGCAGTATTGGTTAAAGCGCGGGAGAAGAGTGGCCGAGGAAAATGTACATACTATACCTTTCATTAACTGCGGCGTTGACGATTGGAGTGGCGTGCATCGCATACTTCCGGTTTCGCGATCCCTTTCATCCGCTCTTCGTGTTGAGCTTGTTGCTAAGCTGGCCGTATTTTCTTTCGCCAATACAACTGTATCGAACGTCCGTTATCCAACGCTATCTTCCCACGGAGAATATGCCGTTCGCGCAGTTGGTGTTTCTTATTGGCATTGTCAGTCTTCAAATTGGCGTACTCTCGGCAAAACAACCTCGGAGAACTCTCCCGCGGCAATTCACATTCTCGCGCGCCTTACGCGACCGGATACGATTGGCGGGTATAATCCTGGGCATCTGTGGTACAGCGGCATATTTGTACACAGTACATGGCGGTGGAGGCTTCAATGCAGTGTACAGCGATGTGCACGGGCGCAGCTCGTATGGAAGCGGCTGGGTTCGGGACGCATCGTCGCTCCTTGTACCAGGAATTCTCTTTGTCTTGTTGAGCAGCTTTGGAGTGAAGTTACGCTTACGAGATAAGGTAGCACTTCTGTTCTTCGCTGCTCCCCTGGTATTTCAGGGTATCATCGGTTCCTCGCGTGGTGTTACTTTCATGACAGGAATCACGGTTGTTGTTGGCTGGTATATGGTTCGGTCGCGTAGACCAGGGCTTATTATCGTACTAGCCGGTGGCACCCTGTTTTCGGCGCTCATATTTCTGTTGGCCGCGGAGCGCAGTGAATTCTATCTAGGCTCGCACTTTGAACTACAGGCGCCGATAACGGCCATCGAGCAATTCATCCAGAATGACAACCCTGGGCAAGAGTATATCTATGGCGCGGGCTCGGTTATTCAGGCTGCTGAAACAGGAAGATATCAATGGGGTGCTCTATATTTAATACATCTGGTGATCCAGCCCATCCCCCATGAGTGGTGGCCGACAAAATACGAGGATTCGGCCCGCTATTTGGGCATTCCTACCGTTGGGGAGGCGAACTTTGAAAATGTGAACACAATGGGCTGGATGGCACCAGCAGGTGCCGCGGCCGGAATGGTTGCCGACATGTGGGTGCAATTCTGGTGGCTCATGGCAATTCCGCTCTATCTGATAGGGCGTGTCTATGGGCTAACGTGGAGATTGGCGATAACTCGCGGAGGAATATGGACCATCATTTATGTTGTATTGTTAGCCCATTCGATTTTTCTCACACAGCAAGACGTAGATGCGATGCTATTTAAGGTTTTGTATATCGGCAGTTTTACATACGCCCTGTGGCACATATTAGTGCAAAACCTCTGGAGAAAGCAGAGGGTGGGACGCTCTTCTAAGGCATCCTATCTCTATCTGGCACAGGCCGGGGTGGTCAAGTGAAGATTTTGCACGTAGTGCGCGGATTACCGAACTCGTCTGGTACAACGCAAGTTGTTAAGGCGTTGGCCGAGGCGCAAGCGCGACGGGGGGCTAGCGTGGCCCTATGGCTCTGCGAACAACGGGGTGAAGTCCCAATTCTGCCTGATGAGAGCCTCGTACCGTCGCGAATATTTGCGACCTCTCTGCCATTATATCATCCTGGAATATCGCTGCCTTTTGCGCGCGCCGTGTCTGGCGCAGTGAACAAGTTCGATTTCATTCATATACACGCTGTGTGGAACTTCCCGACATGGTGGACCATGCGCACCGCAGATCGGGCAGGCGTACCGTTCATGATTGCTCCACATGGATCTTTTGAGCCGTGGGCGATGCGCCGGCATGCGAGACGCAAGTTACTCTACGCCCGGTATCTTGAACTGCCGCTTATCGATCGTGCTTGGGCTGTGCATGCGCTATCCCCGGCCGAAGTTGATCAGGTCCGCGCGCTTGGCGTGACAGCCCCGGTAGAAATTTTGCCCAACGGTATCGACCTGTCGCCGTTTGACTGTCGAAAGCTGGATCTCTCGGAATGCTACGCGATACCACCAGGTGTGCGCACGGTGCTGTCCTTATCCAGACTCGATCCCAAAAAGGGTATTGATATATTAATTAGCGGTTTCGCACGGTTTTCTAAAGTGATGAAGGATGTGCATCTCATAGTTGCTGGTCAAGACTATCAAAGTGGCTATGCCAGGGTGCTTGTCGATATAGTTAGGCGCAACAGCCTTGATGATCGTGTTCACTTCATCGGCGAGATTCGTGGTTCTGAGAAGTACCAGCTACTGCGCTCGGTCGATGCGTTTGCCTTGATCTCGCATTCGGAGGGTTTGCCGCTCTGTGTGCTCGAGGCAATGGCTGCGGGCTTGCCGGTAATCGTCACGCCGGGATGTCATCTGGAAGACATCGAAGCGGCGGGCGCGGGTTTGATCACCAAAACTGATGCAGGGGAGGTGGCCGGTGCACTTGAAGCCCTTTTTCGGCACAGCGAGATGATAGTTGAAATGGGCGAGGCTGGACGCCGAATTGTTAGGGAGCGTTTCACTTGGCCGTCGATCGTGGAGAGGACGCTTGTGCTCTACCAACAAGCGATGGACCATGCGGCATAAGGGGCATAAGGGCCAGATGACGACTCATTTGTTTGGACGCAACAAGCAATCGACGCTCGTCAAGGCCTCACAATCGGAGCGTGTCGATATCTGTTCACGCCTCAAGCGGAGCGTCATGGCGATGCAGAGAGAGAGTAAACCTGTGCCAGTGGCCGTTATCATGATAACACTCAATGAGGCACACAACATCGATGCAGTCCTAGAAAATCTGAAAGGCTGGGCGCAGGAGGTATACGTTGTTGATAGCCTCTCCAACGATGGAACAGTAGAGATCGCACGAAAGCGAGGGGCCCACGTTGTGCAACACTTGTTCAACGGCTTCGGTGATCAGTGGAACTTTGCGCTTCGAGCGCTACCGATTAGCGCCCCGTGGACCATGAAGCTCGATCCGGACGAGCGACTGGGTGACGACTTGAAATCATCGATCAGGGATGCCATCGAGAGTGGAGGGGCAGACGGGATCATCATCCGGCGAAGATTGTGGTTCATGGGCAGACCGCTGCCGATCCGCCAGAGCGTTTTGCGCCTGTGGCGAACCGGCCTATGCAAGTTTACGGACGTGTTGGTGAACGAGCATCCGATTGTCGAGGGACGGCTGATCGTGGTTCAAGGCGATCTCGAACACCTCGAAAGTTTGACCCTGCACCATTGGTTGGAGAAGCAAAATAGGTACACGACTGCAGAAGCCGCGACTTTATACAAGGGTTTGCCGCTGGCGGAAAGGCCGAACCTATTTGGAACAAGCCTTCAGAAGCGGATGTGGCTGAAAGCGCATTTTTACAAATTGCCGATGCGGTACTTCCTATTGTTTCTTTATTTGTTTTGGGTGGAAGGTGCGTGGCGGGGCGGACGGGCCGGCTATGCGTGGGCGCGACTACGTACTGAAGTATATAGAACCATCGAATTCAAAGTACTTGAGATGAAGCTGCTGGGGCATGCTTACGAGGGTCCTCAAAATGCCTCGGTTTCTGATGGTGCCGGACAATAGCGCGGCGACACGTGCTTGTCCTGCCGATCAACTCGTTTCAACGTTTTGCCCGCGGAAATTGTGCATCGCCCAAAACGTGGCATGGCAGGAGGGCCCTTAGCAGACTACATTGACGCAAACGCACTCATGGGAGTTTGGAATATGTTTCTTGTTACGAAGACCTCCTGGTCGCGTCAATGGTTGTTGTACGCTCTGAGCCACTGTTGTGCGACGAACATCGAAGCAGCCCAGTTTTGCGGCGCGGACATTGCGAGTTGATCATGGGGAATTTCTTCGCATCAGTTGACAATCCAAAACCCATCATCGTGGACGATGCGGTCCGATTCCACAACGAACTGGCCCGAAAATGGGAAGAGAAGTATAACAAGGACTCCTTTGCTGAACGCCAGAGAGTGTTATCTGAATGTCTTCACGACATTGGACTAGTGGCAACTACCTGGCTTGATGCGGGTTGTGGCACCGGAACACTGTCTCGCTTGCTTGCCCGCAAGGGCTGCACGGTTGAAGCGGTGGACGGCGCGCCGGAAATGGTCTCCGTCGCTAGAACACTTCACCACCAGGTCTCTGGTTCGTTGCGCATCGATTATCGGGTGGTGTCCACGATTGAGAAACTGCCATTTTCCGACAATTACTTCGATGGTATTCTTTGTTCCAGTGTCCTGGAGTACGTTCGTAATCCAGCTGCCTGCCTCGTTGAGTTCAGGAGAGTGCTGAAGTCGCAAGGGACTTTGCTTGTCTCAGTTCCCAGTGCGTATTCCATTGTCCGCATGTTTCTAAAGCTCGCCTATAGGTGCACTGCAGCACTGGGGCGTCCTTGGCCTGAGTACTTTTCAATTTCGACTCATGAGTATTCTGCTGGCGGTTTCACAAAGTTATTGTTGAGCCAGGGCTTCCAGGCAGACAAAGTTGTGTGTTTTGGAATGCTGGGACACTCGTTGCTGAGAAATCCATTTCTGAACTCGCTGCTCATGTTTCGCGCAACTAAACCATAGGACAATTTTGTTGTAACTGTTCTTATGACCCAAAACCCAAAACTTTATCCAAGCTGACCTGGAGTAATCTTGGGCGATCGGCCCTCGAGAATGCCAATCGAGGAGCATGGATTTCATCAGTGACAAGCTGGCCGACGGACGTGGGTTTCGTGTCCTAACCGTGGTCGATCAGTTCAGCCGCGAGTGTGCGTTGCTCGCGGCCGACCGCTCCATGTCGGGGGCCAATGTAGCGAAAGCCTTGGAACGGTCATTGAGGGCGGGGGCAGCGCCGGAGAACAGTACCTGTGATAACGGCAGTGTGTTTGCCGGTCATGTGCTGGGAGCCTGGGCCATCGAGCACGGTGTACAGTTGGTCTTCATCCGTCCTGGCCGGCCGGTGCAGAATGGGTTCATTGAAAGCTTTAACGGCCGGTTGCGGGACGAATTACTCAACTGGAGTGGCTGGCGTCGCTCGAAGAGGCGCGTCGCAAGCTGGCGGCCTGGCGTCACCATTACAACCATCAACGGCCACACAGCGCGCTCGCCGATCGCACGCCGGCCGCGGTCGCGGCGCCGTACCGAACCGAAAGCCGGCGCTTCGCTCTCTCCTTCGAAAATGGGGCACTTGGTGTCCCGCGCCAAGCGTTCGCTTCGCCGACTGACGTTGCCCTTGACACGGCCGCCGAGCGCCCGAAAAGCTCCGCTATGAGAGCGAAGCGCTCTTACGAACGCCCGGGGAAACTGAAGAGTCTTTATTGAGTCTCTGGAGTGAACGAAAGCCGCATTTTATGCGGTCGGGAGGGCCCTAACACCCGGATTTTCTAGTTTCGGTTGGTACAGTTTTCCGGGGCGGGTCAATCAACCGAAGACTTACGTTGGGTTTGGTATAGCAAATGGGGCACCTCACTCATATGAAACAGCTCTTCCAATCCGTACGCACGGGAGAAGTTTGTCTGACCGAGATTCCGCCTCCGCAGCTTACTTCAGGTGCGGTTCTGGTCCGTAACTATGCATCGGTGCTTTCAGCCGGAACAGAACGGAATCTGGCGGAGTTTGCTGGCAAAAACATTCTGCAAAAAGCGGCGGCCAGACCTGATCTCATGAAGCAGGTTCTGAATAAGGCGCGGCGAGAAGGGTTGGCTTCCGCGTTCGATGCGGTGCAGAGCCGCCTGAACGAGCCTGCCCCCCTGGGCTACAGCAGCGCCGGGGTGGTACTGGAGGTTGGCGAGGGAGTCAGCGATATTCGTCCCGGGGATCGTGTGGCCTGTGCCGGCTACGGGCACGCCTGCCATGCCGAGGTGATCTCTGTACCCCAGCTTCTGGTCGCCAAAATTCCTCCCCGGCGCCGGGGAGCGGCAGACGCCGAGGTTAGCTTCGAGGAGGCTGCCTTTACCACTCTCGGGGCCATTGCCCTTCATGGCATTCGCATCGCCGACGTGAAACTGGGGGATGCTGTAGCTGTTCTAGGTTTGGGAATCGTGGGACAGCTTACGGTCCAGCTGTTGCATGCCGCCGGATGCCAGGTCTTCGCCTTCGATCCTAACCGTACCCGTGCGACCCTGGCACACCAACTGGGAGCGGAGTTCGCCGCCACTTCCCCTGGCGAGTTCAAGAGCGCCTGCATGGCCCTTTGCGGTCGGGGAGCAGATGCCGTCATCATCACCGCAGATACCGCCAGCAATGAGCCGGTACAACTGGCGGGCGAGTTGGCCCGTGATCGGGCCACGGTAGTAGCCGTTGGTGCGGTCGGCATGATGATTCCTCGGAAACTCTATTACGAAAAAGAGCTCGATTTCCGCATATCGCGTTCTTATGGTCCAGGGCGCTACGACTCGCAGTATGAGGAAAAAAGCTTCAGCTATCCCGTCGGGTATGTTCCTTGGACACAGACTCGCAACATGGAAGCCTTTCTGCAGCTGCTCTCGGAAAAAAGACTCAATCTAGCGGCTCTTATCACGCATCGCTTCCCTGTAGCGGATGGTGTTCGGGCTTACGATCTTATCGCCGGCAAAACTGGCGAGCCTTATCTGGGAGTGGTCCTGAACTACGTCCAAGAACTCACTCTCCAAGCGAAAGTTGATCTGAGATCCGATCGTCCCTCACGAGCAGACGGGCATGCTCAGCTGAAGATCGGCGTACTGGGTGCCGGAAACTTTGCCAGTCGCGTCCTGCTTCCCGCGATAAGAGGTGTTGCCGGTGCGGAGTTGGTCGGGATTTCTAGCCGCTCGGGGCTGAGAGCTCAGGATGCCGGACAGAAGTTCGGATTCAGCTACGCAACCAGCAGCGAAGAACAGCTTCTGGCTGACGACAATATCAACACAGTGGTCATTGCTACTCCTCACCATCTCCACGCGCAGCAGGTGGTGGCTGCTTTGCAAGCCGGCAAACATGTGTTCTGCGAAAAGCCGCTGTGCCTTTCGCAAATGGAGCTGACCGACATTCTTACTGCCTGGCAGAGCGCTTCAGGCCGGTCGCTCATGGTTGGCTATAACCGCCGATTTTCATCGATGGCTCGGGCCCTAAAGGAGTTTATTGCTGAATCTGGCGAAGCGGTGATGATGTCCTACCGTGTGAACGCAGGACTTATTCCTCACACTCACTGGATTCAGGATCCGGAGCGGGGCGGCGGCAGAATTATGGGCGAAGTCTGCCACTTTGTCGATTTCATGATCTATATAGCCGGCGCGCTTCCAGTTAGGGTGTCATCTCAAATTCTGCCCAACGGGGGCATGTATTCCGACGACAATCTGGCAGCCACGCTGCAATTTGCTAATGGGTCTATAGGAACCATTATCTATGTGGCAAACGGGGATAGATCACTGCCCAAGGAGCGCTTCGAAGCGTTTACCGCCGGGAAAGCCGCCGTCCTCGACGATTTCCGCCGCCTGGAGCTGCGGCAGAACGGTCGCGTGAAGCTTCATCGGGCCCTCCTGCGGCAGGATAAAGGGCATCGCGAGGGGTGGAGAGCTTTTAAAGAATCAATCGTAAATCACCGGTCCAGCCCGATCAGTCCGGCGGAATTAACCGCCACGACGCTTGCAACGCTTGCTGCAGTTAAGAGCGCACGTTCCGGCGAGCCCGTGTCGCTCGATGCGGAGCGATTCATGGCGATCCCCGAATCGGATCTGCAAGAGAACATCAGCGTATCCAGCTAGCCAAATCTGTTCCATGTCCCTGGCCCATCGTCTGAATTATTATCGGCGCATTTTCCCCGCGTACCTGGGGCGTCGCAACAGCCACCTCACGTTCTGGCATGATTCGCCGGAGATTAATCTTCGTTCCGCGGCACACAAACTCGGTGAGTACTACATGCCTTTTCTCGAGAAGGCGGACTATCCAGGGCCTTACGATGCGGGCGGCATTCCCCTTCTTGATTACCAGGGCAGTCTAGGGAGGCAGTACAACCCTATTGCTGTCGCACAATTCGGCTTGGGCAACTTCAACGCCTTCTGCCGATCGGGCGATTTGGCCCGCAGGCAAAAGTTTCTGGGAATCGCCGACTGGCTGGTTGTGAACCTCGAGACGAATCGGGCGGGGTTGCGCGTCTGGAATCACCACTTCAATTGGGAATACCGAACCACGCTGCGTGCTCCCTGGCATTCAGCCCTGGCGCAAGGGCAAGGCATTTCCGTTCTGGTTCGTGCTTACAGCGAAACTCAAGATTCTAGATACATGGAGGCAGCGCAATACGCCTTTGCCGCCTTTCAGAAAGAGACGGGTGACGGCGGTGTGCTGCACGTTGATCAGCGCGGAGACCTTTGGCTGGAAGAGTACATTGTTTCGCCCCCCACTCACATTCTCAACGGGTTCATCTGGGCCATGTGGGGTGTTTACGACTACTGGCTCACGACCGCTGACGATGCTGCCAGGCAGCTGTTCGCAGCCACGACCGCAACCTTGAAACGAAATCTTGTGAGCTACGATGCCGGCTTCTGGTCCCTGTACGAGTTAGCCGGAACCAGGCTGAAAATGCTCGCCAGTCCTTTCTACCACCGGCTCCACATCGCCCAACTCGGCGTGCTGCACAAACTGACGGGCGAAGAGATATTTGCGCGCTATGCCGGGAAATGGAGCGCGTATCGCTACAACTTCTTCAATCGCAATGCCGCTCTAGCCTACAAAAGCGCCTTCAAGCTTCTCTACTACTGAGAGCAACATTGAAAATCCTTTATATTTCACAGTACTTTCCCCCGGAAATGGGAGCTCCGGCCGCACGTGTTTCAGAACTGGCGCGCTACTGGGCTGCCGCCGGACACGAAGTCACTGTGCTGACCGGATTTCCCAACCACCCTACAGGTGTCGTGCACCCTCAGTACCGGTCGCGTTTTCGGCGAATGGTTTGTCGTGAGCAGGTGGACGGAATCAAGGTGGTCCGTACCTGGCTTATTCCTCTGCCCAACCGGAAACCGCACGAGCGCATGCTCAATTACGGTTCTTTCTGTTTGTCGGCCGCTCTGACGGGAACTTTCGTCGACCGTCCCGATGTCATTATCGCAACGTCACCTCAGCTGCTCGTCGGTGCGAGCGGCTGGTGGGTTAGTCGGGTCAAGAAGACTCCTTATGTGCTGGAGATCAGGGATTTGTGGCCTGAGTCGCTGGCCGCTGTCGGCGTGGGAGATAGTCGCTCCCTCTTGCATAGGGGACTCGCGTGGCTTGCCGGATTCCTATATCGAAAATGCGATCACCTAGTAGTCGTAACTCCTGCTTTCAAAGACCACATTGGTCGAGAATGGGGAATAGAGCGAACGAAAATGTCGATTGTGCTCAACGGTGTCGAAACCGAATTATTTGCACCATCGACGAACGGTGACATGGTGCGAACGGAACTCGGCCTTAAGGGCCGGTTTATTGTGTCTTACATTGGCACGTTAGGAATGGCACACGACTTGGGCACAGTGCTCGATGCCGCGGAAGCGAGCCGGGATCTGCTGCCGGACGTAGCGTTTTTATTGGTAGGTGAGGGTGCGGATAAAGAGCGCATCCTGGCTATTACTCGCGAACGTAGTTTGTCAAACGTGTGTTGTCTGGGCCAACAGCCCAGAGAGCGAGTCCCAGCCTTGATCGCAGCGTCGGATGTTTGCCTCGTGACGCTAAGGCGTTCCGATGTATTTAAAACGGTGATCCCCAGTAAGATGCTCGAGTTCATGTCTTGCGGTAGGCCCGTCATACTTGCCGTCGAAGGGCAGGCCAGCGAGTTGTTGAAACATGCTGGAGCTGGACTTTGCGTTCCGCCCCAAGATTCAGCCGCCCTGATTGAAGCTGTAGGGCAGCTTCGCCGAGATCCCGAGCTACGTCGGAGTTGTGGCGAGAATGGGCGCAAGTACATTGAGGAAAATCTCTCTCGAGCCCAAACTGCGCAACAGTATATTGCCGTTCTCCATAACCTGCTGACAACGAACGCGTCAGCACCGGTTGTGTCTCCCGAAGCTTCTGAGATTAGCGATATGTGAAGCTTCACTGTTTCGATCTGCGCGGTAGTCTCCTTCGTGATCCGCATAGCTCCAGCCCTCCTTCTGCCCGATGCCCCGTCTCTCCCACGTTTTTCCACAGCGTCACCAAATTGGATACGTTTAATTTTTGGAATTTGAGTGCTATAGTCGGGCGAAGATTCCATAGAAATTCAGCTCTTGGACAGAGGTACATTCTGACCAGATGCGGATACCCGGGTAGATGTTGAGATGCTCTTAACCGCGGTGGCCCTATTTTTCGGCTCGCTTGCGTTTTCTCTTCTGTTTACTCGGAAAGTGCGCGGCTTCGCTTTAGCCCACAATTGGACGAACGGACCTACTCAGCAACACCATCTCCATACCACACCAATCCCACGTTTTGGAGGTGTTGCTGTTTATGGTACCTTCCTCGGAATTACTGGCCTGCTTCTGCTCGCCTCACGCCTGTTGAGATTTAATCTCGGCTTCTCTCCTAGAACTGTTCTTTGGGTGTTAGTGCCGGCAACCCTGGTTTTCGCTATCGGAGTCGTAGACGATGTTCGATCGGTCCGGCCGAGTTGCAAATTTGCCGTTCAGATTGTCGCAGCGATCGTACTGTTCTTGGGTGACTTTCGTGTGATGAAAGTGCCGTTTTTGTTCGGCGGGCATGTCTTCGCGTGGATGGGAGCTTTACCGCTAACGATATTGTGGGTGCTGTGGGTCACGAACGCGTTCAATCTGATTGACGGTCTCGATGGACTGGCCGCAGGATCCGCACTATTTTCTACACTCGCAGTATTCACGTTTTCATTGATCAATCACAACGTTATCGTAGCGATATTAACGGTCATCCTAGCCGGTTCCATTCTTGGGTTTCTCAAGTTCAACTTCAATCCAGCGACCATCTTCTTGGGGGATTCGGGTAGCCTGTTCATTGGCTTCACCCTAAGCGCCCTGGCCCTGGTGGGCGGTGGTAAAACTCCAACGCTAGTGGCGGTCAGCGTACCCGTCATTTCGTTCGGTCTTCCTATTCTGGATACTCTGATCTCTGTCATGCGTCGTTTCTTGAGCGGTCAGCCGCTTTTTTCCGCTGATCGCCAGCACATCCACCACAAGCTGATGGAACGGGGATACTCCCACAAGCAGGTTGTGGTCCTGCTGTACGGAGTTTCTGCCCTCTGCGGATTGTTGAGCTTGTTCCTGCTCTTCCCGGGCCAGCAGACCACCGCGGTTGTGTTGTTCATTTTGGCTGCAGGGATTTGGTTCGGAGTCCAGTATCTTGGCTATCCCGAATTCTTGGAACTGGGCCGAGTTGCGCGCCGCACAGTCGAGCAGAAGCAGGTGATCAAGAACAATGTGGCCATCCGCCGCGCTAAAGAGCGTCTAGCGCAGGCCTGCACCTTTGCTGAGATCTGCAAGATTCTTGAAACAGCCTTCGAGGCCAATGACTTCGACGCCTTTCGGCTGGGAATCCATCCGCCTGCGGATTGGTTTGAGGAACCGCGTGGCTTTTTGCCCGATTCGTGCGCTTACCACACTTGGCAAAAGGATCCGCTTGCGAACGCTCTCTCTGGGCGATGGACCCTCACGCTTGAGTTGCGGACTAGCAGAGACCAACCGCAAGGCTTCTTTTCGATATACCGGCTTCGCGACGATCAACCCCTGATGATCGATCTGAACCTGATTGGAGCCAGGTTCAGCACAGCCTTGGCGAACGCTCTTCAGCGTGCCTTTGCTCAGCCGGAAGGGTTAATGATTGCCCAAACCCATGAAGCCCATGCCATGGCAGCAGCGGCGAACCAGTAATGGGGAATGCAGTTGTATCGAGAGCCTCGTCAACGTACCTGACCTCGGAGGTACGCTTCTTACGATGCCTTTGGCGTGGTTTCTCTCACCGTGCAGAATGAACATGTGCGTGACAGTCTGAGCACAGGGTGATTAGGTTCTCCTCATCGTCATTTCCTGATTGACTGCGCAGCTGGATGTGGTGCACTTGCAGGTTGGTCCGGCTTCCACACGCTTGGCAGCGCCAGCTGTCACGCCGCAATACCTGCTGGCATAGGCGTTCGTAAGCCTGCGGGCCGAGCCGTAGGCGTGGGTGTTTCGGCGCGACCGTCATGCGATTTCCGCCCGCAGCCCGGTAAGGAACTGGTGTTTGTGCTCGCCGGGTAGGAACTTGTACAGGCGGGTTACTGATTTAAGCAGGATCTCCGGGTCGCCTTGGTCGAGGTTGGCCCCGGCCAGAAAGTCGGCGCAGATCATCTCCAGGCAGTAGCCGCGGGATTTGTCCGAGCCGAGCATCATGGCTGCGGTTTCAATCGCCTGCTCGATAACCGGGATCTGGCTCTTGTAGAGCTTGAAGTAGATGATCTCGGTTGACTCGGTGTCTTTGCCGGTGAGGTGCTTCTCGACCTCATGCTTGAACTGCTGCTGCGGCATTTCTCGGGCTTTGTGCAACCAGATTGCACTTTGGAAGGCCTGTCCGTCCGAACGGGCCACTTTGGTTAGCTCCGCCGCTTTTGCCCAACCCACCTGCTTCAGTTCCTTCCTTATCTGGGGCGGCAGGTGTTCATGGATGGACATCAGATAGTATGCCTTGCGGCGTGACTCGGGGAAGCGCCGCTCCAAGAAATCGTCAAAGGACTTCAGATTCTCCACCCTCCAGTACTGACCCGCCCGCACCTCGCACAGATACCTGCCTAGCTCCACGAATTTGGTGTCCCCATTCGCCTCCACCCGTCGCTCCCAGGCCAGAATCTCGTCAATCTTCGAGAGGACAAACATAGCCCGGCGCGGGTTCAGCTGCGGCAGGACCGGCGGCTGATTAGTACGCAAGCTCATCAAACACACCAATGAGGCTTCCTCCCGGCCGGCGGACCAGCTTGGCTTCGGCCAGCTGCGGCTTTACCAGGCACAGCCCTACATAGGCGCAACTCAAACAAGGGTTCTGGGGAAAGCGGATCCCGGAGTGGGGCAGAAACCGGCCCGAATCGATCTGCTGAACCGTGTCCTCGAGCAGGGCAGCAAACTCCTGCCTTTGGTCATCGGTAATCGTGGTCCTCAGGTACTGCACTTCGACCATGCGCTTGCGGACGAAGACCACCTGGGCAACTTCGGAGATGCCGGTAATCCAGGAATAACAGACCAGCTGCGGGTCGAGTCGTAATAGACCGTCCGGCTCCTCCGGGTAACGCGCGGATGTGGTCTTCCACTCGATGACGCACGGAGTGCCGTCCACTTTGCCGATGGCATCGATATAGGCGATAAAGTTGTTGCCGCCCGAGATCTCACAGGTGAACTTGATCTGCTGGTTGCGGCGGGGACGGAGGATGCGCACCCGGTCCTCCTGGGCAAAGCGGTCGAGCAGCTGGAAACCCTGCTGCAGCATGTGGTCCCAGGTGTCGTTGCCCGAGTATTCGAGCTCGGTATCCCGATAAGCTGACCACTCCGTGAAGAAAGCCGCAGCAGCATCCTCCCGCCGGAAGTAGGCTGCAAGCGCCTTTTCGAACGCCCGCCCGAACATCATTCCCGCGCTCGAGTCTTTCTCCTGCCAACCGTCCAGATACCTGTGGCGATAGCGCCGCGGGCAGGCCAGATACTGGCTGATCTGCGTGAAGCTGTAAGTCATCGCTAGGCCACCTCCGAACCCGCCGCAGCCCCGGAGCCTGAAAGCTCCTCCCACCTGGCTGCGGGTGCAAACCCATCAAAATTGAGCAGGGAAGTGCCGTTCACGGTGGCATGCGTGATCTTGACCACCCCGTGAAGCTTCACCAAGGCACGCTCCTCGAGCTCATCGCGCCCAAGGAGTTCGGTGTCGTAGCCAAAATCCCGCAGAAACCAGCTCAGCTTCCAAAGCGCCTTCTCCGTGCAATAGATCCGGCCGGAAATGAGGCTGCCGGCAAACTGCTTGGGTTCGAGCACCGTGAACTGGACGGCGTAGAAGGGCTTCTGCTGATGCCAGCGGTACTGGGCCCGCTGGACGCGGACAAGATAGACGCCGTCCGGCACTTCGGCGGGCTGGGTGGCCTGGTGCAGGCCAGGGAAGCGACGTTTCATGCGGCCCCCTCCTGCCGGCCGAGATAGCTGTTGAGCTGGCAAACGAGTGCGTTTTTGTCCTTGCATGCCCAGTCGGCGACGTGGACGATGAAGTTCTCGACTTGCTCCCGGGAGGCGTCTTTCAGGGTTTTGACTCCGCAGAAATCCACGGCGTAGGACTTGACCAGGCCGGGATCGAGCTGATGCTGGCGGATAAGCTGGCAGAGGCGGTCGCGCAGGCGGTGCTGGCCGTTGGCGCCGCTCCCGTTGCCGTTGACCGGCTGCGGGGGGCGCTTTTGGTGGTTGGGCTCTGTTTCGGGAGTCCGGGAAAAGGGCCCGATCTCCTCCACCGAGCAAATGCCGATGCCGTAGGCCTTGCGCAGCGCCCGGTTGACCGCCCGGGTCTCGGCCACGCGCATTTCCGCCCCGCGGACCAGGTCGGAGGTATTGGAGGGGTCGGCGTCGCCGTAGCCCACGAATCCCTTACAGGTCCGGGACTTGAAAACCACGGCTCGGAACACCCAGCGGGCGTTGGGCGGGTCACAGGATTTTAGAACCGGCCGGACGTGCATCCCGGCACAATGGCGCCGCTCAGCAAGCCTCAACAGGCCGGAATGGGTGACGTACCAGCCGCTGTTCAGGTACTTGAGATCCCCGTCGGCGAGGGAGAGCTGATAGCGTTGGACAAGGCCTTCGAGGCCCTTCAAAGCGGTCTTGGGCAAGTCTCCGCAAAGTGACTTTGCCAACCGCATTTCTCGTGTCAATGTGTTTGCGTTGCGGCTCTTCATATAGCGAGCTCCGAGAGTGATCTCTATAGATATCTATTATATCAATGGGAATCACAAGGTCAAGCCGAAAAGGAACCAAGAAGTCCGGGGGACAGCCGGGGCTTGATCTTGCAGCATTCGGCCGCCGCATTCGAGAACTCCGAGGGCTTTACATGACCCAGCGAGAGTTCGCGAAACGAGTCGGGGTGAGTCAGGGTTACCTTTCAGCATTGGAGAATGGCGAAAAAGAGCCGGGGGGTGCTGTCCTGCTTGCCATCAGCCGCGAGTTCGGCAAATCGGTTGACTGGCTACTGACCGGGGAGGAGAAGAAGCAAGCGTAGATCGCTGTCTTTGGTCACGGCTATCACTGGCCGGATGGCTGTAGTTCAGGAAATGGGTATAGAAGCATCCTGAGCTGTCAGGCAGCCGTGCACGGAAAGCGACAAGGATGAGAGGGCTCAGACACTCCCACAGGCGCGAATTGGGTGATCCTTGGGCATCGTCGAGGTATAAGCAGGGAAGTAGCCAAAATCTGTGAGCGGATCTTGACCGACGAGAGCCGTGTTAGGGAGACCAAAACCATCTTCTAACAGCTGGTTCTGTTGGGTAGGGGCATCAACAAAGACAATCCACAACGAAAAAAGTCGTTCGCCAAAGCCCCGCTTCAAGGTGTCTAACCTTCGGACTTCAATTCACCAGCTCGTTCCCCTGTACGGGCCCCAAGGCACAGCCATGAACGAGCATGATCGTTTGCCTCAGCCTTCGTCTGGGGTGATCCTGTCCACCGCGGGCAATAAAAAGCAGCCTAGTTATCAAGTCGGCTACAGCCGTCCCCCCAGAGAAACGCAGTTCCAGAAGGGTCAGTCCGGAAATCCACGTGGCCGCCCCAGAGGCGCGCAAAACATTGCAACCGTTCTGAATCGAGTACTCCGTGAAGAAGTGGTAATTCACGTCAAAGGCCGCCGAAAGACCATAACCAAGTTGGAATTTGCCTTACAGCAGCTCGCGAATAAAGCGATTTCAGGCGACTTACCGGCTCTTAAGCAGCTCACGACTCTGGCGCGCTCCGCTGAGGAACAGCTGCCGCAGGAAGGTCCGGAACCTGGCTTAGGGGAGGCCGATCAGAAGGTCCTCGGACGCATTCTGCAACGCGCCAGGGAAGCAGTTAAATTAGAGGACGGCAACCATGGTGACTAGTCGTGAGTTCCTCTCCCTCTTGCGCACTGACTTTTGTGCTTTCATCGAAAAAAGTTTTAACGAACTGAATCCCCACGCGGAGTACCTACCGAACTGGCATGTCGAGGTGATGGCCGCCGAACTCGAAGCAGTCCGGTTTGGCTACACCAAGCGACTGATTATCAATCTGCCACCGCGCTCCCTTAAGTCGCATGCTGTCTCAATTGCTTTCACTGCCTGGCTTTTGGGCCACCAACCGAGCGCACAGATCATCTGCGCGAGTTATGGCCAAGACTTAGCCGCCAAGCTCTCCATGGATTGTCGCACCCTCATGTCGAGTCGATTCTACCAGCAACTCTTTCCAACCCGACTTTCTGCTCAGCGCCAGGCCGTTCAGGAGTTTGCTACCACGGAAGGCGGATTCCGTCTGGCAACCTCGATCGGTGGTGTGCTGACCGGCCGAGGAGCCGATTTTATTATCATCGATGACCCGTTGAAACCCGACGAAGCGGTCTCGGACGTGCGCCGAAAGGCAGTAAACGACTGGTTCGACCAGTCACTCGTTAGTCGCTTGAATGACAAGCGACAAGGGTGCATTGTTCTAATTATGCAACGACTGCATGAAGATGATCTGGTCGGCCATGTGCTCGAGCAGGGTGGCTGGAAGCTGCTGCGCTTCCCAGCAATTGCCGAGGAGCATGAGTTGTACACCATCGAAACTCCATACGGAACACGGGTGTTCCAACGTCATGCCGGCGAGGCGCTGCACCCAGAACGTGAGCCGGTGGAAGTTCTTCAGCGACTGCGCACCACCTTGGGTGAGTACAACTTTGCCGGCCAGTACCAGCAAGCGCCCGCCCCGCTAGGCGGAGGCATGGTAAAGCGTGAATGGCTCAAAACCTATACGGAACGGACTCTGCCGAAGTTCGACTACGTGTTGCAGAGCTGGGACACGGCGAACTCGCCCAGCGAGTTGAGCGATTATAGCGTGTGCACAACCTGGGGAGTAGAGGGGCAACATCTTTATTTAACACACGTGCTGCGCAAGCACCTTAGCTATCCAGAATTGAAACGGGCTGTTCAGGAGCAAGCGCAAGCGTTTCACGCCAGAACGGTCTTAATTGAGAACAAGGCTTCCGGCATCCAATTGATCCAGGAGCTGACCTTTGACCTTCCGTTTTCCATAAGGCCATACCAGCCGAGCATGGACAAGGTGATGCGCATGAACTCAGTTACGACCGTGATGGAAAACGGTTTTGTCTATCTGCCCGATAAGGCGTTTTGGCTGGAAGAATATCTTCACGAACTGAGTGTGTTCCCCCACGGAAAGCATGATGATCAGGCAGATTCGACGTCGCAGGCGCTTGATTGGTTCCGAAACGAGAACGACAAATATCGGGGCATAACCGAGTTCTTCAACCGTCACGCCGAGGAGTTGGATGAATTGTCATGGTGGCCGGGGCGACGGGAGAAGCCCCGGACGAGCGTTTGTCCGAACTGCGGCAACCAGTCGGTGGCCCGTTATGGCCAGACGACCTGGCGCTGTTTCCCTTGTGGAGCCTCGGGCGAAGACCCCAGATGAAAAGGGGACTGCAACTTTTCCTGTTGTTCCTGGGGCAAGGGCAGGGCGGGGAGCGGCTCTGGAACTGGGGCCGGTGATGGGAGGTGAAGAATTCCCTGTAGACTTCCCTGTTAGCGGGAGAATCGAGATGGGGGCGGCGTTCTGAGCCCCCCAGGGGCACGGGCAATAAGGACTCTCGGGCCAGCAGTCGCGAGTTCGGCAAATCGGTTGACTGGCTGCTGACCGGGGAGGAGAAGAAGTAATTGGAAGTTTAGCTTATCCAGCAACTCTTCTAGATTCATGTACTTGCGATTTGCCACAAAGTTTAGTGCTCGCCAGAATTCTTCGGTCTCCTCAGGCCAGACGGATCACGCTCTGGTATCTCAGCGGAGCCCTCGCCCGGGCGCGATTATTGCCACACGAGCTCAGGGGCCGCGATCTGGTCGTAGCGTCTCGAACGCGTTCGGCTCCGGCGGGTTTCAACACAGACACTACCTAGCTGGCCAGGAGCCGAGGACGTCCGAGAGCAACGACTAACAAAAGGTCTGACGCGAGCAGCGAGAATGGCATCGAACTGCTTCTTCCATCGGTAGAACGTCTGTTCGCTGATTCCCACCCGCCCGATCAGCTCCGCCACTGGCATCCCCATCTCCACTTGCTTCAGGATGGCCACGATTTGCTCGACCGAGAACCGTTTGCGCTTCATCGGCAAAATCCTACACCTCCATCGGAATTTGCCGGAAACTCGCTCTCAAACTGGATTAACTAATGGGGAGCCGCTCAGAGCACCTCCTCAGCTTGCGATGCCCTAGAACTGAAGGTTGTTTAAATGCTGTACCAATCGGGAATGTACGGTTAGAATGATTCTGTACACTTGAATTGTTGCCGTCAAAACCAGAATGCCTACCTCCGTGCAACATCGCCGTAAGCCTCCCATTGACACCCGAGTCACGGCCAAGCTCATCGAAAAGATCAAACGCCTTATCTCGAGTGGAGGAATTGTTCCGAGCGGAAAGTTCCCTCCCGAACGGGAATTAGCCAAAGAATTCGGCGTAAACCGCGCCTCGTTACGACAGGCGCTCAAAGTTCTCGAGATCATGGGAGTAATCACGCAGAGGGTAGGCGATGGTACCTATCTCAGCGGAAGCGCCGAATTGATTCTCAATGAGCCGCTCGACTTCTTGATTCTGCTAGATGACCTCTCGCATCATGAGTTGCTGGAGACGCGCATGATTGTAGAGCCGGAGCTTGCTGCACGTGCCGCTCAGCGCGCCACGGCTGAGGACCTGATCGAGCTACGGCGGGCAATAACCGCCATGGAGACGTGCAGAAATAACCAAGAGAGGCTCAATGCGGACCTTGCATTTCACGAGCGCATATTCCGCGCCAGCGGTAATCGCATTTGCCACCTCCTTTTTCGGGTCATCCATCGCAACGTACTGACGAGCATGTCCCAGCTCTCAACGCGGGTTCCGCTCGAGCGTCCCTTGGCCTCGCACAAGAGAATCTACGCGGCGATTCAGCAACACAATGCTGAAGAAGCCCGCCGGCAGATGTTGGCCCATATCGCTGAGACAAAATCGCTGCTTACCTCGAGCATCACTGAGCCTAGCCTATCGCCGGGTAAATCTCGCGTGGTCGGTCTCGAAGCTACATGAACCAATGTGCCTTCAGAATGGCTTTTTTAGAGCTATTTTGTAAACAAACGCGTCGTTACACGGTTTCACTTTGGGAGTGGTCAGGATCAGCGCATCCTTCGTGAACTGCCACGCGATGGGCTCATCGCTACCAAGCATACGTATGGCTGAAATCTCGGATGGATATAGTCCTGGCCACGTGTGTCCTTTCGGAACCAAACTGGTGATCGAAGCCCGATCTCCAGGCCATGCAAGTAGCGTGGCGTACAAGGTGTCATTCTTGCACGTAAAGCGGATATCCTGCGGAGTATATTGAAGCGCATTTTCCTCGTTAAAGGGACCGTTTTTCTTCAGTTGGGTTGGACCTTCAGCCGCAATCAGCCACGGGCTGGTGCCGTAAATGGCCTCACCATTCACCCTTAGCCAATCACCGAGGGCGCGCAATCGTTCCTTCGCAGGCTCCGGAATAGTGCCGTCGGGCTTTGGTCCAACATTCAGCAGAAGAAAACCGTTCTTGCTAACACGATCTACTAACCCGGTCACCAACTCGTTGGCGGATTTGAAACCAATAGCTTTGACATAACCCCAGGCGCTGCCCGCGTCGATGGTAGTGTCGGTGATCCACTCGGAATAGGTCATCTGCTGTTCTTGGCCTAGCTCCAAGTCATAAATACCAACCCCGGGGGTCAGATTGTGCCACTTGTATGTAATCGTGACTTCCTTATCGCGCGCCGCGGCTCGGTTGAAGTAGTATGCGGCAAACTGTTTTTTGTACCACTGCTGGATAAGTTTGAGTCCGAAGTCGAACCACACCACATCGGGATCATAGTTGTCTACCACTTCGATCAATTTTCCCTTCCACACATCCAGGAACTTCTTATCAGGCAGCGCTTCCGGATCATGGATTTCTCCGTAGAGTCCAGAGTAGCGGGGGTCACCCACATCATATCGCTTGTCCCAAGTAGGAAAGTAAAACCAATGGGCGGCATGATGAAATGCGGTGAGGAACTTCATGCCGTGTCCCTTAACTGCCTTCGAAAGTTCACCCACAACGTCCCGTTTCGGCCCCATCCTAGCTGCGTTCCACTTGGAGTATTTTGTATTCCACATTGCAAATCCGTCGTGGTGTTCAGCAACCGGGCCAGCAAAACGGGCACCTGCATTGCGGAACAACTCAGCCCACTCATCAGGATCAAAGTGGCTACCTGTAAACATCGGGATAAAGTCCTTGTACCCGAACTTCTCAAGCGGACCATAGGTCGCAAGGTGGTGTTTGAAGTCATCGGAGTTGGGATTGGTGTAAATGTTGTGCGCGTACCAGGTGCCATTCTTTCCGTATGCGGGAACGGAATAAACTCCCCAATGGGTATAAATTCCAAACTTGCCATCGCGTAGCCATTTTGGGACAGCGATAGTGCGTAACGAGTTCCACGTAGCCTGAAAGCGACCGTCATCCGCCTCGGAAGCACGGTTAGGAGTGGCGAGTGTTACCGGAGTGATTAGAGAGCCAACTGAAACAATGATGCCGCTTTTCAGTAGATCGCGTCGGTTGAAAGCCATGACTCAGTTCTCCTCGAAATTACCGGCATTCTAAGGTTTGGATAGATGGTGTGAAACACGGCGGAGACGAAAGTTAAGGGTTGTAATAGACCTCTCGCATCACGGACCAAGATCGTTCCCCAGGCAGCGGAATCTGCATGGCATCTGTTGTACTCAGCCACTGTCGGTTGCGAGGTTCAGATGCAAGTGCGTCCATGTCGCGCTTGTAGTCCGTTCCGGTGTACTCGTAATACCCAAATAGATAATACTTGCCGCTTTCGAGCTGCTGGATGAATATCGAAAAGTTATGCATGTGATACTTGTTCAATAGATCCCGGACACCTGGGTTGGAAGCAGCATGCAGAGCCTCATAGGCGCTCACGCGGTCAGGATGTATACCAATAACCATACCGATTCGTTGTACTGGTCGATGACGTACTCGGGCGGCCAAAATCGTTGGAAATGCAGTGACGGCAGCGAGCGCCGACCAGGGCAATAGTTTCATCTGTTGTCCTTTCCGCTGGGCATACAATCCTGTGATACTGAAAGGCGGTATGCATCCATTGCTGTTCTAAAGCAGATACTCTCGCGTTCTGCTGG
>Ga0070734_10001545_pt1 | contig 32857 bp, 22 predicted proteins | sample Coa_R1_8_FD_66444 | JGI IMG/M metagenome (GOLD analysis project Ga0070734, IMG submission 66444) | Surface soil microbial communities from Centralia Pennsylvania, which are recovering from an underground coalmine fire - Coalmine... | ecosystem: Environmental > Terrestrial > Soil > Unclassified ... | reverse complement strand
GCAAAAGCGAAATGGCAGGCGCCGGCGGCACGGCCACGGATGAGCGCGCGACCATCGTCCCGCGGCTCACCCTCAAAATTGGCCAGACGACCCGGCAGCTGTTGAAGGTTCCGGTTGCGACGGGCCCGGAAAATTGCGACGGAACCCTCGGCCAGGATGCGTTGCGCGCCGGTCGCGGATACGTCATCGACTTCGTGCATATGAGGCTCGAGCTTCTGCCCGGCGACTGAGGGCTGCCTTGCCGCGGAGCGCGAGTGATGCTGCGTGCCGGGTTTTTATATTATACTCGAAACATTAAAAACGAGCGCGGGGTGATGCATGCGGCCGGTGAAAACTCTCGGACTCCTCGGCACGGGTGTGATCGGTGGCGGATGGGCGGCGCGAGCGCTGCACTTCGGCATCGACGTGATCGCCGCGGACGTCAAGCCGGAAATGGAGGACTGGATCCGCGGCGCGGTCGAGAACGCCGAGCCCGCGCTCGCGCGCCTCACATTCGCGCCGCTCCCGCCGAAGGGCAAGCTCACCTTCACGACTCGCCTCGAGGAGATGGCGCGCGCGGCGGATTTCATCCAGGAAAACATCCCCGAGCAGTTGCCTCTCAAGCAGAAGGTGCTCGCGGAGGTCAGCCGCCACACCCGACCGGACGTGATCATCGCCTCGAGCACCTCGGGCCTCATGCCGAGCGACCTGCAGCGCGACATGCAGCACCCCGAGCGCTTCCTGGTCGCCCATCCCTTCAACCCGGTGTACCTGCTGCCGCTGGTCGAGCTCGTGGGCGGCGCGAAGACCGCCCCCGCGACGCTCACGCGCGCCGCCGAGTTCTTCACCTACATCGGCATGCACGCGCTCAAGGTGCGCCGCGAGGTTCCCGGGCATCTGACGGATCGGCTGCAGGAGGCGATGTGGCGCGAGATCCTGCACATGGTGAACGAGGACGTGGCGACGACCGGCGAGCTCGACGAGTCGATCATCTACGGCCCCGGCCTGCGCTGGGCGGGCATGGGCATGAACCTCATCTACCATCTGGCGGGCGGCGAGAGCGGCATGCGCCACATGCTCGAGCAGTTCGGTCCCGCGCTGAAGTGGCCCTGGACCAAGCTCGAGGCGCCCGAGCTCACCGGGACGCTGATCGACCGGATGGTCGAGGGCACGCAGGCCCAGGCGGCGGGGCGCTCCATCCGCGAGCTCGAGCGGCTGCGCGACAACTATCTCGTGGCCATCCAGCAGGTGCTGCGCCAGTTCGATCTCGGCGCGGGCGCGACCCTGCGCCGACTCGAGGAGCGCCTGTATCGCGATGCGCGCGAAGCGCGGCCGGCCGCGCCCGACGCGGGCGCGCTTCCGCGCTTCGAGACCGTGGTGCGAGCCGAATGGATCGACTACAACGGCCACATGAGCGACTTCATCTACGGGCTCATCTTCGGCGAGGCCACCGATGCGTTCTATCGCAGCGTGGGGCTCGATGACTCGATGCGCCGCCAGCACCGCATGTTCTACACGGTCGAGAGCCACGTGCGGCATCTGCGCGAGGCGAAGGTGGGCGAGCCGCTCTACACGACCACCCAGGTGCTCGGGCTCGACGACAAGCGCCTGCACCTCTTTCATCGCCTGTTCCGCGCTCGCGATCAGGTCGAGATCGCGAGCGGTGAGCAGCTGCACCTGCACGTCGACACCGCGGCGGCGCGCGCCGTCGCGATGGACGGCGAGCTGCGCGCACGCCTTGCGGCCGTCGAGCGCGCTCATGCCCAGCTGCCGCGGCCGCCCGAGGCGGGACAGCCCGTGGGCCGTCGCGCCGCGGCCAAGACGGGCGGCTGAACGACCGCCCGCCGGCGCGAGCGCACCCATGCCGAAGATCGTTGATCACGCCCGCCGACGCGACGAGATCGCGCTGGTCGCCTGTCAAGTGGTCGCCTCGCACGGCTTCGAGAGATCGACCGTCGCGCGCATCGCCCGGGCGGCCGGCTACACCACCGGGATGGTCGCGCATTACTTCGACTCGAAGCAGGCCATCATCCTCGCCGCCCTGCGACTCATTCTGAGGCGCATCGAGGAGCGGCTCACCCGGGAGCGCGGCGAGGGGCAGGAGGGCCTGCTGAGCGTGCTCAGCGAGGCGCTCGCGATCGACGCGCAGCGCTTCACCGAATGCGCGTTCTGGATGGCCTTCTGGGGACAGGTGTCGGCCGATCCGAAGCTCAAGCGCTTGAACGCCTGGGTGCATCGGGAATACATGAGGCTCTTTGCCCGGTGCTTCGCCGAGCACTGGCCGCAGTGGGCCGCGTGGCCCGAGAGCGTGCGAGATCAGGTGTTGAAGTCCGTGGTCGCATGCATCAACGGCATCACGGCGGGCGCGGTGACCAGCCCGCGTGACTGGTCCCCGCGCACGCAGACCGAGCAGCTCGCCCTGCAGCTCGAGCTGCTGCATCAATGGGCGCAGGCAAGGCACACCTCAACGCGGGCCCGGCGCGGCCCGCACACAGGAGATGGCGATGGACTTTTCGCTCACCGAAGAACAGCAGCTCATCATCAAGACCACCCGCGACTTCGTGCAGAAGGAGCTCTACCCGCACGAGCGGGAGGTCGAGGAAACCGGCGAGCTGCGCGATGAGCTGCATGCTGAGCTGAAAGCGAAGGCCATTGCCGCCGGACTGTATGCGGCCAACATGCCCGTCGAGGTGGGAGGCGGTGGCCTCGACACCGTCTCCTGGGCGCTCTACGAGAAGGAGCTCGGGGCGGCGAGCTACATCCTGCACTTTGGCTGCGTCGGACGACCCTCCAACATCCTGCTCGCCTGCGAGGGGGAGCAGCGCGAGCGCTATCTGCTGCCGACCGTACGGGGCGAGCGGGTCGAGTGTCTGGCGATGACCGAGCCGGGAGCGGGCTCGGATCTTCGCGGCATGAAGACGAGCGCGGTGGAGTCCGGAGGGGACTTCGTGATCAACGGCACCAAGCACTTCATCAGCCACGCCGACCGCTCCGACTTCGTGATCCTGTTCGCGGCCACCGGTGAGGAGGCGAGCAACCGGGGCCCTCGCAGGAAGATCACCGCATTCCTGGTCGATATGGGAACGCCGGGATTTCAGGTGCGTCCGGGGTACAAGAACGTCTCGCACCGGGGCTACAAGAACTGCATCCTCGAGTTCAACGATTGCCGCGTGCCGCGAAGCGCGGTGCTCGGGGAGGTGCATCGCGGGTTCGAGGTCGCCAACTCCTGGCTCGGCGCGACGCGCCTGCAGGTCGCCGCGACGTGCCTCGGCAGGGCGGAGCGCGCACTCGAGCTCGCGAAGCAATGGGCGGTCGACCGGGTGCAGTTCGGTCAGCAGATCGGCAAGTTCCAGGGCGTGAGCTTCAAGCTCGCCGACATGGCGGTCGAGCTGCGCGCGGCCGAGCTGCTCGTGCTCGAGGCCGCCTGGAAGCATGACCAGGGGACCAGCACCGACATGGACATGGCCATCGCCAAGCTCAAGGCCACCGAGGTGCTCGCGATGGTGGCCGATGAAGCGCTGCAGATCCATGGTGGGCTCGGCCTCATGAGCGACCTGCCGCTCGAGCGCATCTGGCGCGATGCGCGCATCGAGCGGATCTGGGAGGGAACGAGCGAGGTGCAACGACATATCATCTCCCGCGCTCTGCTGCGCCCGCTCGGGGGCTAGCCGCCGCCTTGCACGAGGACAGCGTCGAAGTGTGACCCCTACGGGCGTCCCCAGGGCCTCCCTCGGGTCGAGCGCGTCATCCGCGGGCCCGCCGGCACGTTTTGGCTGTCAGCGCAGTGGAGATGTTCGTGCAACATAATGCAGTAAATATTGGAGGAGCGGGGATTACGCACAATTCCTACAGAAATTGTCGGCGGAATCCTTGACAATGGCGGCGCGACTCCGACAACGGTGTTGCAGAAAAGTATCAAAGGGGAAAACATGAACGATCCAGAAGTTGCCCGATTGCGGCGGCTGCGCGACACCGCATTGCGGTCTCGTGCGATCGCTCGAGCCCTGAGCCAGGACGGTGACCCCTTGCTCGAGCGCGCAGCGTGCGCGAGCTGGCGCATAGCGCGCGCCGCCTCGGGTCGCCTCACCACCCATCCTTACCCCAAGTACCAATGCGGTCCGACCGTGCGCAGTGTTCTTTCCCACGCGATGCGCGGCAGATACGTCGCGCTGACCCGCCGCAGCCGCGCGAGGGCCCTCGCGCAGTGCGAGGCCGAGGTGGGGCAGCTCGCGCGCCTCGTGGCGGACGTGCGCGCCGTGACGCTGGCGCCCGACCTGAGCGAAACGCTGGGGCGTGCCCAGTGGGAGCTCGATTCGGTGCTCACCTCGCTCGAGCGCGAGGCACGCAGCGGTGCTCCCGAGGTGCGGGCCCCGGCCCGCGTCATCGAGCCGGCGCCTGCGACCCTGGCGCCCCCGCTCGGCACCGACTGGCCCTATCTGGCTCTCTAAAGCGGTTGAGGACGCGGGACGGCGGCGCCCCGCGATCGCTCATCGACCGAGGCGGTGCGCGCCCGCAATCGGTCGAGTCCCACGTCGCATGGGCGCGGCGTCCGAGTGCAGAGACCCGCGCGAGCATGGTGTCCTGCCCCCACGATGAGGCCTACGTGGGGTGAGCGTGTCCGACCGACGTCCCGGGACTGGTTACAGTCGCCGTGAATTTCTTCAATCCGCCGCCACCGTGGCGGGCGCGGCCACCGTGCCCGCGGGCCTTGCGAGCGCGGCCAGCATGATCGCCGAGGGCTCAGCGGGCGGCGCGCCGACGGCGGTCGCGAAGAGCCTGCAGCTCCAGGTGAACGGGCAACCGCACGAGCTGATCGCCGAGCCCCGCCTCACGCTCCTCGATGCCTTGAGGGAGCACCTGAAGCTCACCGGTACGAAGAAGGGATGCGATCGCGGTCAGTGCGGCGCCTGTACCGTCCTCGTCAATGGGCGGCGGGTCAACTCCTGCCTGTCACTCGCCGTCATGCACGAGAATGATGAGATCACGACGGTCGAGGGATTGCAGAGCGCGGACGGCACACTGCATCCCATGCAAAAGGCCTTCCTCGAGCATGATGCCTTTCAGTGCGGCTACTGCACGCCGGGGCAGCTCTGCTCGGCGGTAGCGCTCGTCGAGGAGGTTCGCAAGGACCCCGGCCGCCCGAAGCTCACCGATGAGGACATACGCGAGCGCATGAGCGGCAACATCTGCCGTTGCGGTGCCTATCCGAACATCGTCGCGGCGGTGCGCGAGGTGCTCGAGCGTGGATGATTTTGCCTACGCCCGGCCCCACGATGTGGAGGCCGCCCTTCGTCTCGCGGCGATGCCCGGCTCGCAGTTCATCGCGGGGGGCACCAACCTCATCGATCTGATGAAAGGGGGAGTGGAGGCACCCACGCGGCTCGTCGACATCACGCAGGTGAGCGGGCTTGCGCAGATCCATGAGCTGCCGGGCGGAGCGGTGCGCATCGGTGCGCTCGCCACCAATGCCGATACGGCCATCCACCCGCTGATCCGCGAGCGCCATCCGTTGCTGGCGCAGGCCCTACTCGCCGGAGCCTCGCCGCAGCTGCGCAATCTCGCGACCGCGGGGGGCAATCTCCTGCAGCGAACGCGCTGTTATTATTTCTACGACAAGGGATTCGCCGCCTGCAACAAGCGCGATCCCGGCTCGGGGTGCGCCGCCCTCGAGGGCTTCAACCGCCACCATGCGATTCTGGGTGCGAGCGAGCGCTGTATCGCCACCAACCCCTCCGACATGGCGGTGGCCCTCGTCGCGCTCGATGCGCAGGTCCAGCTGCGCTCCGCGCGGGGTGCGCGCCAGATCCCGGTGAGCGACTTCCTGCGTCTGCCAGGCGAGACGCCGCAGCAGGATACGAATCTCGCGCCCGGCGAGATCATCATGGCGGTGGACCTGCCGCCCAACCGCTTCGCGGCCCATTCGCATTACCTCAAGGTGCGCGATCGCGCGAGCTATGCCTTCGCGCTCGTCTCGGTCGCAGCGGCACTCGAGGTCGAGGCGGGCGTGGTCCGCGATTCGCGCGTGGTGCTCGGAGGCGTAGCCCACAAACCCTGGCGAATCGATACACAGGGCCTGATCGGCCGGCCTCTCGACCCCAGCGCCCTGGAGAGCCTCGCGGGGGCGGCCCTCAAGGATGCCGAGCCGCGTCGTCACAATGCCTTCAAGGTCGAGCTCAGCCGTCGCGCGCTGGTGCGCGCCCTGAGCGTCGCCGCCGCCTGAAGGATCTTCACTCGCATGGATCTCATCGGCGCCGCTCTCGATCGCATCGACGGACCCCTCAAGGTCCAGGGTCGGGCCACCTACAGCGGCGATGTGCAGCTCGAGCACATGGCTCATGCGGTCCTGGTGCTCTCGGAGATCGCCTGCGGGCGCATCGCGCTCATCGACAGCACCACGGCCGAGCGCATGCCGGGGGTGCTTCTGGTGATGACCTATCGAAATGCGCCGCGTCTGCCGGACGGTGGCCGGGCCGGCATCAATCCTCCGGCGGGGCGCGTGCTCTCGCTCCTGCAGGAGGCGCAGGTGCACTACAACCGCGAGCCCATCGCCGTGGTCGTCGCGGAAACACTGACGCAGGCTCAGGCGGCCGCGGCGGCGGTGCGCGCACGCTACGTGCCGCAGAGCGCACAGATGTCCTTCGCCGCGGCGAAGGTGAGCGCCCATGCGCCGAAGCAGGTCAATCGCGAACCGGCCGACAGCATGCGCGGCGGCGGCGATCTGCCCGTCGCTCAGGCCGAGGTGCACACGGTGTACAGGACGCCCATGGAGCATCACAACCCCATGGAGCCGCATGCAACGGTGGCGTACTGGCAGGAGGATGCGCTGACCGTGTACGACGCCACCCAGTATGTGTCCGGAGTGCACAGCACGCTCGCCAAGACGCTGGGCATCCCGGCCGAGAAGGTGCGCGTCATTTGTCCTTATGTCGGCGGTGGCTTCGGCTGCAAGGGCTCGATGTGGTCGCACGTGCCGCTCGCGGCCATGGCGGCTCGGGAGCTGCGCCGGCCGGTGAAGCTCGTGCTCGAGCGCCCGCAGATGTTCGGTCCGGTCGGCGGGCGGCCCTGCACCGAGCAGCACCTGGCGATCGCGGCCGGTCGGGGGGGTCGGCTCGAGCGCATCGAGCACGAGGTCTACTCGCACACCTCCCGGATCGAGGATTTTGCCGAGCCCTCAGCGCTGCAAACGCGCATGCAGTACAGCTGCCCGCGCGTCAAGACCTCGCATCGGCTGGTGCAGCTCGATGTGGGAACGCCCACCTTCCAGCGGGCGCCGGGCGAGGCAACCGGCACGTTCGCGCTCGAATCCGCACTGGATGAGCTTGCGTATGCGCTCGCGCTCGATCCAATCGAGCTGCGCCTGCGCAACGAGCCTGCGATGGATGAGGACAAGGGCCTTCCCTGGTCCTCTCGCCTGCAGCGCGCCTGCTACGAGAGCGGCGCACGCGCCTTCAACTGGGCTGCTCGCAACCCGCGACCCCGCTCCATGGCCTCGGGCCGGCACTGGGTGGGATGGGGAATGGCCGCCGCGACGTATCCGGCCAACCGCTCGAAAGCGAGCGCCCGCGCACAATGCACCCCCGAGGGCGTGCTCGTGGTCTCGAGTGGAACCCAGGACCTTGGAACCGGCACTTACACCATCATGACCCAAGTGGCTGCACAGACCTTCGGCCTGCCGATCGAGCGGGTGCGCTTCGAGCTCGGCGACAGCCGCCTTCCCGCCGCTCCGGTATCGGGCGGCTCGCAGAGCGCGGCGAGCGTCGCACCCGCCGTGCAGGCGGCGGTACAGGCGCTGCGCGAGAAGATCGTGCAACTCGCGATCGCGGATGATGGCTCACCCGCTTTCGGCACTCCGCCGCAGGACGTGGTGATCGAGAATGGCCTGATTGGACGGCGCGGACACGGGCGACGCGAGGACATCAGGGCGCTCCTTGCGCGAAGCGGGACCGCTTCCCTGGACGCACAGGCGAGCGCCGAGCCCGGCGCCGAGAGCCAGCGCTACTCGTTTCATTCCTTTGGCGCCGTGTTCGCGGAGGTTCACATCGACCGCGACCTCGGCATGATCAAGGTTCCACGCATCGTCGCCCGTTACGACGTCGGCCGGCTGCTCAACGCCAAGACGGGACGCAGCCAGCTGATGGGGGGCATTGTGATGGGGGTGGGTATGGCACTCATGGAGGAGTCGGTGCTCGATGAGCGTTCCGGGCGCATCGTCAATGCGAACCTTGCCGAATATCACGTCCCCGTGAACGCCGACATCGGCGCGATCGATGTCGATGTGATCGGTGAGCCGGATCCTTACTTCGACCCGCAGGGAGCACGGGGCATCGGTGAGATCGGCATCACCGGCGTTGCTGCGGCGCTTGCGAACGCGGTGTACCACGCGTGCGGCGTGCGGGTGCGCGAGCTGCCGATCACGCTCGACAAGCTGCTCGTATGAGAATTCCTACAGGGCCCGAAGTGGCAGGCCGACCGTAATCGGGTGGGGGCTCGCGCATATTGGCGCCCGTGCGATTCCGCGGCACGAAAAATCTGGGCAAGAGACTGCCGCGATGTCTCCTTCATTGCCCAGGGTGGTGAACCCCATGATGAGCGAAAGTGTGCCGCCCCCGCCGAGTCCCGAACAACCGCCGCTCGCCCCGCATGATCCGCCCGACCCCGCCCCGCAGGCGGCTGCCTGGGAGCGCGCGCTCAAAGTCGTCGTCCTCGAGGCACCGAGCCGCGCTGGACCCCACAAATCGCGCGCGTGGCGCATCAACAAGCGAGGCCGAGCCGCCCTCAAGAGCCGGAAAAATCATTGAACACCCGGCTGAACCGGGGGGAGATCCTCATGGCGTCCAAACAAGCGATCGCCGTCGAGATAGCGTTGCAGACGCATGTCCTCAGGGCCTGCCCGATTCACCAGGAGATCTATTGCGACGATGACGTCGACCCTTCCGCCGCCTTTGCGCTGGCCGTGGAGCTCGTGCGAGCGCGCATGCCCTGGGTGCAGGACTTCCAGGGTGATGCTCATGAGCTCACCGACCTCCTCAGCGAGGTCATCGGCGCGGCACCGAATCGCTGCCGAGCGTGCGCCCCGAAGAAGGAGCTGATCGCGCCGGCGCACGCGGAGAAGCGCGTGCGAACCGCCTGACCGGCTGCACCGTCCCGCGCTACCCGCGCCGTCCCACTACCGGCCGGTCCAGCGCGGCGCGCGCTTCTCGGTGAACGCGCGCGTCCCCTCCTTCAGATCGTCCGAGCGAATGACTTGCTGAACGATGTCGAGCGAGTCGTGCAGCTCGAAGGCCTGGTGCTCGGGAACCATTTCGGTGTGGTGCAGAAGCTGCTTGATGGCGGGGAAGAGGAGCGGTGGCCCATCGGCGAGCTGTCGCGCGATCTCGCGAGCCTTGTTGAGGCTCTGACCCGTCGGTACGACATAATTCGCAAGTCCCCAGTGCTTCGCCTCGGCGGCATCCATCCAGCGCCCGGTGAGCAGGAATTCGACCGCGACGTGATAGGGTATTCGCCGCCGCAGCTTGATCGTACCGGCATCGGCGAGGACGCCCACCTTGATCTCCGGCAAGGCGAACTTCGCGTGCTCCTCCATGACGATGATGTCGGTTCCAAGCACGACCTCGAAACCGCCCCCGCAGGCAATGCCATTGACCGCGGCAATGATCGGCTTGAAGAGGTTGCGCGGATAGTTGAGTCCTCCGAACCCGCTCGGCCCCCAGTCCGAATCGGAGGCCTCGCCGCCTGCAGCGGCCTTCAGGTCCCAGCCCGGTGAGAAGAATTTCTCTCCGGCCCCGGTGATGATGGCGATCCTCAGAGCCGGGTCGTCGCGAAACGACAGGAACACCTCGCCGAGGCGGCGACTCGTCGCCCGATCGATGGCATTGGCTTTCGGCCGATCGATCGTGACCTCGAGAATGGCCCCGTCGCGCACAACTCGCACTCCATCGGACATGGTTCGACTCCTCTTAAGGTAAATCGCTGGCTTCGATTCGGATCAGGACGTCGACCGCAACGGCGCCCCGGCCCGCCGGCCGGACGATGACCGGATTGACATCGAGCTCGGCGAGCGTCGCGAGGTGCTCGCGCGCGAAGCGGGTCACGCCCAGCACGGTGTCGATGAGCGCGGGGACATCGCCTGCGGGCTTGCCGCGAAATCCCCGCAACAGGCGCCCGACCTTGAGTGCGGAGAGCGCCGCCTCGAGGGCGGGCCGGTTCCACGGCGGCAGCAACGTCACGCTGTCCCCGAGCAGCTCGGTCTGCACGCCGCCTGCGCCGAGCACGAGCACCTGGCCGAATTGCGGATCGAGCGTCACACCGACCAGGATCTCGGCGACCCCATCGGTGGTCATCTCCTCGACGAGCAACGTCTCGGAGAGCGCGCCGAGACGCTGCGCGGCCGCTTGCGCCGCGGCCCGATCGCGAATGTTGACGATGACGGCGCCGAGCTCGCTCTTGTGCTCGAGGTGGGCACCGACGGCCTTCATCACGACTGGAAAGCCGAGCGCCTCGGCAGCAGCCGCGGCGGCGGCGACCGCAACGGCGCGGCCACGGGGGACCGCGACCCCGAAGCGCGAAAGCGCCGCCTTGCCCTCGGGCTCGCTCAAGGCGCGCAGCGCGCGCGCGGGCTCGATGGCGGGCCGGCGCAGCTCGACCGAGCCCTGTCGCCAGGCGACCCCGATCGCTGCGGCGCCCGCCAGCGCCTCGAGCGCCTCGCGCTGACCTTGCAGCGGGATGACGCCGCCTGCCAGACAACGCTGTCGGATGCGCTCATTCAGAGTCTCGGGGAGCGAGGCGATGAGCGTTGCGCGAGTGGGCGCGCCCTGCGCGGCGGCGATGAATGCATCGATCACCGGCTCATACGTTCCAAGATCGGCCCGATCGGGGGGCGGGCAGTCGAGCATGAACCCCACCGCGTCGTAGCCGCCGCGCATTGCCGCGGCAAAGACGCGTCCCATCCCCGGCGGGTCGTACCAAAGGTAGGTGTGGACGTCGAAGGGGTTCGCGACCGTGACGCGGTCGGTCAGCAGATGCTTGAGCGCCGTCGCCGTGTCCGGGGGCAGCGGAGGGTACTCGAGGGGGAGCGATCGCGACACATCGGCGGTCATGGCCATGTCGCCGCCCGAGGCACCCATGATGAGCACCCGCCGTCCGGTCAGAGGCCCCGCCGCGACGTGCAACACCTTGAGCGTCTCGCAGAGCGTACTCAAGGTATCGCAACGGGCGAGACCCGCCTGGCGGCAGAAGGCGTCGAACACGCCATCGGAGCCGGCGAGGGCGCCGGTATGGCTGCGCGCCGTGCGCGCGGCTGCCTCGGTGCGCCCGGACTTCACGACGGCGATCGGCTTGCCGGCCTGATGAGCCTTCTCGACGGCGGCCGCAAATCGCCCGGCGTCGCGAATGCCCTCGAGGTACAAGCCGAAGGCCGAGACGCGCGCATCCTCGGCGAGAATGTCGATGAGATCCTCGACGGCGATGCGTGACTGGTTGCCGACCGTGAAGAGATATCCGAGCGGTACGGAGCGATGATTGAAGCTCAACGTGAGGGCGATCGTGCCGCTCTGGCAGATCATCGCGACCCCGCGCTCGGCCGGACTGCCCACCACCTGATCCGGGAGCAGGGCCGCCCGGTCGAAGTAGTTGACGAAGCCATAGCAATTGGGACCGAAGAAAGGCAGCTCCCGCGCCTCCTCGAGGAGCTGGCGAGTGAGCCCCTCGCCCTGCTCCGTACCGAGCTCGGAGAATCCGGAGGCGAAGCAGACGAAGCCGCCCGCACCGCGCCTTGCAAGCTGGGCCGCGACGGACGGCACATCGGCGTTCGGCACCGCGACGAAGGCGGCATCGGGTGCCTCGGGCAGATCGGCGACCGATGAGTAAAAGCCCGCAGCCCCGCTCGCTGCGCGCTTCGGGTTCACGCGAAAGAGCTCACCCCGATAACCGATGGCGCGGTTGCCGGCGGCGACCGCATCGGTCCAGCCGCTCGCGCCGATGAGCGCGATCGTCCGCGGGGCGATCAGCCGCCCGAAGGCGGCGCGCGGGATGTCGCTCACCGCCGCCTCAGCTCGATCTTGCGCGATACGACCGGGCGCGCGGCGAGCGCGTCCGGTGTGAGCCGCGCCGCATTCAATGCGGCCTCGATCTGCGGCGGAAACGGCGCGCTCGCGGGCTTCTCGCCCTGGCGCACGTGCAACAGCATGAGCTCGGCGCTGGCGGCGAGCTCGGGCAGGCGCGGGCAGAGAAAGTCGCAGGCCGCAAGGATGCGCTTGCGATCGTGATCGAGCACCAGGGTTCGCACCGCGAGCTCATCGCTCGCCTTGATTTCGTGCAGGAAGTGCATGTGCAGCTCGAGCGTATAGAGCGTGCACTGTGTCTTTAGCCGATAGGCCTCATCCAGGCCCCAGCGCACCATCATCTCATCGATCGCGTAGCTCAGGGCCACCACGTAGAAAGCATCGCGCAGGTGGCCGTTGTAATCGATCCAGTCGGGCTGGATGAGGACGCGGTAGTCGGTGGAATCGCTCACACGGGAAAACAAGCGATCAGGTCAGCCGAGGCGCAACCGATCACGTGCCTGGGCGGCACTCAGTACGCGCGCGCCCATGGCCTCGATGATGGTGCGCGCCTTCTCGACGAGCTGCGCATTGCTCGCATACACCCCCTTGCTCAGGTAGAGGTTGTCCTCGAGGCCGACGCGCACGTTGCCGCCGAGCAGGATCGACTGCGCCACCCAGGGCATCTGCATGCGGCTGATGGCGAAGCTGCTCCACTGGCAGTTCTCGGGAAGGGAGTTGACCATGGCGAGCAGGTGGGCGGTGTCCGCGGGGACGCCGTAGGGAATGCCCATGCACAGCTGGATGAGGGTCGGCGCATCGAGGAGACCCTCCTTCACCATCTGCTTGACGAACCACAGGTTGCCGGTGTCGAACACCTCGAGCTCGGGCTTGACCTTCAGGTCGCGGGCGATGGCCGCCCCCTGGCGCAGATAGTTCGGTGTCGAGATGTAGGCCCGATTGCCGTCTCCGAAATTGAGGCTCCCACAGTCGAGCGTCGCGATGTCGGGGCGGTACAGCCCCTCCTGGCACAGATCGATGACGTGCCGCATGCGCTCCTCCTGAGTCACGAAATCGCTGCCCGGCGCCGGCGTATCCTCCAGGCCGCGCTCACCGATCACGATGTACCCTCCCATGCCGCAGGTGAGGTTCACGATGACGTCGGTCTTGCTCTCGCGAATGCGCTTCACGACCTCGCGGTAATGGCGGGTCTGCATGCTGAAGGCGCCGGTCTCGGGATCCCGCACGTGAACGTGCACGATGGCCGCGCCCGCCTGTGCCGCGGCGATGGCGGTCGCCGCAATCTGCTCAGGAGTGATGGCGCAGTGCGGGCTCTTCGTCACCTTGGTGTCGTCGCCCGTCACCGCGCAAGTGATGATCACGTCTTGGTTCATGTCGTTCCCCGTGCAATGCCCGTTCGGGTCAAAGGTGTGTGGTTTGTATTATATCGAGCATAATATTTAAGCGCGATCGGGGCAACTGCAGGGCGGCGGCCCGGACCGGGCGCTCAGTGGCGGCTGCCGGCGAGCGCGCGGATGATCTCTCGCTCGCCGCAGACGCCGATCACGCGCCCGTTCTGCGACATGAGGACGGGATGTCCGGTGAGCTGGCGCAGCCGGATGATCGAGTGCAGAGAGAAGGAGGCGGGTGCCACTGCCAGGCCGGTCTTGACCTCGCTCACCTGGGCTTCCTCCGCAATCGCTTGCAGCGCCTGCGCGGCCCCTTCGAGCTCGAGCGCGAGCGGCTCATCGCCCGCTCCCAGACACAGGCGGTAGCGGCGACGCTCATCGAGCCACAAGACGTTGCCCTCGGCGGTGAGCTGTGCCCGCGCGCACATGATCATGCCGCCGGTCAGGACGTCGAGCGGGTTCATGTGGCGCACGAATTCGGCGACATAATCGTCGGCGGGGGCGAGCACGATGTCCTCGGCCGTTCCGGTCTGGATGATGCGGCCATTTTGCATGATCGAGATGTGATCGCCGAGCCGCAGCGCCTCATCGAGGTCATGACTCACGAACAGGATCGTCTTCTTGACGCGCGCCTGCAGGGCGAGCAGCTCGCCTTGCAGCTTCCCGCGAATCAGTGGATCGAGCGCCGAGAAGGGCTCATCCATCAGAAGAATGTCGGCGTCGGTGGCGAAGGCGCGCGCGAGCCCGACGCGCTGCTGCATCCCGCCCGAGAGCTCGCCGACCGAGCGCTCCGCCCATTGCGACAGGCCGACCAGCTCGAGCTTCTCATCGACGATCGCGCGACGCTTGGCAGGCTTCTCGCCGCGCAGCTCGAGGCCGAAGCCGACGTTATCGCGCACGCTGCGCCACGGCAGAAGCCCGAATTGCTGAAAGACCATGGCGACGCGCTCGCGGCGAACGCGCCGCAGCCGCTCGGTATCGCAGGTCGCCACATCGATGGCGGCCTCGCCGTCCTGCACCTCGACATGACCGCGGGTCACGCGATTGAGACCATTCGCCGCGCGCAGCAGCGTCGACTTGCCCGAGCCCGACAGTCCCATGAGGACCGAGATCTCGCCCTGCCCGACCGACAGGTTGGCGCCGGCGACACCCACCACCACGCCGAACCGGGTCTGGATGTCCGCGCGAGTCGCGCCCAAATCGAGCGCTGTCAGGGCCTCCTTGAGCGCGCTGCGTGCGGCACGGCCTGCAGCGCTGGGGAAGAGAATGTCCACGTCGCGAAACTCGATCGCCGCTCTCATCGCGAGCGCTCCCGTTCCTTCGGGCGACTGATGCGATCGAGGATGATGGCGAGCAGCACGATCGTGAACCCTGCCTCGAAGCCCATGCCGACCTGCACGGAGTTGAGCGCCCTGACCACCGGCACGCCGAGCCCGCCGGCGCCGACGAGCGCCGCGATCACGACCATCGAAAGACTCAGCATGATGCACTGGGTGAGACCGGCCACGATGGCGCCTGCCGCGCTCGGCAGCTCCACTTTCCACAGAAGCTGCAGCGGCGTCGCTCCGAATGCCTCGCCCGCCTCGATGAGGGGGCGGGGCACGGAGGAGATGCCGAGATGCGTCAGGCGAATCGGGGCGGGCAGGGCGAAGATCACCGTCGAGATGAGGCCCGGGACGACGCCCAGACCGAACAGCACGAGCGTCGGGATGAGATAGACGAACGTGGGAAGCGTCTGCATGAGATCGAGCACCGGGCGAAGGGCCGCGAAGAGGCGCGGGCGATGCGCGGCGGCGATCCCGGCCGGGATGCCGATGAGCGCCGAGGCGAGCGTGGCCACCAGCACGAGCGACAGCGTCTCGAGCGTCGCTGCCCAATAACCCTGATTGAGGATGAAGAGCAGGGCGAGGAGAACGAAGACGGTCAGTGTCCAGGACCGGCGCAGCACATACGCGAGGACGCCGAGCGCGAGAATGAGGAGCAGTGCGGGCACCGTGCGCAGCAGCGCCGTCACCCCATCGACGGTGCCTCGTATGGCGATCGACACGCCGGCAAAGAGCCAGGTGCCGTGCGCCTTGATCGCATCGATCAGGCTCGCCATGGCATCGCCCACCGGAATCTTGTGATCCACGATCCAGCTTTCGAGGCCGACCGCCCGCAGCGAATCGGCCCGTGCCAGGGAACTGTAGGCATCGTGCCCGTCGAAGGTGCGAACGCCCTCGAGCCAGTGCTTGACGACCGCCGAGTGCCCCTTGAGCCAGGCCGCCGCGGCCGCCTCGGGGGGGGCATGCTTGTCGAGGATGGCGCCCATCATCTCGCTCTCGCCGCGCAGCGTGAACTCGAGATTCCTGAGCAGGTGCCCGATGTTCGGACATTCCTCGCTGTAACCCCGACGGGTCACGGTATAGATGGTCGCGCCGCCGAAATTCGGCCCGAACACCGCATCACCGCCGGTGAGATACTTGAGGTCGAAGCGCATGTTCATCGGATGCGGTTCCCACGCGAGGAACACGATCGGCTGCTTGTTGCGATAAGCGCGCTCGACCTGAGCGAGCATGCCTTGCTCGCTCGATTCAACCAGCTTGAAGTCGCCGAGGCCGAACTGATCCTGCTTGAGCATCGTCAGCACCAGCCGGTTGCCGTCGTTGCCCGGCTCGATGCCGTAGATCGAATGATCGAGAGGCCCGGCAAATTTATGGATGTCGCTGAAGTCGCGCAGCCCCGCCGCATACGTATAAGCCGGCACGGCGAGCGAGTACTTCGCACCGAGCAGGTTCGCGCGGATGACGACCAGAGAGCCGTCGGCCAGATAGGGACTGCGATCGGCCTCCTGCGCGGGCATCCAGTTGCCGAGGAACACGTCGAGGTCGTTGTTGTGGAGCGAAGCGAAGGTCACGGGCACCGACAGCACCGTGATCGCGGGCTGGTAACCGACCTCGCGCAGGAGCTCGGCGAACAGGGCGGTCGTGGCGGTGACATCCGTCCAGCCGACGTCCGAAAGGCGCACGGTGCGACAGCTCGGCGGGTCGGCGGGTGCGCTCGGCGCCGCGCTCGCAACGCTCGTCGCCAGTGAAACCAGTGAAAGAAGGACGCCCGCCATCACGCTGAGGCAACGCGCCGCTAAGCCCACCTTGACCGCGCCCCGTGAGCAATCGCATGATGGCGACCTCAAGCCGATTGAATGAGCGTTTAATATATTCAGATCAGCGCTCAACCATGCATCCTAGGCACTTGATTCTCGGCCCATTCAGGGATGTGCATGATAGTACTCGCGGCACCCGTCGCGAGTCCATCGCAGAGCGCAGGCCGCATCGGGGAGGTCTCTTTTGAATATCCGATCAAGCGATGCCCGGTCCGAGGCTCGAGAACCCCTCGAGGAAACGCGCCGCTCCCAGCTCATCGAGGTCACGATCGATAGCCTAGCCGAAGTGGGCTATGTGGGCACGACGCTCGCGCAGATTTCCGCGCGGGCCGGTGTCTCGACGGGTCTGGTGGCCCACTACTTTGGCGATAAGGATGGGCTCCTGGAAGCCGCCTTTCGCGCCCTCACCCGTCGAGTGGCCGAGCGCGTGCGCGAGCGCCTGCGAGCTGCCTCGAGCCCGCGGGCGCGGATTCAGGCAGTGATCGATGCCAATCTCTCTCCCGAGGAATTCGACCAGCGCACGGGCAGTGCCTGGCTTGCATTCTGGGGGCAGGTGCTGCAGGTGCCGAGCCTGAGACGCGTGCAGTCGGCCTATCAGCGCCGGACCCTGGCGACGCTGCGCGGGGCGCTCAAACGGCTCCTCCCCGTGCGGGAGGCCGGCCATCTCGCCTCGATGATCGCGGCCATGGTTGACGGGGTCTGGTTGCGCGCTGCGCTCTCGGCGTGGCAGGAGGCCGACAGCGAGGGGGCGCGAGCGCTGTTGACCGAATTCGTCGACGGACGCCTGGCGGTCCCTTCCCGCGGATCGGTCGCAAGGTCCCGACCGGAGGAGGAAGAGGACAGGGGCGCGCGCCGCTCCCCGGCACCCGGGACGGAAGCCTCGGACGAACGCTTCGCCTCGATCAATCCAGCGACCGGGGAGGTGCTCGCCTACCTCACAATCGCGGGACCCGCCGAGGTCGAGTCCGCGGTGCGCAACGCCGAGCGGGCGCAGCCCGCGTGGGGAGCCATGACGGGGGCCGAGCGCGCGCGCATCTTGCGCCGCGCCGCTGCGCTCCTGCGCGAGCGAAATGCCGCACTGGCCGAGCTCGAGACACGCGACACCGGCAAGCCGATTCAGGAAACCTCCGTCGTCGACGTGATCTCGGGAGCCGAGTGTCTCGAGTATTTCGCCGCGCTCGCCCAGTCGCTCGCCGGCGAGCACATCGACCTCGGGCCCCAGGCGTTCGGTTACACGCGGCGCGAGCCGCTGGGCGTGGTCGCGGGGATCGGCGCCTGGAATTATCCGCTGCAGATTGCCTGCTGGAAGGCCGCGCCGGCGCTCGCCTGTGGAAATGCAATGATTTTCAAGCCGGCCGAGCTCACGCCGCTCACGGCCGTGCGCCTCGAGCAGATCTTTCTCGAGGCCGGCCTGCCCAGCGGGGTCTTTCAGGTCGTGCAGGGTTTCGCCGACACGGGGCGCCTGCTCACCCGCCATCCGCGTATCCGCAAGGTCTCTCTGACCGGTGAGGTCGGCACGGGCAAGGCGGTCATGGGCGATGCGGCCTCGACCCTCAAGAACGTCACGCTCGAGCTCGGTGGCAAGTCGCCTCTCATCGTCTTCGAGGATGCCGACCTCGACAATGCCGTGAGCGGGGCGCTGCTCGCCAACTTCTATTCCGCGGGGGAGGTCTGCTCGAACGGGACCCGGGTCTTCGTGCACTCCGAGGTGAAGCGCGCATTCATCGAGCGGCTCGTGGCGCGGGTCGAGACGATGCGGATCGGCGATCCGCTCGACCCGACGACCCAGGTCGGGGCTCTCATTTCCGAGCCGCATATGCAGAAGGTGCTCACTCATATCGCACGCGGTCGTGCGGAGGGCGCGCGCTTGCTCCGGGGCGGCCATCGAGTGATCACGGGAGCGCTCGCTCGGGGGTTCTTCGTCGAGCCCACCGTGTTCGAGGCAGGCCGTGACGACCTGTCGATCGTGCGCGAGGAAATCTTCGGGCCCGTGATGTCGGTTCTCGAGTTCTCGGGCGAGGCGGAAGTGATCGAGCGCGCAAATGCTACGGACTTCGGCCTCGCCGCCGGGGTCTTCACGCGCGATCTCGCCCGGGCGCATCGCGTGATCGCCGCCTTGCAGGCCGGCACCTGCTGGATCAATCACTACAACATCACGCCCATCGAGCTGCCGTTCGGCGGGGTCAAGATGTCGGGGCTCGGGCGCGAGAACGGCCGCGCGGCGCTCGAGCACTACACTCAGCTCAAGAGCGTGTATGTCGCCCTGGGGAAGGTCGATGCCCCGTACTGAGCGACGCTTCGATTACATCATCGTCGGCGCAGGCTCGGCCGGTTGCGTGCTCGCGAACCGCTTGAGTGCGGACGGCGAGCGCAGCGTGCTGCTGCTCGAGTACGGCGGCTCCGATCGCTCGATCTGGGTGCAGATGCCCTCGGCGCTCTCGATCCCGATGAACATGCCGCGCTTCAACTGGTTCTATCACACCGAGCCCGAGCCGCATCTGGGCGGCCGACGCATGCACACCCCTCGCGGCAAGGTGCTCGGCGGCTCCTCCTCGATCAATGGCCTCGTCTACATCCGCGGCAATGCGCTCGATTTCGAGCGCTGGGCGAGCGAAGGCGCGGCGGGCTGGGCCTATCGCGATGTGCTGCCGTATTTCCGGCGCGCCGAGACGCGCGCCGAAGGGGGCGACCGTTATCGGGGCGACTCGGGTCCGTTGCACACCTGCTACGGCCGCATCACCAATCCGCTGCATGCAGCCTGGCTGGCGGCCGCCCGCGAGGCGGGCTATCCGCATACGAGCGACGTCAACGGCTTCCAGCAGGAGGGGTTCGGCCGCATGGACATGACGGTCGAGCGGGGTCGCCGCTGCAGCGCCGCGCGCGCCTATCTGCGGCCCGCCCTGTCACGACCCAACCTCGAGGTGCGCACCCACGCCCTTGCGAGCCGCATCGAATTCGAGGGACGTCGTGCACGCGCCCTGAGCTACCTGCAGGCAGGGCGCCTGCATCGGGTCGAGGCGGGGCGCGAGATCATCGTGTCGGGCGGTCCGATCAACTCCCCGCAATTGCTCAAGCTCTCGGGTGTGGGGCCGGCCGCGGAGCTGCGCGCCCTGGGCATCCCGGTGGTGCACGATCTGCCCGGCGTCGGCGAGAATCTGCAGGATCATCTGGAGTTCTACTTTCAAGTGGCCTGCAAGGAGCCGATCACGCTCTATACCTCGGTGCGTCCCTGGAACCGCGCCGCGATCGGAGCCCGCTGGCTACTCACCCGCGGCGGCCTCGGTGCGACCAATCACTTCGAGACCTGCGGATTCATCCGCAGCCGCCCTGGCATCGAATACCCCGACATCCAGTATCACTTCCTGCCGATGGCGGTGGCGTATGACGGATCGACGCTCGCGCAGGAGCATGGCTTTCAGGCGCACGTCGGGCCGATGCGCTCGAAGAGCCGCGGCTGGGTGCGTCTCGCATCGACCAACCCGCTCGAGAAGCCGCGGGTGCTCTTCAACTACTTGAGCCACCCCGACGATTGGACGGAAATGCGCGCCTGCGTGCGCTTGACGCGCGAGATCTTCGCCCAGCCGGCATTCGATCGATATCGGGGGCGGGAGATTCAGCCGGGCTCTGCGGCCCAGTCCGATGCCGACATCGATGCCTTCGTGCGCACCAAGGTGGAGAGCGCCTATCACCCCTCCTGCTCGTGCCGGATGGGCGATGCCGAGGATCCGATGGCCGTGGTCGATCCGCAAACCCGCGTACGCGGTCTCGAGGGCCTGCGGATCGTCGACTCCTCGATCATGCCCTCGGTGACCACGGGCAACTTGAACGCGCCCACCATCATGCTCGCCGAGAAGGCCGCCGATCACATTCTGGGCACAGGGTTGCTGCCGCCCGACGATGCACCCTTCTATAGAGCGCCAAACTGGCGAGGTGTGCAACGTTGACTCATGAACAGGATTTCCCTCAGAAGAAATTTATTTGTACCATCGCGGTGTTGAACGATCATTAAATTCGGGGGAGCTCGATCGCGCGCCTGTGGCTCTTGCAGTCCGGCCCGATCGAGAGCAGGGGGATCCTCGATGGACAGAAATCAGACCATTGCCACGGCGATCACAGCCGTGCTCAGCATTCCGGCTGTCTCGGCCCAGGAAGCCGTCCATGACGGCAGCCCCAACGCTGCCGCCGCGGATGCGCTCGGCGAGATCGTCGTCACGGCACAGCGACGCGCCGAGAACATACAGAACGTTCCGATAACGATCCAAGCGCTGACTGCGGAGACGTTGACCCAGCTCAACGTGCTGACCTTGGACGATGTCATTCGGTATCTACCCAACGTCACGGCCAACGATAACGGGCCAGGCCAGAGCCAACTCATCATCCGCGGGCTGGCGACCTCCGAATCCGGCAATCAGGGCGAGGGTGCGACCGCGCCTTTTCCCAACGTCGCGGTATATCTCGATGAGCAATCCACGCAGTTGCCCGGCCGTAATCTCGATGTTTATGCGGCCGATCTCGAGCGCATCGAGGTGCTGGAAGGACCGCAGGGCACGCTGTTCGGGGCCGGAGCCGAGGCCGGCGTGATCCGTTACATCACCAACAAGCCGAAGCTCGACCTGACTGAGGGCAACGTCAATGCCGGCTATGGCGTCACGGCACACGGCGATCCGAACAGCAGTGTCGATGCGACCATCAATCTGCCGCTGGTTCCGGACGTGCTGGCTCTGCGGGCCGTCATCTATGATGACCGCCGTGGTGGCTACATCAACAATGTTCCGGGAGTGTTCACGCGCTCGATCACGGACCGTGGAGCGCACTACGCGACCACGACCGGAGTGCTACCGCCTAGCGACTCGGTCAACAACTACAACCTCGTTGGGACCGCAATCAATCCGGTCACGTACGAGGGGATTCGCGCCTCTGTCCTGTGGAAGATCAATGATGACTGGAACGTACTCATCACTCAGTCCTATCAGGACATGGATGCCGAAGGCGTGTTCGCCGAGGAACAATACAGTTCCTCCGGAGAGCTGCAGCGGCCGCTCACGGTCCAGCTCTACAATCCAAACTACGACAAGGACAAGTTTGAGAACACCGCCTGGACGATCAACGGGCGTATCGGGGATCTGCGCGCGATCTACACCGGCGGCTACCTCGACCGCACGGTAGCGCAAGTGCAGGACTACACGAACTACGCGCGCGGCGCGTATGCGGATTACTATCAGTGCCTGCAGAACATACGCTGCTACTCGCCTAGCTCGAGCTGGCAGGAACACGAGAACAACACCCATTTGAGCCACGAGCTGAGGATCTCGACCCCGGATGACTGGCGCCTGCGTGCGATCGGCGGCCTCTATTGGGAGCGATACACCATTCGCGACCAGGTAAACTGGCTTTACCGGGCCGCCGAGATGCCATTCGGTGACCTCGAGCCGCCGACGCAATACTGCGTGGGCTCCAATGGGCTGCCGACGCAGTATGGAACCGGCACCTGCATCAACTATCCCGTCACTTCGATCGACCCCAACCCGCGCAACTCCAAGACCTCGTTCACCGACGACGTCACCCGCGGTTACACGCAGAGGGCCGCGTTCTTCTCCTTCGACTTCGATCTGGTTCCGAAAACCCTGACCCTGACGCTGGGCACACGGTATTTTCGCCTCGAGAACACCGAGAAAGGCTGGGACGCGGGCAGCTTCGGCTGCCTCGGCAATCCGACGGTTCCCCAGGCGCAGCAGCCGCCCTGCGTTAACGATAACAATTACGTGAATCTGGATGCCCGTCACCTCGACAATGTCGCCAAGGGCTTCAAGAGTCGCGCGAATCTCACCTGGCACATCACGCCGGACGCCATGGTCTATTACACCTGGTCACAAGGCTATCGCTCTGGCGGCTTCAACCGCGGCAATCAGTACGCCACCGGCGGCCCTCTCGCCGGCATTTGGTCGGATCCACTCAGCTACGCCTCCGATACCTTGACCAACAACGAGATCGGCTGGAAGACCGAATGGCTCGATCATCATGTCATGTTCAACGGCACGCTTTACCGAGAGGACTGGAAGAACACTCAGGTCGAGATCTTCGACCCCGGGCTCCTCGGTGATCTCGATTTCGACACCAACGGTGCGAACTACGTAGTCAAAGGGGCCGAACTGCAGTTTCAGGCGCGGATCGCGCGTGGATTGACCGTCGCGGGTTCCGGCGCCTGGAATCAAAGCCGGCTCGTGAGCGTGCCTCAGCTTTACAGCGGTACCGGCCAGCCGATCAACCTCACGCCCTACGGCACGCCCGGCAATCCCACGGGCAGCCCGTTCGGTGCGATCGGCTCACCGCTCGCCCAATCGCCGCCATTCGAAGGCAACCTGCGGGTACGCTACGAGTTCAATTTCGAAGACTATCAGGCCTTCGGACAGGTCTCAGGCACACACCAGGGCCATTCATACGCAACCACCAACTCGCTGCAGACCGATTTTCAGGGCCACACCATCAACTACGATCTGCCGGCCTTCTCAACGCTGGATGCGGCGATCGGCATCGCGAAAGATGCCTGGTCGGTGCAGGCCTACGGCCAGAATCTTACCGATACGCTCGGCGAGGTCTCGGCCAACTACAGCCAGTGGTACAAGGCCGTGACGGTCACTCGACCCCGCGTGCTTGGGATCCGTTTCAGCTACCGGTTCTCAAGCAGCGCACACTAGAACGTTGCTCATGAGCTCCGGTGAGGCCCGACCTGCGAGCCGCATCGAGGCTGCGTTGCGCCAGCTGCGGGTGCAGATCGAGGGACAAGCGTACGCCGAGGTGCTCGATGCCACGACCTCGCTGCTCGAGGAATTTCCGGAGAATCGCGACCTGCTCTATCTCACTGCGCTCGCTCAACGCCGCCTTGGGCGAGTCGCGGACGCGTTGCGTACCCTCGAGCGTCTGCAGCGGGCGGGGGGACCGTTCGGCCGGCTGTACCAGGAGCGCGGTCATTGCTACCGGCAAGTCGGCGACATGCCGTCGGCGAGAGCCGCGTATCATCGAGCGCTCTCCCTCAATCCGACTTTGCAGGCAAGCCGTCGGGCACTGAGCGCCCTGTGCGGCCCGGGGGAGGAGCAGGACCTGCCTGCTCAGGGGCCGGCAGCGGCCGACGGACGCTCATCGGTACTCGAGCACCTGCCCCGCCCGCTGCTGGGTGCTTATGACCATTACTATGAGGGTGATCTCACGACGGCCGCGAGGATCGTGCGGGACTATCTGGTTGCGCGGTCGCAGGACGCCGAGGCGCTGCGTCTGCAAGCATCAATCGCTACCCGGCTCGGTGCCCTCGAGAATGCCCAGGACATCCTCGAGCGAGCGCTAGAACATTCGCCCAACCATCGGGGCCTGCGTGCCGACTACGCTGCGGTGCTGATGCAACAGCACGATTTCGAGCGCGCGCGGCTCGAGCTTTGCTCGCTACTCCATACCGACTCGAGCGACCGCTCGACGCGCGCTCGGCACGCCTTTGCCTGCCTTTCGCTCGGTCGGGCAGAGGAGGCGCTCCAGGGCTACCAGGCGCTCGCTCGTGAGGAGCCGGAACGAGCCGATTGGTCACACGCGGTCGGCTACGCGCAGCAGGTGCTCGGTCGCGCCGCCGCCGCGGTAGACCAATACCGCCGGGCCCTGCAGCAGCGCCCCGGGTGGGGAGAGGCGTACTGGAGCCTTGCGAACCTCAAAACGTATCGATTCGAAGAGCCTGAGATCGAGGCGATGCAAAGAGCCCTCGAGGCGCCCGACACGGCGCCGGCCGATGCCATTCCCCTGTGCTTCGCACTCGGCAAGGCACTCGAGGACCTCGAGCATTACGAATCCTCGTTCAGATGCTATGCCCGCGGTAACGCGATGAAACGCGGGATCGTGAGCTTCGACGTTGCCGATATCGAGCGCGAGACGGCGCTGCAGCGCTCTGCCGTCACGGTCGATCTCATGAGCGCACGCGCGCGAAGCGGCTGTTTGGATGAGGCACCGATCTTCATCGTCGGGATGCCGCGCTCAGGCTCGACGCTGATCGAGCAGATTCTCGCTTCGCACCCACAGGTCGAGGGCACACTCGAGCTCGCGCACATCACCCGTATGACCAATCGTCTCGCGCTCCGATGTGCTGAGACAGGCGCGACGGGTTACCCCCAGCTGCTCGAGTCGGTCAGTCCCGCGGCGCTTCGGCTTCTCGGGGAGACCTACCTCGCGGAGACGCGCCCTTACCGGCGGGGGAAGGCGAGATTCATCGATAAAATGCCGGGTAACTTCCGCCACCTCGGTCTCATCCATCTCATCTTGCCGAACGCGCGCATCATCGATGCCCGGCGCGCACCGCTCGCATGCTGCACGAGCAATTACAAGCAACTGTTCGCAGCCGGTCACGAATTCACCTACGCGCTGTCGGACTTGGCGCGCTACTATCGTGCCTACGTCGAGCTCATGGAGCACTGGGGGCGAGCGCTGCCGCGTTCAATATTGCGGGTGGATCACGAGCACCTGGTCGAGGACCTCGAAGGGACCGTCCGTCGCTTGCTCGAATTCTGCGGTCTTTCTTTCGAGGAGGCTTGTATTCACTTTCACGAGACACGCCGTCCGGTGCACACGGCAAGCTCTGAACAGGTCCGCCGCCCTCTCTTTCGCGACGGTCTCGATCACTGGCGCCATTTTCGACCTTGGCTGGGCGAGCTCGAAAGCATGCTCGGTGAGCAAGCGGAGCCCTCGTCATCGGCTGTCGGTTCCGCTCCGCACTGAATGCGAGCCACGCGGTGCAGTCGACTCTCCGCGCGCCTCGCAATCGATCACAAGCCATCCGAGTGCGCTCCCGAACGCACATAGGCTTCCGAGCCCGAAGGCTGCCGTCCAGGCACCGTGCCCCGAGAGATAAGCGACGACGGGGATGCCCAGGAGGCCACCCGCCGCACCCCCCGTGTTGAGAAAGCCCGTGGCCGTCATCGTGCGCGCGCCCGCGGTGCGCATGGTCGCTGCCCAGAAGGGACCTTCGTTGAGCTCAATCAGGGCGTAGCATAGGGTGAGCAGGCTCACAGCGACCAGCGCATCGGCGTGAAAGACAGCCACGACGAGCAGTACCGCCACCACGGGCAGTGACAGCAGAGGGATCAGTCGATAGCCCCAGCGCGCGCCGTAGCGCGCAGCGAGTGCATCCGCGGCGGCGCCGCCGAGACCCGCTCCGAGAGCGGCGCCGAGAGGAGGGAGCGCTGCCAACCAACCGCTCCGTGCGACGCCGAGGTGTCGCTCTTGAACGAGGTACAGGAACGACCAGTTCGCAAGAAGATAGTAGACATAGTTCATACTAAGGTAGGAGAACGTGAGCACGAGCACGTCGCGACGCAAGAGCACGCGAAAGGTACCTGCGAGCGGTTGCACCGGTGCCGATTCGCTCGTGCCGATCAGCTCGAGCTCGCTTCGATTGACGCCCGGATGATCCCGGGGCATGTCGCGAGCATCCCACGCCCAGAGGACGATCACCCCGAGCATGGGCACTGCACTCCATAGCAGCGCCTGTTGCCAACCGACTCGCTGCATGAGCAGCACGATCACCGGTGGAGTTGCCGCCGCGCCGAGCTGCAGGGCACTCGATTGCACGCCGCTCGCGAATGCCCAGCGACGCACTGGCAACCATGCGCGCACCACACCCGCGCCCACTGGGAATGTGGGCGACTGCGCAATCCCCAGCAGGAGCTGCGAGAGAAGCATGCCAGCGAACAGCGCCGAGCCGGTGAGAAGCCTCGGTGCGAGCGGCAGCGCGATGGTGGCTGCGAGCGCGATCACGCAGGCGGCCGTCAAGGTTCGGCGGGCGCCGAAAATCTCCCCCACGCGTCCTGCCAGAATCTGGGTCGGCGTATAGCCGAGAACGAATGCCCACTGCAGCCAGCCAATTTGCATCTGCGACAGCGACAGCTGCGGCATGATCTGCTCGGCCGCGATCGTCACTTCCTTCTGCTGGAAATAGGCGACGGCGCCGAGGCCGGCGAGCAGCGTGAAAACTCGCCAGCGGACCCGGGAGCGCCTCAGCAAGCGCGTCGGGGAAACTCGAGCCGCCGTCTCAGCCGCTCGCGACATGCATTACACAAGCTTCGGCTCAAGGGGAAAATTGCTCAGCACCTCGTGCCCCTGCTCGGTAACCCGCACTTGCTGCTCGAGCTTGACCCCCTCGGCGCCGCCCACCTCACCGATGTAGCTCTCGACGCACACAGTCATGCCAGGCACGAAAATCCCTTCTTGCAGCAGTGGGTCAGTGAGATCGCAGTAGATCGCCGGCCACTCGTCGACCATACCGACTCCATGGGCGATGCAGCCGTAGTTCTGCGGCTCGAAGCGCGCTGGAATGCTCCAGGCACGCGCCGTGTAGTCACGGAAGGAGAGTCCTGGCGCGAGCAGTGCGGTGTTGTGCTCCACTTGCTCGACCGCCAGCGCATACAGTGAGCGCTGCTCAGCACGTGCGGGGCCATCACCACAAAGGAATGTACGGCTCACGTCCGCGCAATATCCGTAAGGTCCCACCATATCGGTGTCAAAGCTCACGAGGTCGCCCGCTTCGATGCGCCGGTCGGAAGCCTCCTGGAACCACGGATTGGTGCGCGGGCCGGAGGATAGAAGCCGCGTCTCGATCCACTCACCACCGAGCACGATGTTGGCGTGATGCAGCTCCGCCCACAACTCGATCTCGCTCACGCCCGGCCGCAGCGCGTCACGCATGCGCTGTATTCCGCTGTCGGCCGCCCGGAGCGCGGCACGCATGCAGGTAATCTCCTCCTCACTCTTGACGGCCCGCGCGAGCTCCATGAGACGCTGGCCCTCGACGAGCTGGAACCCCTCCCGGCGCAGCGCATCGACGCCGCGCAGGTCTGCGCGGTCAACTGCCAGCCGTTGCCGCGTTAGCCCGGTCCAGCGATGCACGATCTCGCGAATCTCAGCCGCCCAGCGATGGCTGGTCGCCTCGGCCTTGTCGCCGGCGTCGAAAAAGGAGTGAGCGGTCACCGGGCGCACTTCGCCGATCGCCGGCAAAGGCGGCACGTGATCGAAGCAGTTGCGATTCGCGTACTCGAACAGTACCGCGCGACCCTCGGCGGGCACCAGGCAGTAGCGGCCGATGTTGTGCAGCAGCCAGACCGTCATGTTGCGAAAATCGGTGGTGTAGCGGACGTTGATCGGGTTGGCGAGCAAAAGGGCCGCGCAGTCATTCTCGCGCAGCAGTCGCTGCACTCGCGCGTAACGATAGGTGCGAAGCGTCTCGAGGGCGCCTGCGCCGAGCACATGACGCTCAGGTTCGGACTGCGGAACCTGCCTCATAGGGCCCGAAGTGATGCGGTTCAATTGCTCGCCGCCGCAGTCGGCTTGCCCCAGCGATAGGACACGCGCAGGCCGAAGACGCGGGGCTCGTTGCGCGTGAATCGCAGGTCATAATTACCTTCGTTGGTGTAGATGACCGCGTTCTTGTTCGTGAGGTTGGTGATGTACAGCTCGGTCATCCAGTGCTGCTCCGCCTCGGCGATCCCGAAGCGCACGTTCATGATGGTGTAGCCGGGTTGCAGCACTCGCGGCAGACCCACGTAGCCGTTCGCCTGGATGTCATTCCATACATCCCCTTTGTGCGCCGCGTCGTACTGTATGTACCCGTGGAGGGCATCGCGGAGCGGCGTCTCGTAACGTACATTTCCGCTCCAGTCGAAGTAGGGGTCGTACGGCAATCGCTCGCCCGGGGTCACCTGGAAGCTCGAGTTGTAGTACACGTCGGTGCGTACGCGCGCATCGTTGTAGCTCGCCATCAGATCGAAGGACCAATTGCTGTTGAGTCGGTACTTGATCTCGGACTCCGTACCGTAGACCTGCGCGTTGCCGATGTTGGTGGTAAAGCTTCCGTACGTGCAGATGTTCGGATCGAACACGGAATTTTGCAGACCGTGCCAGGGCATGTAGTAGATCGCACCATTCCACAGGAGCTTTCCCTCGACCCACGTCGTCTTCCAGCCAAGCTCGTAGTTCGTCAGTGAGTCGGGCTTGAATTGCGAGGGCGCCGTGCCTTTGGGGGCGGTGCAGTTGCTTGGCAGGAGGTTCGGTCCCCCGTCGCGGAAGCCCTGCGCCACATCAACGTAGATAAGCGCATTTTTGGTGGCGTTGTAACTGAGATCGACCTTGCTGTTCCATTTGTTCGAGGAACCGTACACCGATTTCGGCTCCTGCGGTGCGTACCAGTATCCACCGTACTTGTCGGTGCTGGACGTGGAGTGGAAATGCACGGTGCCGAGCTCGAGGTGCAGCGTCGGCAGGATGTCGAACACCTCGTTCGTGAATTCAGTGACCTGCAGATAATCGAAGCGTGCGTTGTAGCTGAACCAGTCATCGGGGGCGGGTGGCGGCGTGGTAGCGCCGTAGTACGAGACGAAAGCCTGATATTGCTCCCCCTGGGTCTGAAGCCCGGGCATGTGGTAATCGTTTGCGTAGCTCTCTCGCGTCTTCTCCCAGTAGCCGCCGATCAGCCAGTGGAACCAGCCCCCGGTCTTCGACTGTAGACGCAGCTCGTTCGACCAGCGATTGGTCTTGGTGCGGTAGTCGTAATACAGCGTGGGCACGTTGCAGCCGCTGAAGCCTGCGCCGTTGATCGGATCCGTGCGACAGGTGAAGGCCTGCTGGGTAGTCGCGTTGAACGTCGGGCTCACGTTCGCATATTGCATGTACTCGGAGTACTCATTGACCCACCGATCGTCCTGCGCCCACCAGGTGCTGGCGTAGACGAGGTCGCCGATACCCACGTCGCCGTCCAGGTGCACATCCAGTGTCTTGCTGTAATACTGCTTGAACTCAGGTCCGAAACGCGCCACCGTGTTGGGCGGCTCCGGACGGGTTGGGCCATTGACGAGCGCGCCTGTGAGGTTGTTGATCGCGCCGCCAGTGCTCGGGTCCTCGTCCCACGCTCCATGCGCGAGCTGGCTTTGATAGGTTGCCGTCGCCGTGGCCTTCCAGCCCTCGGCAATCTTTTGACTGATCGCCAGCCGCCCACCCTCGATCTTCTCGTGATTGTAGTCCTTGCCGGCCCAGGGCGCGTTCGTCGATACGGTGCCGTTGACCCAGTGGCGGGTCGTGAGCGCATTCGTGATGAAGCCGCCCCGATAATCATCGAATACCGAGAGCCGCACGGCGGTCCAGTCGGGCACGATGGGCAGGTTGAGGTAGGCTTCCAATACACCGTTCTTGGTGCCTCCGTCGATCTTGCCCGCATCCGCATCGACGCCTGCACTGAAGGCGGAGGGGTCGGGCTTGTTGGTGATAAAGCGCAGCGCACCGCCCATGGAGCCCGCACCGAAGGTCGTGCCCTGCGGGCCGTTCAACACCTCGATTCGCTCGATGTCATACAAATGCAGGTCGGGCGTCACGCCGTAGAAGCTCATGGACATGTCGTCGACCATGAACAGCGTGAGCGAGGAGTTTCCGTAGTTCGGGTTGCTGCCGTCGGAGACGCCCCGCATCACGATGGTCTGAGTGCCCGGGCCCGCACTCACGAAGGAGATCGACGGGGTGAGCGTCGCGTAGTCCTCGAACTTGTTGATACCGAGATTCTGGAGGTCCTTGCTCGAGAATACATCTATGCTGATGGGAACGTCCTGAAGGTTCTCCGTGCGCTTGCGCGCCGTCACGGTGATCTCCTCGAGGCTGTCCGCGGGGACGGTCGCATCGGCGGCATGCGCCGCCAGCGGAAGCGCCGGAAGGCCCGTACTCAGGGCGGCGCTCACCGCCAACGCCAATTTCGACTTCCTCGTGGGCGGCGACGGTAGAGTCACGACGGTGCCTGAGCCCGATCTGCGCATCTATCGTCTCCCTGTTGTCGAAAACATATCGCGCGCGAGGCGAACGAATGATGTATCGAAGCCGCGCGACGTGTCAACGAACGCTAGACGACCGTTCAATACACCTAAGGGTCGGGCGCGCTCAGCCCCTCCTCATCGAAGCGCGCGAGACAGGATCCGAGGGCGCGTTTCAGCGGCTGCAGCTGATCCTCGAAATGGCGCCAGTACCCGATTCCCGTGCGATAGAGTGGCCGGCGCACCTGTTCGGCGCTCGCCGTGCGCACCGCACGTCGCGTTTCGTGAAAGGCCAGACAGGCCGGATGGAAGTCGAGGCCGAGGTGCCTGAGGAGAAGTCGAACGTGCGTCTCGGGCTCCATGACCAGATGCTCGTATCTGATGCGCAACACCCGGCGCGGCAGGACCTCGTCCCAGTGATCCATCAGTTCCAGGTAGCAACGGTAGTAGCGGCCCAGCTCCTCGAGGTCATAGCTGAATGATTGGCCCTCGGCGAAGTGCTGCTTGTAGGTGCTGAAGCACGCATCCATGGGGTGCCTGCGCACGTCGATGATGGCCGCCCGCGGCAGCATCGTGTGGATCAGCCCAACATGGCTGAAGTTATTGGGCATCTTGTCGATGAAGTGCGCCCTGCCGGTGCGCAGCGGCGTGGTCTGCGCGAGATAACGGCGCCCCAGTTCGGCGAAGTGAGCGGCCGGCAATGCTCGTACCCCTTCCGGATACCCATCCTTGTCGGGTGTGGCGTGATCCAGCTCACGCACCTGGGCGAGCATGTAGGGGAGCTCGAACGTGCCCTCGACGAGCGGATGACTCGCGAGAATCTGCTCGACGAGCGTCGAGCCCGAGCGCGGTAGGCCGACGATGAAGATGGGCGCGGGGTCCTCGATCCCCGTACCCCGTCGGGCCTCGAAGAATTCCGTATCGAAGCAGGCTTTCACTCGCCGGGTCTTCGTCTCGAAGTGCAGAATGTCGAAGGAAGCGGTCCTGCGCCGGCGCCGGTTGCCTTGCTCGTAGTGGGAAAAAGCGGCCCGATAGTTCCTCTGATGTTCAAAGGCGCGACCGAGCGCGAAGTGCAGCTGCGCCTGATCGAGGTCCTCACCCCCGGCATCGTTCACTAGCGCCTGCATCGTGGCGATCTCGGCATCGCTGAACACATAGGTCTTCAAGTCCGCGAGGCTCCACCAAGCCTCCCCCAGCGAAGGAGATTTCTTGAGGCATGCCTTGTAAGCCGCCTCGCATTCCTCTCTGTTGCCCAGGCTCTTGTGGATGTGACCGATCGACAGAGCGAGCGTCACCTCATCCGGAGTCAACCTCGCGGCTTGCTCGAAGGCTTCGAGCGCATCACGCTGGCGCATCAGCCGCAGGTGGATGGTTCCCAGGAGCACCCAGTTCTTGGGATTCTCCGGCTCGAGCTCCAGGAGATGCCGCATGGCGGACTCGAACTCCGCATACTGCCCAAGATCTGCCAGCGCCTGACACATTCCCCTCCAGGCCAGAGGCAAATGCGCGGACTGCTTGATGACATGATGCAGCAGTCGGTGCGCCTCACGCGCCCGCCCGGTGCCAAGCGCGACGGCGGCGAGCCCACAAAGCGCCGCCAGATGGCCTGGATCAACCTCGAGGATCTCGCGGAAAATGGCTTCGGCGCGCGTGCGGCCTTTCGCAATCAGAGCGCGGCTGGCCTCCTCGATCCTCTCGCGCTGCGGGTCCGCGAGCCGCGCCTGCTCGTAGGCAAGGCGCGCCTCGCCAAACCTTTTGAGGTCGACCAGCGCGTCGCCATAGGCCAGCCACGCCGCCTCCAGAGCGGGCGCGGCGGCCAGAACGCGCTGGAGCTCCGCAAGCGCCTCCTCGAGTCGGCCCGACCTGCGCCAAGCCCGCGCACGGTCGGTGCGCGCACGCCACGACCGAGGTGCCGCCGCCACGGCGCGCTCGAGCGCTTCGAGCGCTTCCGTGAGCTTGTCCTGATCGAGGAGCGCGACGCCGAGCAGATGCAGGCTGCTCACATCGCCGGGATCGGCAACCTGAATCGCACGCAGCTGCCGCTCGGCAGTCGCGCAGCGCCCGAGCCGCACGTTCATCAAGGCTTCGGTCAAGGCCGCGTGATGCTGCGCCTTTGCTGGCTCTTGCTCAGGCATGACAGATGAGCTTAGGGCTTCGCCGGCGCCAAAGCGAGCCGCGGCTGCCGCGCCGTTGCTAGTCCTCGGCGGATCCGCTCAACTTTCCCCAGCGATACGAGAAACGCAGTCCGTAGACACGGGGCTCGTTGGTCGTCAGGCGCAGGTCGAAGTTGCCGGTGTTACTATAAATGATTGCGTTCTTGTCTGTGAGATTGGTGATGTAGAACTCCGCTAGCCAGCGCGCGCCGTCGGTATTCACCCCCAAGCGCAGATTGGTGAGCGTGTAGTCCGGCTGCAGAATGCGCGGCAGCCCGGTGTTCCTGTCGTTGGGATTGATGTTGTTCCACATGTCGCCCTT
>Ga0070734_10001544_pt1 | contig 32876 bp, 23 predicted proteins | sample Coa_R1_8_FD_66444 | JGI IMG/M metagenome (GOLD analysis project Ga0070734, IMG submission 66444) | Surface soil microbial communities from Centralia Pennsylvania, which are recovering from an underground coalmine fire - Coalmine... | ecosystem: Environmental > Terrestrial > Soil > Unclassified ... | reverse complement strand
CGGAGGCGAACCGGAACCTGCCGGTGCTGTGGCGCTACCTCAAGCTGCACCAGGAGGCGCTCGGCATCCGCGACGAGCTGCGCTATTACGATCTCTATGCGCCGATCAGCGAGCTCGGGGCAGAGCCGCGATTCACGATCGATCAGTCCAAGACGATACTGCTCGACGTCACCCGGATCTACGGCCCCGAATATGCCGCGTTGCTCAAACAGGGGCTCGCCGGACGATGGATGGACGTCTATCCACAGCCGGGCAAAGCGAGCGGCGCCTATATGAATCCGGGTGCCTACGACGTGCATCCCTATCTGCTGTTCAACAATCACGACGATTTCGAGTCGCTCTCGACGTTCGTGCATGAATGGGGGCACGCCGTGCACTCGCTGCTGGCCAACAAAGCGCAGCCCTTCGAGTATGCAAGCTATTCGGCATTCATCGCCGAAACCGCCTCGATCACCAATGAGATGCTGCTGAGCGACTACATGGTCGCGCATGCCAAGACCGATGCCGAGAGGCTTTTTTATCTGGGCAAGGCGCTGGAACTGATCCGCGTCGATTTCTATCGCCAGACCCTGTTTGCGGAATTCCAGCTTGCGATTCACGACGAGATGGAAAAAGGCGGGGCGCTGTCGGGGGAGCGGATGACCGACCTGTACTGCGGCCTGCTCAAGAAATATTACGGCGACTCGCAGGGTGTGCTGAAGGTGGACCCCCCTTACTGCACGGAGTGGACCTACATCCCGCACTTCTATTACGGCTTTTATGTATACCAAAATGCGACCTCGATGGCCGGCGCCGCCGCATTTGCCGATGCCTTAAGAAACGAGGGCGCGCCGGCGCAAACGCGCTTCATCGCCATGCTGAAGGCCGGCAGCTCGGATTACCCCTATGACTTGTACAAAAAGGCCGGTCTCGACATGGCCACGTCTGCGCCCTATGAGGCGCTCGTTGCGCGCATGACCCGCATCATGGAGCAGATCGAGACGATCCGGGCGAAGAAGAAGACGCTCGGCGGCTAGGAACGCGAGTTGTGATGCTCTCACGGCGGACTTAGAATCCGTCGCTCGGTGGTCGAACTAAGGAGAAGGTCATGTCTGAATTGACTCGACGTCAGTTCTTGAAGGTCACCGGTCTTTCCCTCGTCGGCTCGAGCTTGGCCCTCATGGGGTTCTCGCCGGAACCGGCGCTCGCCGAAGTGCGTGAATTCAAGCTCGCCCGCTCCACCGAGACGCGCAATACCTGCCCCTATTGCTCCGTCGCCTGCGGCATACTGATGTACGGGCTCGGCGACGCCGCGAAAAATGCCGAGCCGAGCATCTTTCACATCGAGGGTGATCCCGACCACCCCGTCAACCGCGGCACACTTTGTCCGAAGGGGGCGGGCCTCATCGACTTCATTCACAGCGAGAGCCGGCTGAAATTTCCAGAATATCGCGCTCCCGGATCGGACCACTGGCAACGCATCGCGTGGGGCGAGGCTCTCGATCGTATTGCCCAGCTGATGAAGCAGGACCGGGACGCGAACTTCGTCGCTCGGACGCCTGAAGGCTTGACCGTCAATCGCTGGCTGACCACGGGCATGCTGGCCGCGTCGGCGGCGAGCAACGAAGTCGGCTATCTCACGGCCAAGATCGCTCGCTCATTCGGACTGCTGGCATTCGACAACCAGGCGCGTGTGTGACACGGCCCGACGGTGGCAGGTCTTGCCCCGACGTTTGGCCGTGGAGCGATGACGAATCACTGGGTCGACATCAAGAATGCCGATGTCGTGCTCGTCATGGGCGGCAATGCCGCAGAAGCGCATCCATGCGGCTTCAAATGGGTGACCGAGGCCAAGGCGCACAACAAGGCCAAGCTCATCGTCGTCGACCCGCGCTTCACGCGCTCGGCGTCGGTGGCCGATTATTACGCGCCGATCAGGCCTGGCACCGACATTGCGTTCCTGGGCGGTCTCATCAATTACCTGCTGACGAACGACAAGATTCAACGCGAATACGTCGTGAATTACACGGATCTGTCCTTCATCGTGAAGGAGGAATTCGCCTTCACCGACGGTCTCTATTCGGGTTATTCGGCCGATAAGCACAGCTACGACAAGTCGAGCTGGGACTATGAGGTCGGCGCGGACGGGTACGCCCAGGTTGACCCGACGCTCAAACACCCGCGCTGCGTCTACACTCTTCTCAAGCAGCATTACGCGCGTTACGTGCCGGAGATGGTCGAGAGGGTCTGCGGGACGCCCAAGGAGCGGATGCTGCAGATCTGGGAGACGATTGCCTCGACCGCCACACCGACGCGGGCGATGACCATCATGTATGCGCTCGGCTGGACTCAGCATTCGACCGGCTCGCAGATGATCCGCGCCGGGGCGATGGTGCAGCTTCTGCTCGGCAACATCGGAGTGGCAGGCGGCGGCATGAACGCGCTGCGTGGGCATTCCAATATTCAGGGTCTGACCGACCTCGGTCTGTTATCCAATCAGTTGCCTGGCTACATCTCGCTTCCGAGCGAAGGTGAGCAGGAGTACGCCAAATATCTAGCGGCGCGTACGCTGAAACCTCTGCGTCCCAACCAGCTGAGTTACTGGCAAAACACGCCGAAGTTTTTCGTGAGCCTCATGAAGGCCTGGTGGGGGGATGCGGCGAGCGCGCAGAACAACTGGGCTTACGACTATTTGCCAAAGCTCGACAAGCTCTACGACATGCTGCAGGTGTACGAGCTCATGCACCAAGGCAAGGTCAACGGCTACATTGCGCAGGGCTTCAACCCGCTCGCCGCCGCGCCCAACAAGGCGAAGATGACGGCAGCGCTCGCGAAGCTCAAATTTCTCATCATCATGGACCCCCTGGCGACCGAGACGTCGGAGTTCTGGCGCAATCACGGCGAGCTCAACGACGTCGATTCGAGCAAGATTCAGACCGAGGTGTTTCGACTGCCGACCACGTGCTTCGCCGAGGAGGAGGGCACCCTCGTCAGTTCAGCGCGCTGGTTGCAGTGGCACTGGAAAGGGGCCTCTGGGCCCGGGGAGGCGCGCAGCGATCTGCAGATCATGGCCGGGATATTCACCCGGATGCGCTCGATGTATGCGAAAGAAGGCGGCGCCTTCCCGGATCCGATCCTCAACTTGACCTGGAAGTACGCGCAAGTCGAAAGCCCAAGTCCGGAAGAGCTGGCGAGGGAGTACACGGGCAACGCACTCAAGGATCTGGCGGATCCGAAAGATCCGACCAAAATCACGCGCAAGGCGGGGGAGCAGCTGGCGGGCTTTGCAGAGCTGCGTGACGATGGCAGCACCCAAAGCGGCTGTTGGATCTTCTGCGGCGCTTGGGGCCCGGCCGGCAACCTCATGGCACGGCGCGACAACACGGACCCGACGGGCATCGGCCAGACGCTCAACTGGGCCTGGTCCTGGCCGGCGAACCGGCGCGTTCTCTACAACCGTGCGAGCTGCGATGCGGCCGGCAAGCCCTACGATGCGAGCCGCGCGCTGATCAGTTGGAATGGCAGGGCCTGGGGGGGCGCCGACGTGCCGGATTTCAAGGTCGATGAGAATCCCGCGGGGGGCATGAATCCCTTCATCATGAACCCCGAGGGTGTGGCGCGGCTCTTCGCGCGGGCCAACATGGCGGAGGGTCCCTTTCCCGAGCACTACGAGCCATTCGAGACCCCGCTCGGCTATAACCCCTTGAATCCCGGCCAATCGCAGGCGATCAATAACCCGGCGGCTCGAGTATTTCCCGACGATCGGGCGGCCTTCGGCAAGGCCGCGCAATTTCCCCATGTCGCCACCACCTATCGCCTCACCGAGCACTTTCACTTCTGGACCACCCATGCGCGGTTGAATGCGATCATTCAGCCGCAGAAGTTCGTGGAGATCGGCGAGACGCTCGCTCGGGAAATTGGCGTCACGACCGGGGAGACCGTGAAAGTCAGCTCGAACCGCGGCTACATCAAGGCGGTCGCGATGGTGACCAAGCGCATCCGACCCCTGAAGGTCGACGGTAAGGTCCTGCACACCGTCGGAGTGCCTCTCCACTGGGGATTCATGGGCACGGCGGTTCCGGGATTTCTCACCAACACACTGACCCCGTCGGTCGGCGATGCCAACTCGCAGACACCCGAATTCAAAGCCTTCCTCGTGAAGGTCGAGAAAGCTTAGGAGCTCACGATGGCGTTGCAATCGCTCGACATCATCCGCCGTTCGGCGACCACTCTGCCCGAACCCGAGGCGCGCCACGCCTACACGGGGCAGGTTGCGAAACTCATCGACACCACCAAGTGCATCGGCTGCAAGGCATGTCAGGTGGCCTGCATGGAATGGAACGACTTGCGCGACACGGTCGGCACCTGCACCGGACACTTCGAGAATCCGCATGATTTGAGCGAAGCCTCGTGGACCTTGATGCGCTACACCGAGTACGAGAACCCGAAGGGAGACCTCGAATGGCTGATCCGTAAGGACGGTTGCATGCATTGCGAGGACCCCGGGTGTCTCAAGGCCTGCCCGTCGCCGGGCGCGATCGTGCAATACGCGAACGGCATCGTCGATTTTCACGAGGAGAATTGCATCGGCTGCGGCTATTGCGTGACGGGCTGTCCCTTCGACATACCGCGCATCTCGAAGAAGGACAAAAAAGCCTACAAGTGCACGTTGTGCTCCGACCGGGTTGCCGTGGGTCTTGAGCCCGCGTGCGTCAAAAGCTGCCCGACCGGGGCCATCGTCTTCGGCACCAAGGAGGATATGAGGCGTCATGCGGACGAGCGCATCGAGGATCTGAAGTCGCGCGGCTTCGACCAAGCCGGACTCTACGATCCGGCCGGGGTCGCCGGAACCCACGTCATGTACGTGCTGCATCATGCCGATCAGCCGGGTCTCTACAGCGGGTTGCCGGAAAAACCCCGGATCAGTCCGATGGTCAGGTTGTGGAAGGGCTCCGCCAAGCCGCTCGCCCTGTTCGCGATGGTGGCCACCGCAGCGGTCGGGTTCTTCCATTACATGGGCATCGGGCCGAATGAGACCGACGAGAGCGACGAAGAGGCGGCGCGTCGCGAACTGGAGAAGCGCCCATGAGCTTACGCAAGAGCGATGCCATTGTCCGCTACACCGCACCCACGCGCATCAACCACTGGATCGTTGCGATCAGCTTCGTGTTGCTCGCACTGTCGGGACTTGCGTTGTTTCACCCTGCGCTCTTTTGGTTGACGAACCTGTTCGGCGGCGGACCCTGGACGAGAATCCTGCACCCGTTCATCGGGGTATTCATGGTTGCCGCATTCATCTTTCTCTGGGCGACCGTGCATCGCGACAACTCCATGCAGCCGCGCGACTGGATCTGGATCAGGAAAATTCGCGATGTGGTGGAAAATCGCGAGGAGAACCTCCCCGAGGTGGGGCGTTACAACGCGGGGCAGAAGCTGCTGTTCCTCGTCATCGTGTTCTGCCTGATCGGTTTGCTGCTTTCCGGCATCGTGATCTGGCGCAGCTATTTTTCGGTATTCTTTCCCATCGACCTGATCCGCTTCTCCTCGCTGCTGCACGCCTTCTGTGCGTTCGTGCTCATTTGCGCGATCATCGTCCACATCTACGCCGCCCTCTGGGTCAAGGGATCGATACGCGCGATGACCCGCGGTTGGGTATCTCCCGGCTGGGCCTGGAAGCACCACCGTGGATGGTTCCGCGAGGTCACCAAGAGCGTTCCGCAGAAATAGGATCGTGGCCCAGCGCATCCTCGAACCCGGCCAGATCGAGGCTCTCACTCAGCGCTCGATTCCACGCATTCGCCTGCCGGATCGCGCCGTGGTGTTTGCGAAGCGTGCCGCCCGATTGCATGAGCTCGCCGCAGGCTCGGCGCTCGGCGGGTATCTCAAGTTTCTCGCGGCGCTGGTTGGCGCGCAGCACGCCGCGCTCGCGCGCCTCACGGTATCGCTGCCCGAGAAGGCGCACCTCGAAAGATCGAGCGCCCATGGCATGCCGCCCATCGAGGCCGCAACCTGGCCGAGAGAGTGCACCTGGCGCGAGACGCTCGAGTCGCTCTGTGCCGCGCTTGCCGTTGAGCAGGATTTCCCTTCCGGCGTGATGGACGGTATTTCGGCGATCCGTGGAGCGAGCCCCGCGTGGATCGAGAATCAAGCAGCCTCGATCCTGGAGCGGGCGAGCCATGCCATCGATGCGCGGACCGCCCCGGTGGTCATGGCCGCCCTGCAAGTGCATTGGGTTGCGCTTGCCGCCCAGTTCGCCGTCGAGGAGATGAAGATGCTCGATGTTCCGGGCGTGTGTCCCTTGTGCGGCACCTTGCCGGTCGCCAGCGTGGTTTATGCGCAGTCACCGTACCAGGGTTACCGCTATCTGCACTGCGCTTTGTGCGCGACCGAATGGCACAGGGTGCGCGTGCAATGCACGCATTGCGGTGCTTCGGGCAAGAGCATCGCCTATCACACACTCGAAAGCACGGCGGGCGGAGGGCTCACGGAGGAGGGCGGTCCTGCGGTACGGGCCGAGACCTGCGAGCAGTGCCGCGGGTATCGCAAGATACTCTATCAGGAGAAGGAACCGGCGGTTGAGCCGGTGGCCGATGACATTGCGAGCTTGGCGTTGGATTTGCTCCTGGGCGAATCGGGCTATCATCGCGCCGGTAACAACCCGCTGCTGTGGCTGGGGAGTGCGAGCTGAGATCTGCTGGAGACCTAGAGGTGCGCTCTCAGTAAAATGTGAAGCATTGCAGCCACTGCAAACGCCGCGAACAGACCCCCGAGATAGAGCAGCGCGAACCAGGCGAGCCGCGATCGCAGCGAAGAGCGCCCCGCCTTGTCTCTCATCAATGGTAGCCCTCGTCGCCGTGGCGTACTTTTCCGCGGAACACCCAGTAAGACAGCCCCGTGTAGGCAAGAATGATCGGCAGGATGATCAGCACCCCGATCAACACGAAAATCTGGCTCGAGCGAGGGGACGAAGCGGCCCAGATGCTGAGGGAGGGCGGCACGATGTTCGGAAAGATGCTGATCAGCAGGCCGCTGTAGCCGAGAAAGATGATGGCTTCCATCAGGATGAACGCGCGCGCCTCGTGACCCGAAGATGCCGACCGGAAAATGCCGATCACGCAGGCGAGCACGAGCAAGGGCACCGGCGAAAAGTAAACGAAGTGCCTTCCGCCAAACCAGCGCTGCGCCACGGCCGGCTGACCGAGCACAGTCCAGAGGCTGATGATGCCGATGATCGCGAGCAGCACCAGCGATGAGGGCTTGAGCAACACCTGCATGCGTCGTTGCAGGTCGCCGTCGGTCTTCATGACCAGCCAACCGCAGCCCAGCGTCGCATAGGTGACGAGCAGCCCCATTCCGCAGAATACCGAAAACGGTGACAGCCAGTCGAAGGGTTCGCCTGCGAATCTGCCATCGACTACCTTGATGCCTTGGAGCAGCGTGCCCAGGATCAAGCCCTGACAGAAGGTCGCCGTCGCACAGCCCATGATGAACGCGAGGTCCCAGAGGTTCTGGGTGCGTCGCGCCTTGGCGCGGATCTCGAATGCGACGCCGCGGAAGATCAAGCCGCACAGCATCGCGATCACCGGCAGGTAGACGGCCGGAAGCAACGTCGAGTAAGCGATGGGGAAGACTCCGTAGAGACAGGCGCCGCCCAGCACCAGCCAGGTTTCGTTGCCGTCCCAGACCGGCGCGACCGTGTTCAGCATGACCTCTCGCTCGCCCTCGCGATCGAAGAAAGGAAAGAGAAGGCCAATGCCGAGATCGAACCCATCGAGGAGCACGTACAGAAACACCGCGAAGCCGATGATGCCAGCCCAGAGCGTCGCAAGATCGAGCGTCATGTGTGCCTCATTCGTCGATCGGGTCGGTGGCTCGCGACATCGGTCGGCGGTCCAAGGACACGGTGCTCTTGCCGGCATCACCGCCCACATCGCCCGCCTTGTCACCGACGTCCGGTCCTTTCGCCATCAGCTTCAGCATGTAGTAGCCGCCGGTCCCAAAGACGAGGAAATAGACGACGATGAATATCAGGAGCGACGTACCCACTTGCTGCGATGACAACGGCGAGACGGCATCCGCGGTGCGTAGCACACCGTAGACAACCCATGGCTGGCGTCCGACCTCGGTGGTGATCCAGCCCGCGAGCAGTGCGATCAGGCCGGACGGTCCCATCGCCAGGGCGAAACGATGGAACCAGCGTGTCTCGTAGAGCTGGTTGCGCAGCCGAAGCACCAGCCCCAGAACGCCCAGCAGAAGCATGAGCAGGCTCATGCCCACCATGACGCGAAAGCTCCAGAAAATGATCGTCGAGTCGGGGCGGTCGCGTGGCGCGAACTGCTTCAGGCCAGGAATCTCGCCATTCCAGGTGTGCGTCAGGATCAGGCTGCCGAGATGGGGGATCGAGAAGGCGTATTTCGTTCGCTCCTCCCGCATATCCGGCCAACCGACGAGATTGAGCGCGGTGCCGCCCTTCTCCGATTCCCAGAGCCCCTCGATCGCGGCGATCTTCGCCGGCTGGTGCTGCAGCGTGTTGAGGCCGTGCTGGTCACCCGCGACCATCTGGATGGGCGCGGCGACGAGCAGCATTCCGACCGCCATCGAGAAGGACTTCTTGACGCCCGCGCCGCGCTGGCCCTTGAGCAGGTGCCACGCGGCACAGCCCCCGACGCCGGTGGCCCCCACGATGAAGGCGGCAAGCGACATGTGAACCAGCCGAAAGGGGAACGACGGATTGAAGATGATTTTCAGCCAGTCGAGCGGCACCACCTTGCCATCCACGATCTGGAAGCCCTGCGGCGTCTGCATCCAGCTGTTCGAAGCCAGGATCCAGAAGGTGGAGAACAAGGTTCCGAGCGCGACGAGGCACGTCGCGAGAAAATGCAGGCGGGGCCCCACGCGCCGCCAGCCGAAGAGCATGATGCCGAGGAAACCTGCTTCGAGGAAGAATGCCGTCAGGACCTCATAGGCCAGCAGCGGTCCGTTGACCGAGCCGGCAACGCGGGAGAATCCGGCCCAGTTCGCGCCGAACTCGTAGCTCATCACGACCCCGGAGACGACGCCCATGCCGAAACCAACCGCGAAAATCTTCGACCAAAAGAAAAAAAGCTCGCGATAAACCGGCTCGCCGGTCCGCAGCCACAGGCCTTCGAGCACCGCGCAATAGCTCGCAAGCCCGATGCTGATGGCCGGGAAGATGATGTGCGCCGAGATGGTGAACGCGAATTGCAGCCGCGCGAGGAGCAGGACGTCACTCATCTCGAGCATCAGACCTGCACTCCTCTCGAATGCCGATCCCAAATCGCGGGAGGCCAGTTCCCATTCTATAATAAGCGCAGACGGGGGATCACCCAAGCCGCGTTCAAATGCTGGTTCCAAGTTATCGGAGTTCGACGATGAGCCGCCGTGGCTGAGGAGCGCGAAGAGACCGGCGCGGCGCCCGCAGAGCCTTTGGTACGGGCAGCGGACATTCCCTCGCTCGATCGGCTGCTGAACAGCGAACCCTTTGCGCCGCTGCGGGCGCGTTGTGGCCATACCCAGGTCACCGCGGCACTGCGCGCCGACCTCGATCGACTGCGCGCCCTGGCGCTCGCTGATGGCCTTTCCGCCCATGCGGTCACGGCAGGGGCGGTGGCCGCGCGTGTCGGCGCCGAGCTTGCGCGGCGCGCGGCACCGAGATTGCGCAGTGTGTTCAATTTGACCGGAACCGTGCTGCATACCAATCTTGGACGCGCCGTTCTTGGCGAAGCGGCCCTCGAATCGGTGGTGCGCGCATTGAAGTCTCCCGTCAACGTCGAGTTCGACCTCGGTACGGGCGAGCGCGGCGATCGCGACGATGTGGTGGAGCCCCTGCTGCGGGAGTTGACCGGCGCCGAGGCGGCGACCGTGGTCAACAACAACGCCGCCGCCGTGCTGTTGATGATCAACACGCTCGCACATCGGCGCGAGGTGATCGTTTCACGCGGCGAGCTCGTGGAGATCGGCGGCGCATTCCGGATTCCCGACGTCATGCGAAGCGCGGGGGCGAAACTCATCGAGGTGGGCACGACCAATCGCACCCATGCCTCGGACTACGCGAGCGCGGTCGGTCCCCGCAGTGCCCTGCTCATGAAGGTGCACACCAGCAATTACGCCATCCGCGGGTTCACCGCCAGCGTGTCGGTGGCGGAGCTTGCAGCGATCGCGCGCGCGAGCGCACTGCCGGTGGGAGTCGACTTGGGGAGCGGCAGCCTGATCGATCTCGACCGATGGGGACTCCCGAGCGAGCCGACGGTTCGGGAAACCATCGCCGCAGGCGCCGACCTGGTGACATTCAGTGGCGATAAGCTTCTCGGCGGCCCGCAGGCGGGCATCCTCGTCGGTCGGCTTGACCTCATACGCCGACTGAAGAAGAACCCACTGAAGCGCGCACTGCGCGTCGACAAGTTGACACTGGCGGCACTCGAGCCGGTGCTGGCGTTGTATCGGGCGCCGGAGCTGCTCGCCGCGCGACTGACGACGCTCAGGTGGCTGACACGCGACCCTGCGGACATTGCCGCCCAAGCGCACCGTCTGCTGCCCGCCACGAAAGCGGCACTCGGCGCGGAGTGCGAGGTGACTGCCGTGCCGATGGCATCCGAGATCGGCAGCGGCGCCCTCCCGATCGATCAGCTGCCGAGCTTTGGCCTGCACATACGCTGCATCGGCTCGCGCCGCGCGGCCCTGTCGCGAGTCGAGTCGCGCCTCCTGCAGCTCCCGCGCCCCGTCATCGGCCGCATCGCTGACAAGGCCCTATGGCTGGATCTGCGCTGCCTCGACCGCAACGAGGAGGCGGAATTCATCGCGCAGTGGACCCGGCTACCGTCATGATCGTCGGCACGGCGGGACATATCGATCACGGCAAGACGAGCCTCGTGCGTGCCCTGAGCGGCGTGGATACCGATCGACTGAAGGAAGAGAAGGCGCGCGGCATCTCGATCGAGCTTGGGTACGCCTACACGCCGCTCGCGTGCGGCGAGGTGCTCGGCTACGTGGATGTGCCCGGCCACGAGCGGCTGATCCATACGATGGTGGCGGGTGTGGGCGGTATTGATTGCGTTCTGCTCGTCATTGCCGCCGATGACGGCATCATGCCGCAGACGCGCGAGCATCTCTCGATCCTCGAGTTTCTCGGGGTGCAGCACGGAATCGTCGCTCTCACCAAGATCGATCGAGTGGACGTCGAGCGCGTGGCGACCGTGCAGGGGCAGATCGCGAGTTGCTTGAAAGGCGGGCCGCTTGCCTCCGCATCTTTGTTTCCGCTCATCGCGACCGCCCGCGATGATCCAGGAGTCGCGGCGCTTCGAGCGCATCTCCACGCAATGGCGGCGAGCTGGCCGTTACGGCGCAGCGACGGCTTGTTTCGCCTGGCCGTCGATCGAGTGTTTACCCTGCCGGGGCGCGGCACCGTCATCACGGGCATGGCGCGCGCGGGTCAGGTACGCGTCGGCGATGAGCTCGCTCTGATGCCGTCGGGCAGGGCGGTGCGCGTGCGCAGCATCCACGCGCAGAATCGGGAGGCGGGTTACGGACGAGCGGGGGAGCGCTGCGCACTGGCACTCGCGGGTGTCGATAGAGCGCAGGTCGCTCGCGGGGACTGGCTCGCCGATCCGCGCGCGCTGGCCGTCTCCACACGGATCGACGTGCAACTGCGCGCACTTCCCGGAGCCGCGCGGGTTTGTGATCGAGCGCCCATCCACGTGCATCTCGGTACCGCCCACCAGGTGGCGCGCGCGGTGATTCTGGGAGACGAGGGACTGAGCGCGGGGGAGCGAGGTACGCGCATGCAATTGGTGTTCGATGCGCCGATGTGCGCTGCGCCGGGCGACCTCTTCATCGTACGCGATGCGCAAGCATCGCACACCCTCGGGGGCGGAGTGGTTCTCGATCCGTGGGCGCCTGCTCGCCGCCGCCGCAGCCCGAGACGTCTCGCGCATCTCACCTCCATCGAGGAATTGCTGCGCGGGGAGGGAATCGCCGCGCTGTTGCGCGAGGCACCCCACGGCGTGTCCCTCCTCGAGCTCGTCGCACTGTGCGGGACCGCGCCCGAGCACATCCCGATCCCGAGCGATGCGCGCCTCGTCGATGCCGGAAGTGACCGGGTCGTCATTCTCGAGACTCACTGGCGGGCGCTGCGGGATCGTGCGCTGAGCGGCGTGCGCAGATTCCATGCCGAGGCCCCGGATGAACCGGGCATCGACCAGGGACGCCTGCGCCGGATGAGTGCTCCGGACGCCCGTGAGGGTCTGTGGCGCACACTCATCGCGGAACTTCTCGAGCAAGGCGTCTTGCAGCAGCAGCGTCACTGGTTGCATTTGCCCGAGCACCGCGTGAGCCTGAGCGAGTCGGAGGCACGTCTCGCAAAGAAACTGCTGCTGGCGATTGCGCGGGGCGGATTCGATCCGCCGTGGGTGCGTGACCTGGCGGTGGGCAGCCATTCCCCCGAGGATGAGGTGAGGCGGGTGCTGCGCAAATGCGCGGTACTGGGGCAACTCCATCAGATCGTGCGGGATCTGTTCTACGAGCCTGAGCAAGTTCGCCTGCTCGCGCAAATCATCGAGCGCCTTGCGAAGGAGCACGGCTCCATCGAGACGGCTTGCTATCGCGATGCCATCGCGGTCGGGCGCAAGCGCGCGATCCAGATCTTGGAGTTTTTCGATCGCGTTGGATATACTCGCCGCGTCCTCGATGCGCGCATTCTGCGAACCGACAGCAGTTGGCGGGAACACATGGAACCGCAGGGATGACGCGTGCGGCGAATTCGGAGGGCACGCGCAGCCGGTGGTGCGGCCGGGCTTCAAACCCGGCGGGGGACGTCAAGCGTTTCCCGGTAGGTTCGACTCCTGCTGCCTTCCGCCCCTCGGGCGAGCGATGAACTCACTTGCGAGCGCCTGACGTGTCGCCCGGCCAAGCCGAGCCCCGGCTGACCACGTTGTCGCATGGCGGGGGTTGCGGCTGCAAGATAGCGCCGGGCGTGCTTGCAGAGTTGCTCAGGGACTCGCCCCATGCATCGCTCAACGCCGATCTTCTGGTCGGCACCGAGACCTCGGACGATGCAGCAGTGTATCGGCTGAGTGAGCGACAGGCGATCGTGTCGACCACCGACTTCTTCATGCCCATCGTCGATGATCCCTTCGACTTCGGCCGCATCGCGGCGACCAACGCGCTTTCCGATATCTATGCGATGGGTGGCCGACCGCTGCTGGCGCTGGCGATACTCGCCATGCCGGTCAATGTCCTGTCGAAGCAGACGATCCGCGACATTCTGCGCGGCGGAGAAGCCATGTGTCGGCTCGCGGGCATACCCATTGCGGGCGGTCACAGCATCGATTCGATTGAGCCGATCTACGGGCTTGCGGTCACGGGCGTCGTGGATACAGCCCATGTGAAGCGAAACAGCACTGCACGCAACGGCGACGCGCTGATACTTGGAAAGCCGCTGGGCGTCGGCATCTTGTCGGCGGCGATCAAAAAAGGCTCGTTGGATGAGGCCTCTTATCGTGCGATGATCGAGACAACCACGCAGCTTAACCTTCCGGGCGATGCCCTGGCGCGCCTGGAGGGCGTGCACGCGATGACGGACGTCACCGGGTTCGGATTGCTCGGCCATCTGCTCGAGATGTGCCGGGGAAGTGGGCTCGGCGCTCGAGTCGACAGCGAGAGCCTGCCGCTGCTCCCCGGTGTGATCGACCTCATCAACGAGGGCATCGTGACCGGTGCCTCCGCGCGCAACTGGCATTCCTACGGCGAGTGGGTGCGACTCGCGCCGAACCTCGACAGCAGCCTTCGCACGATCGTCACGGATCCACAGACGTCCGGCGGGCTGCTCGTCGCGTGCGCCCCCGCGGACGTCTCGAACGCATTGCAGGTTTTCAAGGATCTCGGCTTCGCACAAGCGCGAGTGATCGGCCGATTGAGCGCTGGAGCGGCGGAGGTCGAGGTGCGCTAGCCGGCTGAGCGACAGGGACGTTCGACCGGCGGGCCTCAGCGCTCCCGCTTGCGGTTGACAAACTCCCACACCTTGGCGATCACGACCGATCCTTCGCCGACCGAGGACGCGACCCGCTTGACCGAGCCTGCGCGCACGTCGCCCACCGCGAAGATGCCGGGCACCGAGGTGGCGAAAGGTGAGGAGGCTGAGTCTTCTCCGGAACCGGTGATCACGAATCCCTTATCGTCGAGTTTCACGAGGCCGGAGAGCCATTCGGTATTCGGCGAGGCGCCCACCATGATGAACAGCGCGCGGGTCTCGATGCGGCGGGTCGCCCCGGTCTTGACGTCGCGAACGGTCAGTGCCTGCAGATGCTCGGTGCCGTGCAATGCGCTCACTTCGGTGCCATATTCAACCGAGATGCCGGGATCCGCGGCCAACCGGCTCGAGAGGTAGCTCGACATCGACGCCGCAAGCGAGGGACCGCGAACCAACAGGCGCACGCAGCTCGCGGAGCGGCTCAGAAACATCGCCGCCTGACCCGCCGAGTTACCACCGCCCACGATGACCGCTTCCGTACCCTTGCAATAGCGCGCTTCCATCTCGGTCGCAGCGTAATAAACGCCGGCGCCCTCGAAGTCGGCGAGGCGATCGAGCTGCGGCCGCCGATATTGCACGCCGGTCGCGACCACCACGGCCTTGGCGCGGACACGCTGTTCGTTGTCGAAAGTGGCACAAAAGCTTTGGTCCGCGAGCTTCTCGAGGCGCATCACGCGTCTCGGCATCGCGAAACGAGTCCTGAATTTCATGGCCTGAACCTCGCCGCGCCAGACCAGGTCCGCGCCGGAAATGCCGGTCGGGAAGCCCATGTAATTCTCGATCCGGCTCGAGGTGCCGGCCTGGCCGCCGATCGCGATGTCCTCCACCACCAGCGCGCACAGGCCTTCGGCTCCCGCGTACACGCCCGCGGCGACTCCCGCCGGACCGCCCCCGACGATGAGCACATCGAAGGCCTCGTCGTTCTGGAAGTCGAGATGCAGGCCGAGGAGCCGCGCAACCTTGTCGGGGGTGGGGTCGGTGACGACGACGTCGCGCCCGAAAATCACCGCGGGTTCGCCCGGAGCAATCGAGCAGGCCCGGGCCATCTCCTGCGCTTCAGGACTTCGCAGTGCCAGGGAGCTGTAGGGGATGCGGTTTCTGCTGGCGAACTCCGCGATACGTCGCACGTTGCGATCTTCATCCTCGCCGATCAAGCGCAGGCTGCCGTCGCCCTCCTCGAGCATACGGCGACGGCGCGCGGAAAACACGGTGATGATGATGTCCGACATCTCGGGGATTTCGGACATCAACTTGAGCACTGCCTCACGCGGAGTTTCGATCACCCGCGTTTCGCGAGCGGCGCGCATCGGCATCGACCAGGCGCCGCCGTTCAGAAAGGAAATTTCGCCCATGAACTGGGTCGGGCCGAGGGTGGAGGGCAAGTGGCGCTTGTCCGTGTAGGGGTTGACCACCTCGATCTCGCCCTCCTCGACATACACAAAGCGATCGACGGGCTCGCCCGGCTTGGCGAGAAAAGTACCCGCAGGGTAGGTGACGACCTTGCCCGCTTCCCGCAAGGCCTGAACGTGCGATGCGGCCAGGGGGGTTCGCTGCATCTGGCGTAGATCCGCGCCGATCGTTTCCATGGTTGAGCTCGTCCTCTATGGCGTGGGGCTGATCGACTCGTAAAGTCTCGAGTCGACATCAAGCCTACTGTACTACTGATCCTGTGGCGGTTTCGCAGTGGCCCCGTACGGCCCGCTCGACGGCCGCCTCGTACAGCAGGGGCGGATTTTTGTTGTTCAACCGCGACGGGGAGGCTTGGTCGTGCAGGCATTGCATTCCGTCGCGGGCGAGGTGGAGACGGGGTGATGACCGGACTGGTGGAGGACCAGCGCGCACAATCTTGACTTGTGGAGGACCACTGCGTAGAAGCCCGAGCAGGATGTGCGCTTCGAGCTCTTCCCGAACGATGCCGCCCGCGATCGAGACTCGCTCGATCGACTATGTGCCTGATGATGAGCGACACGGCGGGCTGGCGAGTCAGTTCACGCTGTGGCTCGCGGCCAACCTGCAGATCACCGCGATCGTGACCGGGGCGCTGGCCGTCGTGCTCGGCGGCGATGTGTTCTGGTCGCTGATCGCCTTGTGCCTGGGTCAGATCATCGGCGGGGCGATCATGGCGCTGCACGCGGCGCAGGGTCCCCAGCTCGGCTTACCCCAGATGATCTCGAGCCGCGTCCAGTTCGGCGTGTACGGCGCGATCATACCCATCGTCGCGGTGTGCCTCATGTACATCGGATTCTCTGCGAGTGGCTGTGTGCTGGCGGGGCAGGCCATCGGGCAGCTGTTGAACGTGGGTGATGCCAGTGGCATCGTTGTTTTCACGATCTTGATCGTGATCGTCACGCTGCTCGGCTATCGGGTGATCCACGCCCTCGGGCGAGTGGCCAGCGTCGTGGGCGTCGTCGCATTCACGTACATGTTCAGCCGTCTGCTTGCGGTCCACGACGTCATGGCGCTCCTCTCGCAGCGCCATTTTTCGCCGAGCAGTTTTCTGACCTCGATGTCCTTGTCGGCGTCGTGGCAGATCGCCTACGGACCCTATGTGGCCGACTATTCCCGCTATCTGCCCCGCTCGACGTCAACAGCCCAGGTGTTCGCCGCCGTGGGGCTCGGATCCGTGATCGGCTCGCAGATCTCCATGACTTTCGGGGTGCTGGCCGCGGCCTTGGCCGGGACGCAGTTCGAGCATCACGAAGTGGCTTATATCGTCAGACTCGGCTCCGCAGGCGCGGTCTCCGGGCTGCTCTATTTCAGCATCGCATTCGGCAAGCTGACGGTCACCTCGCTGAACGCCTATGGAAGCTTCATGTCGATGGCGACGGTGGTCAGCGGCCTGCGCCGGGGGGTGCGCATCTCGATGCGACACCGATTCTTGTACATCGTCTGCATGGTGGGTATCTCGGCTCTGCTTGCGCTGATGGGCCGCAACTCCTTTCTGAAGGGGTTCGAGGCATTCATCCTCTGTCTGCTCGCCGTGTTCACCCCCTGGAGCGCGATCAATCTGATCGACTATTACTGCTTCACGCGCTCGCGCTATGACGTGCCGGCACTCTCTGATCCCGATGGACGCTATGGCCGGTGGAATGGGACCGGCATCTCGATCTACTTGATTGGGATCCTGGTCCAGATCCCCTTCCTGTCCACGGCGTTCTACACCGGGCCGCTGGTGGCGAGGCTGGGCGGCGTGGACATCTCCTGGATACTGGGCTTGATCGTCCCGGGGATCCTCTACTACTTGTTCGGGCGAGCCTCGCAGAGACGCGCACCGTCGCATCTGATCTTGCCCAACGAGGCTCGCGCCAGCTCCCTCCAGTCCGCCACTGCGTAGGGGAGGATAGAGGGCTCGCTTGAGATCCCCCGCGACGCTGATCATCGGTGCGGGACCCGCAGGCCTTGCGGCAGCGGCCTGCCTGCGCAAGGGGGGCCACTCCTTCCTCATCCTCGAGCGCGAAGCCACGGTCGGCGCGAGCTGGCAGCGACACTACGATCGGCTGCACTTGCATTCCGAGGCGCGCCACTCTGCTTTGCCGTACCTCGGCTTCCCGAAAGGAACGCCGCGTTATCCCTCGCGCGAGCAGATGGTCCATTATCTTCATCGATACGCCCGGCACTTCGGCCTGGCGCCGCTCCTCGGGGAAGAGGTGCGCAGCGTAGGCCGCGTGGGGGATGAGTGGATGACGAGCACCCTCAAGGGCAACTCCTACCGGTCGCGCCACGTCATCATCGCCACAGGCCACAACGCCGTTCCTCACCTGCCGTCCTGGCCCGGCCAGGACGGATTTCGGGGCCGTATCATGCACAGCAGCGCGTATCGAAACGGCGAGCCGTTTCGTGGCCAGCGTGTGCTCGTCGTCGGCCTCGGCAACAGTGGGGGCGAGATCGCCCTTGATCTGCACGAGCATGGCGCGCGCGTCGCGATTGCGGTGCGTTCCGCGGTCAACATCGTCCCTCGGGACCTTCTCGGCGTGCCGATACTCAGCATATCCATCGCCCTGAGTCGGCTGCCCGCACGGCTCGCCGATGCGTTGGCCGCACCGCTGCTGCGGTTCACGATCGGTGATCTTTCGCGCCTTGGTTTTCGCAAGCCCGACACCGGACCCATCACCCAGATCAAGGCGTCGGGCCGCGTTCCGCTCATCGACATCGGCACGGTCAATCTGGTGCGCGCGGGACACATCGAGGTGCTGGGCTCGATTCGCTCGCTGAGCGAGACCCATGTCGACTTCACGGATGGGACCTCGCAGCGTTTCGATGCGCTCGTGCTCGCGACCGGCTTCCGCCCGGAAACGCAGCGTTTTCTGCAAGAAGTCGAGGTTCCGGGAGCAGGAGCGCTCGGCCGGGAGAGGATCGGCGGTCGTGCCGGGCTCTACTTCTGCGGCTTCTTCGTATCCCCTCGGGGAATGTTGCGCGACATCGCCACGGAAGCCCGCTGGATTGCGCAGGACATCGGCGCGAAGGGGAGTGAGCTGCCCGCGCGAGCTTGATGAGCTTACCAAACAGACATGCCGGTTGTCGGCGCGCGGGCCGGACGCGAGACCGATGGCTTCGGGGACTCGATGAAATGCCCTCGGTGCTGCGTAACGGACGGTCCCGTTAAGCCTCCTCCTATAGTCAGCATCTATGGGAATCGTAGAGACAATTGATTGGATGTCCAGGCTGCGATCTCATAGGGTGGCGGACATGCGGAACGATTCGGGAACTGGGAAAACTGCAGCCGACCGCAGACCTCCTGACACAAAGGCTGGACATATACGAGAAGACCGCCGGGATGCTGCGCAGTCTTCTCGAGGACTCATCACCGGAGAGGAACATGGCAACTGAGAGCAAGTGTCCGTTTACAAGTGGAAGTCAGGCACATACCAACCGTGACTGGTGGCCTAACCAGGTAAGCCTTCAGGTCCTCCACCAGCGCTCCGGCCTGTCCGATCCGATGGGCGAGGCGTTCGACTACGCCAAAGAATTCCAGAGCCTCGACCTCAATGCCGTGATCAAGGACCTGCACACACTGATGACCGAGTCGCAGGACTGGTGGCCAGCCGACTTTGGGCACTACGGGCCGCTGTTCATCCGGATGGCGTGGCACAGCGCTGGGACGTACCGCATCGGCGACGGCCGCGGTGGGGCTGGGGCCGGGCAGCAGCGCTTTGCGCCGCTCAACAGCTGGCCCGATAACGCGAATCTCGACAAGGCGCGCCGGCTGCTCTGGCCGGTCAAGCAGAAATATGGCCGGAAAATCTCGTGGGCCGACCTCATGATTCTCGCGGGTAACGTCGCTCTCGAGTCGATGGGCTTCAAGACGTTCGGTTTTGGCGGCGGCCGCGCGGATGTCTGGGAGACCGAAGAGGACATCTACTGGGGTCCCGAAGGCAAGTGGCTGGCAGAGGAGCGCTACAGCGGCGAGCGTGAGCTGCGGAATCCCCTCGCCGCCGTGCAAATGGGACTGATTTACGTGAATCCGGAAGGGCCCAACGGCAACCCGGATCCAATCGCGGCGGCCAAGGATATTCGCGAAACGTTCGCCCGTATGGCGATGAACGACGAGGAAACGGTCGCACTGATTGCCGGCGGGCATACCTTCGGCAAGACCCACGGCGCGGGCAATGCCTCTCTCGTGGGCCCGGAGCCCGAAGCCGCCCCCATCGAGGAGCAGGGTCTCGGCTGGAGGCGCAGATTCGGCACGGGCAAAGGCGAGGACACGATTACCAGCGGGCTGGAAGTCACCTGGACCACTACCCCGACGAGGTGGAGCAGCAATTTTTTCCAGAACCTGTTCGGCTACGAATGGGAGCTCACCCAGAGCCCCGCCGGTGCGCATCAGTGGCGACCGAAGGACGGCGCAGGCGCCGTTACGGTGCCCGACGCGCATGACAAGTCAAAGCGCCACGCGCCCTCCATGCTGACCACTGACCTCGCCTTGCGGTTCGACCCTGTGTACGAAAAGATCTCGAGGCGCTTTTACGAGCATCCTGATCAGTTTGCCGATGCGTTCGCCCGGGCGTGGTTCAAGCTGACGCACCGGGACATGGGTCCAATCACGCGCTATCTCGGCCCGCTCGTGCCGAAGGAGCCGCTGCCGTTCCAGGATCCGATCCCCGCTGCGAATCATCCGCTGATCGACGAGCAGGACATGGCTACTCTGAAAGGGAAGGTTCTTGGGTCCGGCCTCACCGTCTCCGAGCTGGTCTCGACGGCCTGGGCGTCGGCATCGACGTTCCGCGGCTCGGATAAGCGCGGCGGAGCAAACGGCGCGCGCATTCGCCTCGCCCCACAAAGGAGCTGGGAGGTCAATCAACCCGCGCAGCTAAACAGGGTGCTGCAGACGCTCGAAGCGATCCAGGAGGAGTTCAACGCCGCGCAGTCTGGCGGGACAAGGGTCTCCCTGGCCGACCTGATCGTTCTGGGGGGCTGCGCGGCGGTTGAGAAAGCCGCGAAGGACGCAGGGCACACCGTCAAAGTGCCCTTCACTCCCGGCCGGATGGACGCCTCGCAAGAGCAAACGGATGTCGCCTCCTTCGCGCCGCTGGAGCCGACCGCTGACGGGTTCCGCAATTATCTTCGCGGCCAGGAGCCGCTGTCCGCCGAGGAGCGGTTGGTGGATCGGGCGCAATTGCTGACCCTCACAGCACCTCAGATGACCGTGCTCATCGGCGGCCTGCGCGTCCTGGGTGCCAATGCAGGGAAGTCCGCGCACGGCGTCTTTACAAAGCGGCCCGAGACGCTGACGAACGACTTCTTCGTGAACCTTCTCGACATGCGCACGCACTGGCAGCCGTCCGCCGACTTTGAGGGCGTGTACGAGGGGCGCGACCGTAAGACCCACGAGCGCAAATGGACGGGCACCCGAGTCGACCTGATCTTCGGTTCGCACTCGCACTTACGCGCCATCGCGGAAGTCTATGCGTGCGCGGACTCGAAGGCGAAGTTCGTAAAAGACTTCGTGGCGGCCTGGAGCAAGGTGATGGACCTCGATCGCTTCGACGTTCCCTGATCTGCGTGGAGGGGTCCAGGTCTTCAAGTCCGTGACCGTGCAACGTAGCCAACGGGGGGCACGATGCAGGCAGCTGCCGCGCTCACCGTCCTGGCGAGCTGCTCGCCTATTTGATCTCGCGGCCGCGCGGAAGTCTTCGATTGCGCTTCGAAGAGCGGTCTAACAGGAGCTCAGTGATTGGGGTGACGATATTTTCTCGCTGTCCGCCCATGTGACTTCGCGGCTGTTGATGCTTACATCTGAATGGCCGGAAACCGGCAGGGCATCGGACGCCACTTAGCAGCCATTCGTCAGGAGCGCTAGACTCCATGGAGGGAAGGATCGCGGTAGATGCCGGACCCTGCTACGGCGGGTCACGCCGGAGGGTCACATGACAGATGAAGAGAGACGCGCGGCCCTGGATCGGCATTGGACTGCATCTGATGCCAATGACTTTGATGCGGAGCACGACATTTATCTCGAAGATGCGGTTCTGGAGTATCCACAGTCCGGCGAGCGAATCCGCGGACGGCACAACATACAGATCACGCGAAGCAAGCAGCCGAGCAAAAAACGCTTCGCGGTGCGGCGAGTCCTAGGTTGCGGTGAATTGTGGATCACCGAATATATTCTTTCGTATGACGGTAAGCCTTCCTACACGGTGAGCATCATGGAATTCCGCGGCAACAAAGTTGCACGGGAAACTCAGTACTTTGCGGATCCGTTCGAGGCCAGCCGGTGGCGCGCTCCGTGGGTCGAGCGGATGGGCGCAGATGAAGGCCAAGCGACCCAGAATTGACACCCGCATTTCATCGCCCCGAATCGGACCTGCGAGAGCGGGGCCCCAGGCGCATCGTCCCGCGCTTCGAGGCCGTGCGCCCCGTCGTTTTTTTCTTCTTGCTCTTTTTCTCGCTTTTAGCGGTCGCCTCGAGCTTCCGTTTCGCCTTGCGTCTCATCTTGATGAGCGCATCGATCAGCTCGTCGACCGGTTGGTGTTTCTTGGCTTTGCGACGCATCCATACGAGAGCGTCCAGAAACTCATCAACGGCTTTTTCTTTTTTCCCCATGCGCCATATTAATGTCCCGAATTAGAAATTGGCTGGCATTCGAGCGGCGTTGCATTCCCGGTATCGCTTCTCCTTTGAAGAACCTTCCGGTACTCGCGGTCGTCGCGCCCTGCGCCAAGCGTCGATGCTCGCGTTCTGGCACAGCGAACTTCTAGGCCGCCGGGCAAATTTCCGTTCAGCGCCAGCAGCTTAAGTCCCGTGTGCATTTGTGATTCAAATGTCATTATTGATCTCTCTGCTCCTGCCTCCGCCCGCTCGTGACATAGTTAACTCACTTTATCGGTGCACAAGCCTGTGCATAACCTGCGATTTTTAAGGTGACCGTCATCCAATTCAGTCCCTTGCGTTGAGCTGGCGATTTTTTGAGCATCTCGGAAGGGGCCATCGACTCGACTGCGACGCGCGCGGCGTTCGCTTTCTTCCGCTCGCGGATGGGAACGGCGACGCCCATCTACCTGCGCCCACGCCCTCGCACGGGGGCGAGCATGAGCGCTGCCGCGTTGTCGCACGCCATTGCGCTCCTCATCGTCCACGCGAGATCGAAGCCTCAATTGCGCGTGAGCGACGGCAGGCAGCGGGACGTTAGGCCGCCGCTGGATACGGCCTCGACGAAGGGCGAGGATAGTGCGCTAACTGCTTGATGTGTGGGCTGGGCGGATCCGCAATCGCAAAGAAATCACCGGGAATCTCAGCTCTTTTGTGGTTTGCTTGTTCCTGGGCGCGACGGGGCTGCAACCGGCCCAAAACCGCGCGATGGGGACACTCACGCGGAGGTCGTCGGCGCCGCTCTCCCGGGGGTAGAATAGGGGCTGCTGCTGGCCCACAACCATAACTAATGGCCGGGATTGTAAGCGCCGGAGGCATGAGGAAGCGCATTTCCGGTCGGACGGGGAGAAGCGAATGGATTCCATCAGGCACACAGCTTGCCGTCTCATCGCCGTTGCGCTCGCTCTCATAGCCTCGCTCGGCGCGCTGAATGCGCAGGCTCAAAAATTCTCAATCACAACCCTCCAGAACCTTCCAGATAGCGTCTCAGTGCAGGGTGTCGCAATCAACAACAGCGGCCAGGTCGCGGGCAACTCCATCGATGCAAATGGCGTGAGCTTTGCCGTCCTGTGGAACGGAACGACGCCGACGGTCCTTGCAGGCGAGGACGACGTCATGCAAGACGCCGCCTACGTGGGTGGCATGAACAACCTCGGGCTCGTGGTTGGCTATGACACATTCTTTAAGGGGTATGCCGATCTGTGGTTTGGCGTCTCGGACTACTGCGACGGGGGAGGAAGCGGGTCGGGATTCTCTAAGGCGACCGGCATTAACGACGCGGGACAGATCGTCGGTAATTTGGGCGGCTACGATATTCCGTCCGCAGTACTCTGGCCGACTGCGTGCATTTCCAACGCCTCTGGGGAGTTTCTCGCCGCCCCAAACTTCTATGGGACCGACGCCACGAGCATCAACAACAAGGGTGAAGTGGTGGGATTCGTTTACCTGACGCCGGTATGGGAAAACAATCCGACGCAGCACGCGGCACAGTTGAGTCCCAACTTCAGAGACATGGGGACCCTCGGTGGCGAGAACAGCGGGGCAAATCAGGTCAATGACCGCGGCTACGTCGTTGGTTGGGCCAACATCCCAAACAACCGGTCTCACGCCGCCCTTTGGGGTCCCCATACGGTCCCCTCCGATCTCGGCACATTGGGCGGAAAGACGAGTTCCGCCAACGGTATCAATACTCAGGGGGACGCGGTAGGCTCATCGCAGACGCTGTCCGGTGCATCGCACGCCGTGCTGTGGACGCACCTGCATTACTTGCCTGAGGATCTCAATAATGAGATCGGCGCCTTGACGAAACAGATTACGCTCACCGAGGCAGCGGGCACGAACGACCATTGTCAGGTGCTCGCGAACGGTTACGACAACAAGACCAAGGTCTCGCACATCTATGTGCTTTCGCTCATCGACCCCCGGAAATGCGCGGTGGTGACCGAAGACGAGGCGATGCCGGATCGCGAGGCGACGGGCGCCGCGACCGCGGCCCGTTAAGCACTCGAACCCCGGCTCGGTTCATGAAGTGGAAGGGTGGCTTTCGGATGCTCGTCTAAGGCAATCGTGGTTATTCAGAGCCGCCGTTCGTCACTGATAGGGTCTGGCCGTGACGCGCTGGTTCTCAGGCGGATTGAACGATAACAGCTGTCGGAGCACGCACCTTCGTTGCATGCAAAGTTGCGGCATTTGAGTTGAACCACGTGAAGAAAGAATCTTTTTTAAAAAAATGCGGCGGCTAGATCTGTGGCTATGGGTCTGCGTGCTGATGGGTCTCTGTGCCGGGGTGCGGTGCGCAGAAGCTCAAAGCGGCGGTGTTTGCGAGGCTACAGTCTATGGCGTCAGCACCTCGTCCACAGACAACACCGCTGCCCTCACTAATGCCCTGCAGGCATGCCAGGGCCGCACCCTCCACCTGGCAGCTGGCACCTACCGATTCGCGCCGGGGCAATTCGTCCGTGGCATCTTTGTGCCTGATGCGACTTCGATCGTCGGGGACGGCGCCAGTACCACGACGCTCCTGATCAGCGGCCCGGGAAACTACGACTCCTTTTTCTGGATTGTTGATGTGAGCAATGTGTCCATACGCGGTCTCACGTTGCAAGGGAACGGCACGCCCTACCAAGCGGGCTCCTGTACGTACGACTACGGGCGCGCCATCTCGATCTATGCCAATGCCGCCTTGGGACGACCGGTGGTGAACGTCTCGATTGCCTCTAATCTTCTGCGCAACTTCGTCGGCTCAGGATGGATCTCGATCTATGCGGCTCCCCACAGCGGCGGCGTCGGCACAATCCCTGCGGGTGCCAATATCAGCGTGCAGGGGAATTTTTTCCAGAGCGTCCCGGGCAATTCGGTCGCACCCGGCAATCCTGATTGCAATTCCAGCGCCGTTCAGATTTTCGGGGGCAGCACGACGCCGAATGTGAGCAACATCTCGGTTTTCGGCAACGGTTTCGATACCAGCTATTTGAAGCAGGGCATCATCGTCTACGGCAGCGCTAACGAGGTGACCATCGCCGCCAATTCCATCAGCGGCACCGGCGAAAAGCTGCCGTCGAGCAAGGACAGCAGCCTTTACGGCGTTATCATCTATCAGAAGGACTTGCCTCCGAATTTTATCGACGTCATCGGCAACAAAATCATCGACCCCTTCTCCTGCGGCGTTTATGTGGCTGCGGGCCGCAACATCACCATTAACGGCAATACCATTTCCGGTCAGATCGATACGAACGACGGAATCGAGCCGAAAGGTGCGATCTGTCTCAATCAGATGGATAACGGACACGACGGCGAATCCGCCACCGTCCTTGGCAACACCATCACCCACAGCCATGTGGGCATCTCGATCGCGCGCGGCAGGGTACCGAACGTCCGCCAGAATACGATCAGCGAGATCCCGGCCGGAGGCATCGGCATCAAGGTTGCAGCCGACGCGGGGACCAGCATCTCCCTCATCGACAACAGTGTGTCGTCCACGTCTCAGCACGTGACCGGTCTCCTCGGGAGTGGCACCTCGCCGTCGCTCTCAATACGCGACCTTTTTGTTACAGGCGCTGCCTACCCGACGCGGTGGTTTCGTGATCCCGATGGCGCCCAGCCGATTTGCAAATTCAGCGACGTAGGCACCATTGTCGGCATCTTCGAGCGAAACACGTCCTCGCTCGCTTTCACAGCACAGTCCGTGCTTTCTCCCGACTGCCACTAATCTTGCAGTGCGAGCCACGAGTTCTGTCCGGCATCTAAGCTTTTAGTTTGGCGAGCAGATAGGCGGCTGTCTGGCCATGACCTGTCATTGACAGTGCGTTGCCGCGAAGCGGACGCCGATGGCCTGCGCTAATCAACACCTCATGAGCCGACCCTATCGCATTGTTCTTCTTACGGTGAGTGGACTCATCTTCGTTCACCAGAGTTGGTGGCGATTGAAGACTCATCTGCTGGCTGGATAGCGATACTCATTTCGGAAGTCCAGGCGGCGCTATCCAATTTTTCGGAAAGGTCCGACAGTACCGCCTAGCAGTCCAAGCGAATCCAGAGTGTCGAATCGAACCGCGGCCCAGAGTTAGGATTCAAAAAGGGTAAACGCGAGGTCCAGACGTAGTAGCGTAGTAGATTATTAGAAAAGTGATGTAAGTGATTAATTTTATTGGCTCCCCGGGACGGATTCGAACCGCCGACCAACGGATTAACAGTCCGTCGCTCTACCACTGAGCTACCGGGGAATGCACAAGAAGGCCGCGGATTGTCGGAAAGCACCACGGTGAAGTCAAGGAAAGCGGGCCACCCAGGAGGGCCGATCAATGGTGGCCGGCAAGGGCGTGCGGGACGTAGGCCGCCTCGAGCGATCCGACCTCGTCTGGCTCGAGTTTCAGTTCGAGCGCGCCCACGGCATCCTCGAGGTGCTCGAGCTTGGTGGCTCCGACGATCGGGGCGGTGACGGCGCGCTTGTGCAGGAGCCAGGCGAGGGCGATCTGTGCCCGAGGCACGGCGCGCTTCTCAGCGAGTGCCCCGACGCGCTCGACGATCATGCGGTCGGCCTCGAAGGAGTGCTTGAAGAGATTGTTGCCATAGGAATCGGTGCGGATGCGCTCGGTCTCGGTGTCCCAGGGTCGCGCCAGGCGGCCGCGCGCAAGAGGACTCCAGGGAAGCACGCCGATGCCGGCATCGAGGCACAGCGGCAGCATCTCGCGCTCCTCCTCGCGGTAGAGCAGGTTGTAGAAGTTCTGCATGCTGACGAAGGGCGTCCAGCGGTGCTCGCGGGCGAGGCTCAAGGCCTTGGAGAATTGCCAGGCGAACATCGAGGAGGCGCCGAGGTAGCGCGCCTTGCCGGCTTTGACGACGTCGTGCAGCGCCTCGAGCGTCTCCTCGATCGGCGTCGTGTAATCCCAGCGGTGGATCTGGTAGAGGTCGACGTAGTCGGTCCCGAGACGCCGCAGGCTCGCATCGATGGCGCTCATGATCGACTTCCTCGAAAGGCCACCGCCATTCGGGCCCTTGCTCATCGGAAAGTAGACCTTGGTGGCGATCACCACCTCATCGCGCCGCGCGTAATCCTTGAGCGCCTGCCCGACGATCTCCTCTGAAGTGCCGTCGGAGTAGGCATTGGCGGTGTCGAAGAAGTTGATGCCAAGCTCGAGCGCCTTGCGAAGGATCGGTCGGCTTTGCGCCTCGGGCAGCGTCCACGGGTGATCGCCGCGCTCCGGCACGCCAAAGCCCATGCATCCGAGGCACAGCGGCGAGACGGTGAGGCCAGTGCGGCCGAGTTGTCGATATTGCATGGCACCCTGTGCGAACGCGGAAAGCCTACCCGATTCTCTCTCGCGGCAATATCAGGTGCGCAGCAGTCTCAGGCGCGCTTGGCGAGCGCGACCTTGAGCGCGCGCTCGATGCGCCGCATCGCCTCCTCGAGGAGGGTCATGCTGGTCGCGAAGGAGATGCGCATGTGCCCGGGAGCACCGAAACCGCTGCCCGGCACCACGGCGACACCCGCCTCGAGCAGATACTCGGCGAAGGCGTTGTCGTCCTTGAGCCCAAGCGATTGCATCGCGACGTGCACGTCGGCGAACGCATAAAAGGTGCCCGCGCCGGGCCGGCAGGAAACGCCGGGAATGGCATTGAGGGCCGCCACCACGAAGTCATGGCGCTCCTTGAAGGCGCGGTTCATATCCGCGACGCAGCGCTGATCCGAGTTGAGCGCCACGGTCGCTGCGCGCTGCGAGATGCTCGAGGCATTCGAGGTCGACTGCCCCTGCACCGTCGCCATCGCCGCAATCAGCTCCTTCGGGCCTCCGCAATAGCCGATGCGCCATCCCGTCATCGCGTAGGCCTTGGAGACCCCGTTGATCGTCACCGTCCGGTCGTAAAGCCCGGGGTTTGCTTGCGCGAAGCTCTGGAAGGGCTCGGCGGCCCAGTAGATGTGCTCGTACATCTCATCGGAGGCGATGACGATCTGCGGGTGGCGCTCGAGGACGCTCCCCAGCGCCTTGAGCTCGGCTGCCGTGTACGCCGCGCCCGTCGGATTGCTCGGGCTGTTGAGAAACAGGAGCTTCGAGCGCGGGGTGATGGCCGCCTCGAGCTGAGCCGGGGTGATCTTGTATCCCTGCTCGGGACCTGCGAACACCGTCACCGGGACGGCATCGGCCAGCAACGCCATGTCCGGATAGGAGACCCAGTAGGGCGCCGGAATGATGCACTCATCGCCGGGATCGAGAAGCGCGGCGCACACGTTGAAGCAGGTCTGCTTGGCCCCCGAGGAGACGAGGATCTGGCTGCGCGCATACATGAGCGCATTGTCGCGCTTGAACTTGCCGATGATCGCGTCCTTGAGCTCGGCGGTGCCGTCGACCGCGGTGTAGCGCGTGATGCCCTTGCGAATCGCATCGACGCCCGCATCTGAGATATGTAAAGGCGTGTCGAAATCCGGCTCACCTGCACCCAGGCTGATGATGTCTTTGCCCTCGGCCTTGAGCTGCGCCGCGCGCGCCGTCACGGCGAGGGTGGGAGAGGGCTTAACCTTCTGAACACGCTTGGAAAGTTTCACGGTCACGCGAGGTCCTTGCGGGCTGGCGGAGTGGGAGGCGGGGGCGGAGTTTACGGAAAATGTCACCTCGACGCCAGGCGCGGGTGCCTGCCCATTTCCAACATGAGAGAATAGATCGATGCGCTTTGATTTGTATGCCGATTACCTTCCTGCCGGGGATCAGCCGCAAGCGATCGCCGGGCTGATCGACGGGCTCTCGAGCGGGCTTGCGCACCAGACGTTGCTCGGCGTCACCGGCTCGGGCAAGACCTTCTCCATCGCCAACGTCATCCAGCAGGTGCAGCGGCCGACGCTGGTGCTCGCGCACAATAAAACTCTGGCAGCGCAGCTTTACGGCGAGTTCAAGGTGTTCTTTCCGAAGAATGCCGTGGAGTACTTCGTCTCCTATTACGACTACTACCAGCCCGAGGCCTACGTGCCGGCCTCGGACACTTACATCGAGAAGGATGCCTCGATCAACGAGCATATCGAGCAGATGCGCCTCTCGGCGACCAAGGCGCTGCTCGAGCGGCCCGATTCGATCATCGTTGCGACCGTCTCGGCGATCTATGGCCTTGGTGATCCGGAGGCCTACTTGAGCATGGTCCTGCACATGTCGCGGGGCGACCTCATCGATCAGCGCAAGCTCCTGCGCCGTCTTGCCGACATGCAGTACACGCGCAACGAGATCGATCTGCAGCAGGGCACCTATCGCGTGCGCGGCGAGGTCATCGACATCTTTCCCGCCGAGTCCGAGCGCGAAGCGGTGCGGGTCGAGCTCTTCGATGATCGCATCGAATCGTTGAGCCTGTTCGATCCGCTCACGGGTGAGGTGCTGCGCAAGGTGCCGCGGCTGACGGTTTATCCCTCAACCCACTACGTGACGCCGAAGGAGCGCATCTACAATGCGGTCGAGCAGATCCGGGCGGAGCTGCGCGAGCGCCTGGCCGAGCTCCATGCGGCGAGCAAGCTGGTCGAGGCACAGCGGCTGCAACAGCGCACGCTCTTCGATCTCGAGATGATGAACGAGGTGGGTTACTGCGCAGGCATCGAGAACTACTCACGTTACCTCTCGGGCCGCGCCGCGGGCGAGCCGCCGCCGTGTCTCTTCGACTACCTGCCGCGCAACGCGCTCCTGGTCATCGATGAGAGCCATCAGACGATCCCGCAGCTCGGGGCCATGTACCGGGGGGATCGCTCGCGCAAAGAGACGCTCGTCGAGTACGGCTTTCGTCTGCCCTCGGCGCTCGATAACCGGCCGCTGCGCTTCGAGGAGTTCGAGCGCATGGCGCCGCAGACGATCTACGTCTCGGCGACTCCGGGCCCCTACGAGAAGCGCGTCTCGGGCCAGGTGATCGAGCAGGTGGTGCGCCCGACGGGGCTCGTCGACCCGGAGGTCGAGGTGCGTCCGGTGCGCGCGCAGGTCGATGACCTGCTCTCGGAGATCCGCTTGCGCACGCAGGCGAACGAGCGCGTGCTCGTCACGACCTTGACCAAGCGCATGGCGGAGGATCTTACCGAGTATCTCAACGAGCACGGGGTCAAGGTGCGCTACCTGCACTCGGACATCGAGACGGTGGAGCGCTCGGAGATCATCCGCGACCTGCGCTTGGGCAAGTTCGATGTGATCGTGGGCATCAATTTGCTGCGCGAAGGGCTCGACATGCCGGAGGTCTCCCTGGTCGCCGTGCTCGATGCCGACAAGGAGGGCTTCCTGCGCTCGGAGGGCTCGCTCATCCAGACGATCGGGCGCGCGGCGCGCAATCTGCGAGGCAAGGCGATCCTGTATGCCGATTCGATCACCGGGTCGATCGAGCGGGCGCTCTCCGAGACCAATCGGCGCCGCGCCAAGCAGATCGAGTTCAACGCCCGGCACGGCATCACCCCGAAGAGCATCGTCAAGGCGGTGAGCGATGTGATGGAGGGTGCGCGCTCGGTGCAGGAGAGTGCGGTGCTCGAGGGCTCCGGAACCTACGGGCCGCTCGCTCCCGAGCAGGCCTTGAAGCGCATCAAGAAGCTCGAGGCCGAGATGATGAAGCTCGCACGCAACCTGGAGTTCGAGCAAGCCGCTCGCGTGCGCGATGAGATTCAGCGGCTGCGTCAATCGGCGCTCGGGTTGCCGGACACTCTCGCGGGGTAGCGACATGATAGGCGAGGGCGAAGGGATGGCACCGCTCGATCCGACCGAGACGAAGAAGCACGATCTCGAAAGCACCGACAAGCTGCCGATCCTGACCGAGATCGATGTCGCGCAGTTCGCCGAGGACGCGGTACGCCTCGAGAACACCGCGGTGCAGCCGGTTCTCATCAGCCAGAGCCTGGTCCCCGAGTTCGCGCGTCCCTCGCCCGTCGATTTGCCGGCACTGGCCGAGAGCGTGCGCACGGTCGAGGCGCGAATCTCGCGTCAGAGCGCCGAATACGAGGCCTTGAGCCGCCTCTATGAACGCGCGCGCGATGCCGAGGCCGCCGCCGCGGAGCGCGCCGAGGCGGTCAGCGAGGCGCTTGCGCGCGCCTCCTCGACGCTCGCGGTCGAGCAGCACCGCTTGCAGCAGATGGAGCAGGCGCTTGCAGAGAAGACGAGCCTCGCGGAGGCGGCGCGGACCCGGCTCGATGAGGCGCTTCGCGCCCTGGAGCGTCACCAGAGCGAGGCGCGCACGCTTCGCGATGCGCTCGCGACCCGCGAGGCCACCATCGTGCAGGTGCTGCACTCGCTGGGCGAGCGTGACGCGCAGCTCTCGGCGCTGCAACGCGAGCACGCGCAGACCGTGCCGGTGCTCGAGGCCCGCCTGCAGATGACCGCGCAGCTCGAGGAGGAGCTCAAGGGGGAGCGCGAGCACGCCGAGGCGGTTGTTGCGGAGCTCGAGGAGGCCCGCGCGAGGATCGCGACCTTCGAGGCGCAGCGCAAGCGCGATGTCTCCGAGCTCGCCCGGGCGCGCGCCGAGGCGGCGAGCGCGCTTCGTCAGGCCGAGACCTACCTCGAGGCGCTGCGCACCCGGGACTGGCGCCGCGGCTTTCAGCAGAACCTGCAGCGCGAGTGGGACGAGCGTGCTGCGACGGCGAGCGCGGATCGGGCCGCGCTGGCAGCCGAGTGCGAGCGGTTGAAGCAAACGACCGCCGCCCTGAGTGCGAAGGTGATCGAGCAGGACGCCCTCATCGCCCGCAAGCAGCAGGAGCTCCTGGACAGTCAGCGCGCACGCGCCGACCTCGCCAGCCGACATGCGGCGCGCGAGAGCGAATGCGCGCATCTGGTCGATGAGCTGAAAGCCCGCGACGAGGCGCTGAGCGAGGCCCGGGCACAAAACTCGGGCGAGGCGCAGCGCGTGAGCGAGCGCCTGTCGGAGGTCGAAGCGCGCTGCGAGGAGCAGCGCCAGCGTATCGAGCAACTCGAGTCCGACGCCGTGACCCACGAGGAGGAAATGCAGGTCCTGCTCGCGCACCTCAACGAGGCGCGCAAGCCCGTGCAGGGATTTCTCGCCGAGTCGAAGCGCCTCAAGGACGAGCTGGCCGCCAAGAAGGACGAGCTCGCGGTCAAGGGCCTGGGTCTCGAGCAGTTGACCGAGGAGAATCGCGAGCTGCAGGCGACGCTCGAGCGCACCCGCGGGGCGCTCGAGGAGCGCGAGTTCCTCATCCGACGACTCGAGCGCAGTGAGAGCAACAACGCCCACGTGCTCGGTCGTTTGCAGACGAGCATCGAGAAGCTCGGCAACGCGCCCACCCCGCCGGCGCCCGCGGTCGAGGAATGCCGCGGTGAGCTCGTCCGGCTCGAGAGCGATGCCGTCCCCTACCTGCTCACCCGACGCACCCGCATCGGGCGTGCACCGGGGTGTGAGCTGCAGATCGACTCCTCTTCCGTGAGCCGCTACCACGCGCTCATTTTGAAAGGGCCGCGCGATGTGATCGTCGAGGATCTGAACAGCACCAATGGCGTCATCGTCAACGGTCGCAAGATTTCCCGCCAGCTCCTCAACGACGGCGACCTGGTGACCATCGGCGATGTGAAATTTCGCCTCGTGCTGCGCCGGCCGGGTCAGATCGCGCAGGGCAGCAGCACCGCCGCGCCCGCCCCCTCACCGGCGTGAGGGCTCGGGGGCGGCGCCCCCGGGGCAGTTCTGGGGGACTCCTCTTTATCGGAGGAGGGGATTCCGGTATCGTTCGCGCCCTCCGTGCGCGCTTAGCTCAGCGGTAGAGCATCACCTTGACATGGTGGGGGTCAGTGGTTCGATCCCACTAGCGCGCACCATTTCGAGC
>Ga0070734_10001543_pt1 | contig 32917 bp, 32 predicted proteins | sample Coa_R1_8_FD_66444 | JGI IMG/M metagenome (GOLD analysis project Ga0070734, IMG submission 66444) | Surface soil microbial communities from Centralia Pennsylvania, which are recovering from an underground coalmine fire - Coalmine... | ecosystem: Environmental > Terrestrial > Soil > Unclassified ... | reverse complement strand
CGACGCTGTCTATACATGCGTCAGTGTGTTCGGGATCATGATGAAAGAGAATCAATTCTTTCGCACCACTCTCCATGACAACGTTCACGGCTTCCCGCCAATGACTGTGGCCCCAGCCGCGTCGGCGGGCTGCGTACTCTTCCGGAAGGTATTGCGCGTCGTAAATTAGAATGTCCGCACCTTCGGCGAGCTTGCGCACGCTTTTGTCGAAAGCTGCGTCGCCAGGCTCGTTATCGGTGGCGTAGACTACGACGCCTTCTTTGGTTTCGATGCGGAATCCCATACATCCTTGGGGATGATTTAGCCATGCCGTCTTGATAGTGATGTCGTCCAGCTTCAGCTTGCCTTCTTCAATGTTGTAAAAGTCATATTGCGACTTCATTTCCGTCATGGCGACGGGAAAATACGGTGTCGCCATCTGCTCTTCGAGCACGCTTTTCAAGCTGCGCGTGCGGCTGGAGCAGTGAAAAATAAACTTATTCTCTGGCTTGTCGTAAAGCGGCCCGAAAAAGGGAAGGCCCTGAATGTGGTCCCAATGGAAGTGTGAGACGAAGACATGCGCGCGGACTGGACGTGGGCCGAACTCGTGGCGCAGGCCCATCCCGAGCGAGCGGAAACCGGTACCACAATCGAAGACGTAGATCTCGTCGCCAAGACGCACTTCGACGCAGGAGGTATTGCCGCCGTAACGCATGTTTTCCGCATGAGGAGTCGGGGTTGAACCGCGCACTCCCCAGAACTTAACCCGCATAGGCCCCCATTTGAGCGAATGCCGAACACATTCATCTTCCGATGGTAGGCCAATTCCGTCAATTCTTTAGGAGGTTACCGCGGTGGGGGGCACGGATTGCTGGTTACTGTCGCCCCTATAATGAAAAGCGTGCTACTCCCTGACTTCAAAGAGTTTTACCGGCTGGCGCGGCAACACACCATGGTTCCGGTGGTGAAATCGGTAACCGCCGATTTGCTGACGCCGGTTTCGGCGTTTCTGGCGATTGCAGAAAAAGAGCGCGAGGCGTTCCTGCTGGAATCGGTGGAGCGCGGCGAACAGATTGGGCGCTACACATTTCTGGGAGTGCGGCCTTACATGAAGATGGAGGCCGTGGACGGGCGAATTTTGATTACGCGCGGCAAACGGCAAGAAGAGCGGCAAGGGCGCGCAGTGGAGGTCTTGAAGGAATTATTGCAAGCGCACCGTCCTGCGACAATTCAGGGATTGCCGCCGTTTACGGCTGGCGCAGTCGGTTATTTTGCCTACGACAGCGTGCGGCAATTGGAAAACATCGGTGAGCATGCGAAAGACGATTTGAATCTTCCCGATTGCACCTTGATGTTTTTTGATCGGCTGCTGGCATTTGATCATCTGCGGCATGAAATTCAAATCATCGCGATGGCCGATGTTTCCCAGGAAAGTCCACGCGCGGCATATGCGCGAGCGCTCAAAGATATTGCAGCCCTCGAGAAGAAGCTTTCGGTACGGCTTCGCGGGTCCCGCGCTTCAACCGCACCCAAGGCCAAACTTAAAATCCATACAGGAACCAGCAAACAACGGTTCATTGAATCGGTCGAACAAGCACGCGAATACATTGCCGCTGGAGATATTTTTCAGGTAGTGCTTTCGCAGCGGTTGGATTTTGTTCCCGAAGTTCCGCCGTTTGATATCTACCGAGCACTGCGGACGGTGAATCCGTCGCCTTATATGTATTTTCTGCGCATGGGCGACACGCACGTGTTGGGATCATCGCCGGAGATGCTGGTACGGGTAACAGGGCAAAAGCTCGATTACCGGCCGATTGCGGGGACGCATCCTCGCGGAAAAGATGAAGCTGAAGATAAGCGCCTCGCGGATGAGATGCTGCACGACGAGAAAGAACGCGCCGAACACGTGATGCTGGTGGATTTGGGCCGAAATGATCTTGGGCGGGTGAGTGAATACGGGTCGGTGAAGGTGCGCGACTTGATGTATGTCGAGCGCTATTCGCACGTCATGCATATTGTTTCGGCGCTGGAAGGAAAGTTGCGTGAAGGCTTCAGCGCTCTGGATGCCTTTGCGGCGTGCTTCCCTGCCGGAACTTTGAGCGGCGCGCCGAAAGTACGGGCGATGCAGATTATCGAAGAGCTGGAGCCGACACGACGCGGCGTTTATGGCGGGTCGGTGCTCTATGCCGACTTCGCGGGAAACCTGGATTCCTGCATTGCGATTCGGACCATGCTGATGCAAGGTAAAAAAGCATATCTGCAAGCAGGCGCGGGCATCGTGGCCGATTCGAACCCCGAGAGTGAATATCTCGAGTGCATGAACAAGGCGAAGGCGGTACTGCGAGCAGTGGAGAAGGCGAGAGGGTAGGCGTTCTGGAGAACAGACGAACCCATGGTAGTGCCAAAAGCAGCGCGAATCTGGGGCACCAAGCCAAGAGGATTAGAGCTTGGGCTAAATATTAAGCTGAACCGCACGCCCGGTGCTAAGCTAGCTGTCGTTTAGAATCCGTTTCCCGATGGAACATATTCTTCAGTGGATTCCCGCCGAAGCCGTCAAAATCCTGCTGGTATTGTTTCTCTCTTTCCTCGTCGGACTGGAGCGCGAAGAGCGCACCAAGCCAGGCGAGAATTATTCTTTCGGGGGTGTCCGGACATACCCCCTGATTGGCCTGATTGGCTACTCGATGGCTTTGCTAGCGCATGGCGAAGTGCTGCCCATCGCTGTCGGATTCGCAGTGGTGGGTGCGTTCCTCTGGCTTTCATACCAACATAAACTTTCTGTTTCCGGCATGGCGGGAGCGACCACGGAAGCCTCGGCGCTGCTGACCTTTCTGGTCGGCGGCTTGGTTTACGCGGGCGATTTTTGGATTGCGACGACCATCACCGTGGCCAGCATGTTTCTGCTGGAGTTGAAAGTCAGACTCGAAGGCTTGAGTAAGAAAATTCCGGCAGAGGAAATTCTGACCTTCACGAAATTTCTGTTGTTGACGGCGGTCATTTTGCCCGTGTTGCCAAACCAGGCGTTTGGGCCGTTCCAGATTAATCCCTTCAAAATCTGGCTGGTGGTGGTCGCGGTGAGCGCGATCTCCTATGGAAGCTACGTCCTGCTGACGGTGAGGGACGCGAGCCTATTGCTCTCGGGCCTGCTGGGAGGACTCTATTCTTCGACCATTACTACGGTGGCACTGGCGAAAATGTCGAAGGAAGAGAATCGCGATCACATGTTCACGGGCGCGATTGTGCTGGCCTCGGGCGTAATGTACCTGCGGATTCTGCTGCTGGTAGCGATTTTTAACCGGCAGCTTGCGGCGGCGCTGGTCGCGCCATTTCTGGCGTTGTCAGCGCTGGCGTTAATCGCTGGATGGCTGTGGTCGCGACGTTCGGATGAGACCAGCGCATCGAGCTTCGACTTGCGGCCGAAGAATCCTCTGGAGCTGGGGTCGGCGTTATTGTTTGCCGGACTATTTCTGGGCATTTCGGTGATTACGCGGCTGGCGGCGGAGCATATGGGAAGTGGCGGAGTACTCGGATTGGCCAGCATTATGGGCGTGAGCGATGTGGATCCATTTATTTTGGGGATGACGCAAACCACGGGACCGCATATTTCGTTGACGACCGCAGCGGCGGCGATTGTGATCGCCGTGACCAGCAACAACATTATCAAAGGAATTTATGCCTACATCTTCGGGAGCCACAAAACCGGGCGCATGGCACTGGGACTATTAGTTGCGCTGGCGATTATTGGGTTATCACCGTTGCTGTGGCTGTATCGGGTAGGGTGAAGGGCACCAGCATGCCGAGGCAAGGTACGATATATGGTGGTATAATGGTGGTATAATGATAGTATGAAAGAGAAGACATCTATCACACTGTCGCGGGATGTCTTAACCCATATTGATAAGCTGGCTGGAACCAAGGCTTCCCGCTCCGCATTCATTGAGGCTGTGCTGCGCGATTATCTAAAGAAACGCGCCCGGGCGGCCATTGAAGCTCGCGATCTGGCGCTGATCAATGCGAATGCAGACAAGTTGAATGCGGATGCGGAAGATGTCCTCGAGTATCAGCACTTGGATTGGTCGGATGGTGTGGTTGAATCGGAATGAGGGGATTTCGCAGAACGCGGAGGTTCATTGAGACGCGGGGAACTTTATCGTGTCTACAAACCGTCGGGCGATGCCAAGTTGTATCGAACCTTCGTCGTGGTGAGCCGGCAGACGCTGGTCGAGTCGAGGTTCTCGACCGTAATTTGCGCTCCGGTGCTTAGCGAGGCGGAAGGACTATCCACGCAAGTCCCGATCGGCCCTGAAGAAGGTTTAAAACATGCAAGCTGGGTCATCTGTGACAATCTTGCCAGTCTTCGCAAGAGCGCTCTTACCCAATATATTGGCTCTCTCTCGCACGAAAAGCTGTCTGCGATGAACAACGCTTTGAAGATTGCGCTCGGCCTGGATTGACAGCCTTAGTTCGAGGGTTTCATCCAGTTCTCGATTAATTTCTTTCCTGCTTCGGTGAGCACGCTTTCGGGATGGAATTGCACGCCTTCGATGGGAAGACGCCTATGGCGGAGTCCCATGATGGTGCGGCTGCTGTCTTTCTCGGTGGTCCAGGCGCTAACTTTTAAATCTTTAGGCAGGCTTGATTCTTCGACGATGAGGGAGTGGTAGCGGGTCGCAGTCATGGGTATGGGAAGTCCCTGAAAGACGCCGTTGTTGTCATGCAGAATGGCGCTGGTTTTGCCGTGCATGAGATGGGGGGCGCGGATGACTTTGCCGCCGAAAGCTTCTCCGATGGCCTGATGGCCGAGGCAAACGCCGAGCACAGGAACTTTGCCGGCAAAATGGCGGATTAGTTCTATGCTGATGCCGGCTTCGGCTGGTGTACAAGGGCCGGGGGAAATGAGAATCCGCTTGGGATGGAGCTTGGCAACGTCTTCGACGGTGACCTGATCGTTTCGACGAACGACAATCTCTTGACCCAACTCCCCGAGGTATTGCACCAGATTGTAGGTGAAAGAGTCGTAGTTATCGAGGACGAAGACCATGCGTTCATTATCCCATTTTGCCGATTGTTTCCCTGATACGCTTAAGCGCGTCAATTTTCAGCAATTCTTGCGGCACGGCTGAAGCAGTGCCCTGCCCTAAGAAGTGCCTGACATTGGCCCTTGGCGACCTTGACAGCGGCGACGTAAACCGCCATGCTAGAGTGCTTTACGGAGGTTGCATGGCGGACGAGCACGATACCGAGCAGGACAACGAAGAAAAGCGCAGTACACGGCGTTTTCCTTTGCGGCTACCGCTTTCAGTAAACGCCGAAAATGCCGCTGCCGGAAGCGCTGAAACCCGTGATGTAAGCGCGCGGGGTGTGTGTTTCTTCGTGGATTCGGCCATCGCCACCGGCTCGGGCATTGATTTCACGCTGACCCTGCCACCGGAGATTACGCTGACCGAGAGCATTCGGGTGCGCTGCCGCGGCAAAGTGGTACGGGTGCAGGACGAGGCTCCGAAGGGAAAAGTCGCCGTGGCCGCAGTCATTGAAGAGTACGAATTCCTCCCGTAAGCCCAGCGGAAAGACGTTGAATCTCCTACCGCATCGTTGGTTGTTCTCCCCGTTAAGCGCAGTCCTGTTTGCCGGCACCTTGCACGCGCAAGTGCGATTGCAATCGGTGCAGGTGGCTCCCGGGAATGGTGGGCCGCAAGTGGAAATCAGCACCAGCGCGCCGGTGGTTCCTGCGATTCAGCAATTGAATAATCCTCCACGACTAGTAATTGACCTGCCCAATACGCGAGTACAGGGAAAGCCGCAACGCATTGTGGTCAACCGCGGAGCCATTCAGTCAATTCGTGTGGATGAACTTCAAGATTCGCCGCCGATCGCGCGCGTGGTCGTGGATATGGCGTCGTTTGTTCCGTATTCCTCCCAAGCAGATGGGAAGCGGCTGGTGGTGAATTTTGGCATCGTCGCGGCAACGAATTCCACGGATGGTAAAGCAGCCAGCGCGAACGCCGCTCAAGCTCCATCGCAACCAATGACTTTTTCCGGCAGCCCAGTCGCGGCGGGTTCATCGGTGACAGCGGGTTCGGACACAGCCATCCTGCACTTGGCGCACGGCGGCGAAGTGAGAGTTTGTCCGGGAACAACGGTTTCGGTCACTCCGTCCCTGAACGGCCGCGACACGATGTTGGGTATGAATACCGGTGTGCTGGAAGCGCACTATGCTTTGCAGTCTTCTTCCGACTCAGTGCTCACGCCAGATTTTAGGATTCTGCTTTCGGGGCCGGGGCAGTTTGATATTGCCATCGGGGTGGATGCACATGGCAATACCTGCGTTCGAGCATTGCCGGGAAACGCAGCTTCGGTCATCGTTTCAGAATTGATGGGCGACCAGACTTATCAGGTGAAATCATCTGAGCAGGTCTTATTTCACGCTGGACATATCAACAACGTGGATAACAAAGTTCCGACGACTTGCGGGTGTCCCTTGCCGGTTGCCCCTGTCGCTATCACCCAACCAGAGAGCAAGCCTCTGCCGCCTTCAAAGCCTGATGATGTTCACGTCACTGTGGACGCGCCGTTTGTGTTTAGTGCGAGCCGAGCAGCGCCCACTCCCGAGGTGACCGCCCAGGGGCCAACAATTCTGGAAACGGAGAGCTTGCCGGTCCAGAGTGTGCGCTCCCACGCGTCTTTGTCTTTGTCTTTGCCGGATGAAGTCATACCGCCCGCGCCGGTTGCGACAAAACCCGCAGTCGAGGCTCCTGCCGCCACGGGATTCTTCGGTAAGATCAAGAAGTTCTTCGGTTCAATTTTCCGCTAAGCCGCAACTCGCCAAGGGCCAGAACTTAAAGGACTCGAGCTCCTCCCCTTTTGGGGCTCATCGAGACTGGAAGTCTCGTCTTTGCCCCATTTCCCAAATCCCTGCGTCTCCGCTAAACTTATGTATTGCCCTGCTTTAGCCGGGTCCAAATTGGCGGACTTTGTGGCCTGCCCGCTTCCGCCGCAGCAATCATTCGTTTTTAAAGGAGATTTACCAGAGCATGTCTATCCCCGCCACCCAGCTACGTCCCGGGATGATCATCAAGCACAACAACGATCTGCATTCCGTGTTCAGCGTGGAACATCGCACGCCCGGCAACCTGCGCGCCTTTATTCAGGCCAAATTGCGCAATCTGCGCACCGGCGCCATGTTCGAGCACCGCTTCCGTTCCCCCGACCCCATCGAAAAAGTCATGGTGGATGAGGTCAACATGGAATTCCTCTACAGCGATGGCGACGACTATTACTTCATGAATACCGAGAACTACGAGCAGACGCACCTCACGCGCGATACGCTCGGCGATTCGGTGGACTACCTCACGTCCAATTTGCAAATTAAAGTGGAGTTTTTTGATGGCAAAGCTGTAGGAATCGAGTTGCCGCAGACTGTGATTCTGACGATCGTTGAGACTGAACCTGGGATCAAGAGCGCGACGGCTTCCAGCGTTACCAAGCCCGCGAAGACAGAGACCGGCCTCGTCGTTCAGGTTCCACCGTTCATCAACGAAGGCGAGAAAATCAAAGTTGATACCGCTGAAGGCGTATATCTTTCACGCGCGTAGCTGAAACCGTATGGGCAACGAATCCTCCGAAAAGCTGGCCCGCCGTTATCTGGTGCGCGGGCGTGTACAAGGCGTGGGGTTTCGATGGTACGTCGAGCGCGAAGCGTACACGCTGGGAATTGCCGGGTGGGTACGGAACAATCCTGATTCCAGTGTGGAAGTGCTGGCCATCGGCACAACGACGCAACTGAATGCATTACAGTCGAAGCTTCGGCAAGGCCCTCGTGCCGCCCGCGTAGATAACGTCGAAGAATTCGAAGCCCAGCCTGTCACGGGACTTAACAAATTTCGCATTGAAGGAGCGTGGTAAATGGCAATAACAGTCGCACAGCAGAACTCAAAATGCGAGCCTCTGAAGAAGCTGATCCGTGAAGTCCCCGATTTCCCCAAGCCGGGGATTCTGTTTTATGACATCACCACGCTACTCAAAGACAAGACCGGATTGGCGACGCTGATTGATGCATTCGCTGAATACTACATTGATAAGAAGATCGATCTCGTGCTGGGGATGGAAGCGCGCGGGTTTATTTTTGCACCGGCGCTTGCTTATCGTTTGAATGCCGGGTTCGTTCCAGTGCGCAAACCGGGCAAGCTGCCTGCGGCGACAGAGAAGCTGAAATACGATCTCGAATACGGCAGCAACACCCTGGAGATCCACAAAGACGCCATCCAAAAAGGCCAGCGCGTGATTATTCTCGATGATTTGCTCGCCACCGGCGGTACCGCTGACGCGACCGCAAAATTGGCAACTACCTTAGGAGCAGATATCGCCGGCTTCGGCTTTGTGGTGGAGTTGGATTTCCTGAATGGACGGGACAAACTCAAGCAATACGATGTGCTGTCTCTGTTGCACTACGACAAGTAACGGCTAGCGCAGAAAGTGCGTGACCGTGAACGTGACCACGGCCCAGAAGCCCGCGCTAACCCCGAGCAGCGCTACCACGCCAAAAATTAAACTTCGGTTGGGAGTCTTGGTGGGAGGGTTGGGCTCAGCAGGATCGAGTTCTTCGAGCTGCGCCTCTGACAACTTCGCGACGATCAATCGCTGAGTCAAATGGTTTACCCCTGAAAGTTATAACCCGACGGACAATGCAGTGTTGCGCATTTTTCCCGAAAACGCCAATAAATTCCCTTAATGGGAATCGTCAGGCTACACATAGCTCTGAGTCATGGTCGAAGGCATTTAGTTCAACCAACGATGCAGCATATGGGCGAATACCACCCAACAAAGCGCGCTCAACAATAACATAGCGCCGACGCCGAGGACAAAGTACCAGTTCGGCGGCTTGGCAATTGGGCGCTTCAAGCCCAAATCAGCCCATGAAATCAACCTGCTAGAAGGAAGCGGCAACTCGCCGTGTCGCGCCGCGGTAGAAAAATGCGACTGCTTGGGGGAGGCGATATTCATACGGTTCCACAATCTCCGCGCAAAAGTTGTTCGGCTGGGACCGTCTATACCTACTGCATAAGATGCGCCAAAATACCCCGTATGTCTATTAATTTTTTAGGTGATTTGTCAGATTCGAGACTGACCACTCCAAACGAACTAAGCGGTCAAGGCTAAACATCTGCAACCAGAAGTTTGGCTCCTGCGGGTAGGTAGCTTTTGCGTTGAAACCAATCCTGCATGGCGTCGCGTAAGCGGTCAAGCGGCACCTGGGCACCAATCTCCATTACGCCATCGGCAACTGGAAGCGTGTCATCGAAAACCGTGGCGTTGGTGAAATTGCGCATGGAGAAGCTGTCGAGCCATTTGAGAGGACATGGCAGGCGCTGGGCATCACTCTCATATTCCACACGGATTTTGCGGGCAAACATAAGAAGGTGTGTCGTGACAACAGGATAAATCAGTTGTTTGCGGCAAGACTACTTGCGGCCGGGATGAAATTCGCCGCGGCTGGAAAACATGGCATAAGGCCATTCGTCCTTCTTCGCGGGTCCTTTGCTGGAAGTTCCACAGGAATCTACAGCATTGGCCGTAGGCAGCGTTTCCGAAGCAACACTCCAATCGTCAGGCGCAGGATGGATGCCCCAAACATTGCCAACTTCTTCTTGATTAAGTGCCAAGCCGATGAGCCATGAGCTCCTCATGGAAACACAACTCGCAACGTGGGCATGAATCGACTTTCCGCAGGGCAGGCCGTCGAGTTGAACTTCCAAGCCGACGTCCAGGGGACGTGACATCTGAACGCCACAACCCTGGGGATTCACAATCACCGTCTGGCATAATTCGGAAAAATTCATCGCCGGATTGGTGCTGGTTAATAGAAATGGAACTTGCGCGCGCACGCGTGTGCCACGCCTCTCCGTTTCATAAACTTTTGGGTTATCGGCCACAGGCTACGTGGATTTTAAGGGCAGACTCGGTTGTCGCTATAGCTTGGCGAACTGTAAATCACACCAAAGTAATCAATCTGATCGCTGCGAGGCTCAAGTTGCAAGCCGCTATGATGGGATTCATGCCGGAACTTGCTTTCAGCCCGGAATTTCGGTTTTTGCTGCGTTGCTGCTCCGTTTCAGACGCTTCGCGTCAACCATTGACCGCACAAGAGCTGGAACATCTCGATTGGGCCAGCGTTTCCGAGCTGGCTGAAAAGCATGGAGTAATTCCACACGTTTTTACAGTAGTTTCAAGCGTTCCTAACTTCACGCCGCCCGACATGCTTTCGTCTGCATTTTCGGCCAATACCAAACGATCGCTCTGGTTTGCGGCAGAGCTGTTGAGGGTAAGCAGAAGTCTTTCCAATCGAGGGATTGAAACGCTGGCTTATAAGGGCCCGGCGCTGGCGCAACTCCTCTACGGAGATGTAAGCACGCGGCAATATAACGATCTCGATTTTTTAATTCGCACGGAAGATGTTACCGCCGCAAAAACGACATTGCTGGATTTTGGATATCACACACGAGAGGAGCTGACTCCCCGCCAGGAACGCGAGTACCTGAAATCTGGCTATGAATACGCTTTTGATCACCCCCAGGGCAGAAATTTGCTCGAGTTGCACTGGCAGGTGCAGTCGCGTTTTTATGCCATGGATTTCTGTATCGAAGATTTTTTCCGTCGCGCGATTTCGATCCAGATTTCAAGTCAGACCGTACGAACTCTCTGTCTGGAAGACTCGCTGCTCGTATTATGTGCACACGCAGCCAAGCATTTGTGGATGCGGCTTTCTTTGCTTTGCGACATTGCGCGATTGTCGCGCTCCCCAGCTTTGAACTGGCAAGATGTACAAAAAGAATCGGTCCGCCTTGGATTGCAGCGAATTGTAGCCGTGTCATTTCTTCTAGCAAACAAGCTCATTGATTGCCCGATTCCGGAGTGGATAACGAATGACGACGCAACAAATGCTACCGTCCAAGAAATCATTCGTATTCTCGTGAGTGATGACGAATATGACGTTGAATCCGCAGGATACTTCCGGCTGATGCTGCGCCTCAGAGAGCGTTATCGAGACCGCGCGAGTTTGCTATGGCGGTTAACGACCACGCCCAGCATGGGTGAATGGAAGGCCGTCAATTTACCGGACACTCTCTTTCCACTTTACCGGGTAATACGCGTCGGCCGGTTGGCCCAAAGATTTGCGCTACATCGGCGTTGAAACTATTTCACTGGTGGCGCGGTGAGGTATTTTTCCAGCGGAATCTCAAAGTACATAAGTTCGTTGCCTTTAGCATCGTTGATTCCCGCAACATAAAACGTTGCCCCGGCCAGAGGTGTGGAGATTCCTGATACATCAAAGAACATGAAGCCTGCCTGCGTCGTGTGCGGCTCAACGGCTTTCGCGGCAAACTGCGCACGGTCAATTTCATCGCGCGTTTGCTGGCTGATACCGCCCTTCACTTTCTTGGGCCAGGGTAGCGGATTGGGGCTTGGCGTGGAAGAAGGACGAGACAAGCGCCGATACATATCTTCCTCTGTGGCACGCGGAATTTTTGTGCGGTCCACGGTGATGAATTCGGCGTGCATATTTCCGAGCGCAATCGGTTGATCTCCGTCGTTGCGGATAATGACAAAGATCGGTAGCAACCCTTCTTCGTTGTAGTGAGCGGTGAAAATGACTGCTTTATCGGCCATGTCGTAAGGGTCAAGCGCAACTGTGACGGATTCATTCGTGTGCTCATCACGCGCTGGGTAAGACTTCACCGATTGCACAGACGGCATGACAAACTGCTTCGCCGCGAATGATACGCACGCGATGCACAGGCCAAAGAACACCAGCAGGGTTCTGAAACGCAGAAGATTACGATGACTTGGCATGGGTGATTAGTAGCTGATTGATTATAAGATGCGGCTTTTGCCTGGAAATGTGCCTTGCCGCATAGCTCCGGTTAGAATGTGACATTCCTCCATGTATCTGCTCTATAGCGCGTTGCTGGCAGCGGGCCTGCTCATCAGTCTTCCTTACTGGCTTTTCGAAATGCTGCGGCATGGGAAGTATCGTACTGGTTTGAGCGAACGGCTCGGCCGGGTTCCGCAGCGAATACTAACCGATCCTGGGCAGAAAACGATTTGGATCCATGCTGTTTCCGTCGGTGAAGTGCTGGCTATCTGCAATCTAGTAAAAGACTTGAAGCAAAGCCTGCCGCGCCGAATTGTTGTTTCCACCACCACCGATACAGGCCAAGCTTTAGCCCGCAAGCGCTTCGGCCAGGAAAATGTCTTTTATTTTCCTCTCGACTTCGGATTCTCCGTTCGGCCTTACCTGCAACAACTGCGCCCCGAGCTGATCGTGATTGCAGAAACGGAATTCTGGCCGAATTTCCTGCGTCTCGCGCAATCAAGTGGCGCGAAGGTCGCCGTCGTCAATGCCCGCATTTCTGACCGTTCCTTGCCCGGTTACCGGCGCTGGCGCGGACGCTTGTCCAAGGTGCTCAAGAATGTGGACCTGTTTTTGGCGCAGACTCCGACCGACGCACGGAGGTTGGCGGAAATCGGGGCTTCGGCAGAGCGAATTAAAATCAGTGGCAATCTGAAATATGACATGGAAGCGCCCGCAACAATTCCACTTGTCAGCCAATTGCGGGATGTCTTAGGCAAGGCGCAGGCTGCACCAATTATTGTTTGCGGCAGCACCGTAGAAGGCGAAGAAGGCCTGCTGTTGCGCGCTTTCGAAAATGTTCTGGCCAGTTATCCCCAAGCGGTAATGATTCTCGCGCCACGCCGGCCGGAGCGCTTCGATCAAGTGGCGGGACTTCTGGAACAATTGCGCATACGTTTCTGGCGTAGATCAACTTGGCGCGGCGAATCAATTTCCAGCGGTGTTTTTCTATTGGATTCGATTGGTGAGCTTGCGTCTATTTACGCCCTCGCGGACATTGCTTTCGTTGGCGGCAGCCTCGAGCCGTTTGGCGGCCACAACATTCTGGAACCTGCTCAACATGGCGTTGCGGTTGTAGTCGGAAATCACACCGCGAATTTTCGTGACATGGTTGCGCTGTTCCAAAGCCGTAACGCCGTCCGCGTCGTTGGCCCGGCTGAGTTGCCGTTGGTTTGGATGGAATTGATCGCAAACCCTGAGGAACGTAGAGCACTCGGCGCCCGCGCGGCAGAAACAGCGCAATCTCAGACCGGGGCCACGCAACGGACCGTTGAGGCGCTTGTCCATTTATTAAAAGCTGAAAAATCCGCTCCGGATGTTGAATTGCAGAATTTTGCAAACGAAGGCACACGTTTACAATGAGCCTTCTTTCTTCCATCTACGCAATCGGCTTGAAAACCAAGAATGTTCTTTATGATCGCGGATTTTTGCATACGAAAGAACTGCAAGGCCCAGTGGTAAGCATCGGTAATCTATCGGTTGGCGGCTCGGGCAAAACACCTTTTATTCTGCTTTTGGGCGAACTTTTGAAAGCGCGAGGCATCAAGTTTGATGTACTATCCCGCGGGTACGGCAGGAAAACGCAAGGCGTTGCACTGGTCGATCCATCTGGAACGGCCCGCGCATTTGGCGATGAACCTTTACTCATAGCGCGACGGCTGAATGTTCCTGTAATCGTTGGCGAAAGCCGTTATGAAGCTGGATTATTTGCAGAAGAAAAATTTGGCGCGCAATTTCATTTACTCGATGACGGCTTTCAGCATCGCCAGCTCGCCCGCGATTTTGACATCGTTCTAGTTACACAGCTTGATTTAGATGGTGCATTGCTTCCGACTGGCCGACTGCGCGAACCGTCGAGTTCACTTGCCCGTGCCGATGCTGTCGTTTTGATGGAAAAAATTGAGACCAACGCGCTTGCCTTGAGCAATCAAGCAGTTTGGCGGGTTCATCGCGGTATTGCGCTGGACACCCCACCGGCGCGGCCAGTCGTTTTTTGCGGCATCGCCCGGCCAGAGAGATTTATGGATCAATTGCGTGAAACTGGCATCCAGCCTGCAGCACACCAATATTTTCGCGATCATCATTCCTACACACAACATGACATTAATTCACTCCACAAACTGCGCGACCAAAATCATGCAGATGGTTTCATTACCACAGAAAAAGACGCGGTGAATTTAGGCAAGTTCCAGGCTGAACTTGCACCGCTTTCCATCGCGCGTGTAACCATGGAACTCGAAAATCCTGAGAGCGCAGTGCATACTATCCTGCGCATCATTGAAGAGGGCAGGCTCCACTCATGAGAGAATTTTGTTTTGCATGAATAAGCACTCGAAAAATTCCGGACAGCTGAACACAAGGCTCAGGAAAATTGTTGAATCTTTCCCCACGTTGACCATCACGGTCGTCGGCGATCTTGTGGCCGATGAATTTGTGTTCGGGGAAATCTCGCGCGTGTCACGCGAGGCTCCGGTATTGATTCTCCGTCATAAAGACCGCAAAGTCGTCCCCGGCGGTGGTGCGAATGCCATCAACAATCTTGCTGATCTAGGCGTGAATGTATTGCCGGTCGGCATTGTCGGCAAAGACGAGGCTGGCAAACTTTTGCTCAAACTGTTCCGCCGCAAACGAATCCCGCTCAGCGGAATTGTTCGGGACGAAAAATACGCCACTGTGACCAAAACCCGCATTCTCGCCGGCATGACGCATACCTGGCAGCAGCAGGTCGCAAGAATTGATCGTGAGCCGGATGCGCCGCCAGAAGCACATACCCGTCGTGAATTGATTCTGGCGGCACGCGAGTATGCCCGCGCCAGTTATGCCGTACTAATTTCCGACTATGGTTATGGAGCAGCCACTCCAACTATCGTGAACGCTGTCCGCGAAAAAGGACGCCTGGCCAAGTTGCCGGTGGTGCTCGATTCCCGCCGTCGGATGCTTGAATACTCCGGTATCACCGCAGCAACCCCGAACGAGCCAGAAGTCGAAGAAGCATTGGGAGTCAAAATTGGGCAAGACTGGTCGCAACTGTGCGCGGCTGCCGAACAAATCATGGCGCAAATGAAGTTGCAATCCTTGGTCATCACCCGCGGGCGCGATGGTATGGTCGCATTTTCTGGAAAACACAAGCCGACTGATATTCCAATTTTTGGTTCGGATGAAGTTGCCGACGTGACGGGCGCTGGAGACACAGTCATAGCTACGTTCACGGCGGCTTTGGCTGCCGGAGCCAGCACTGAAGAAGCGGCCCATCTCGCCAACTATGCTGGCGGCATTGTCGTCATGAAGCGGGGCACGGCCACCGTCACGCAAGCAGAATTGCTGGCTGCGCTGGAAAGAGCTCCAGCAGGGACACGCCAGCATTAATGATTCAATGAGCGTACAAAAAATTCTCGACCGCCAGCAGTTACAAGAGCAAGTTGCCGGCTGGCGGCGCGCGGGTGAGTCCATTACCTTGGCCAATGGCTGCTTCGATCTGCTGCACGTCGGCCACGTGCGCTATCTTCACGCGGCAAAAGAACTCGGCGGAAAATTGATTGTCGCGATCAATGCCGACGCGTCCGTCCGCGCCCTCAAGGGGAAGAATCGCCCTATCATGCCTGATTACGAGCGCGCAGAAATCCTTGCTTCGCTCGCCGATGTGGATGCCGTCGTCATTTTCCCAGAACATGATGTCCGCGCCCTCATTCGCGAAATTCATCCTGACATCCAGGCCAAAGGCACGGATTACTCCGCCGATTCCGTCCCTGAACGCGATGCCGTCGCAGAATATGGCGGATGCGTGAAAATTGTCGGCGATCCCAAAGATCATTCCGCGACCGAAATCATTCGCACCAAACTGGGATCCCGGTGAGGGCGCAACTTAAACGAGTCTTAATTGTCCGCCTCAGCGCTATGGGAGATGTGATCCATACGATGCCTGCGGTTGCCGCGCTCCGCAAGGCTTTGCCTTCTCTAAAGATTGGATGGCTCATCGAAGAGCGCTGGGCGGAATTGCTATGCACGAAATCGGCAGCACGTTCGGGAGCAACTTCTCCGCAGAGGCCTCTTGTGGATGAAGTGCATACGGTGGACACAAAACGCTGGCGTAAATCTTTGTTGGCTAGTAAGACCCGAAAAGAATTTTCTGCTGCCGTCGCACAACTAAAAGCTGGCTGCTATGACTCCACAATTGATTTTCAGGGGCTCATTCGTTCGGCAGTGTTCGCGCGTTGCTCCGGAACAAAAAATCGCTACGGCTTTGCTCATCCGCGCGAATCCGCGGCACGCTGGTTTTATACTTCGACTTTTCCGGCCACGGCTGCGCATGTGGTCGAACAAAATGTGTCCTTGGCCGAATCTGTAGTAGGAATTCCGCTCAAACCCGCGCAAACCGAATTCCCTCATGACGAAGATGCCGAAAGAAGAGTCGAGGCTGAACTTCAAAAGCAAAGTATCAAAAGATTCGCGATTCTAAACCCCGGCGCAGGTTGGGGAGCCAAGCAGTGGCCCGCCGAGCGTTATGGCAAAGTCGCAACGCATTTGGCCGAACACGGCATCACGCCGTTGATCAATTTCGGCCCCGGCGAAGAAAGCCTCGCACAGGCTGTCGAGCAATCCAGCGGCGGTGCAGCTCGGAAGATTTCGCTTTCACTTGCTGAGCTTATCGCACTCACGCGCCGCGCCAGTTTATTCATCGGCGGCGACACTGGCCCTATGCATTTGGCCGCTGCTCTGCAAGTCCCCGTAGTTGCGATCTTCGGCCCCACCAATCCCGCGAGGAATGGTCCGTATGGCACACGCAGCATCGTGCTTCGCGACGCTTCCAGCGTCACCGATCACTCCCGCCATGCCGAGCCCGAAAGTGGTTTGCTGCAAATCAGCGTGGAGCAGGTCGCGGCGGCGGCAGATGAACTCACGAGGCTGGCATGAGCGAACCTACTACTTGGGCCAAAATCGCACGCCGTATCCGCGTCCCCCTGGGATTTCTCTTCGCCGCGCTCTATCTATGGCTTGCTCATCCCACACACGCATCGCTCCTTATCGGCGCGGCCATCGTGATCCCCGGACTTCTTATCCGTGCTATCGCCTCCGGCCACGTGCAAAAAAATGAGACGTTGGCCACGACCGGACCTTACGCCTACACCCGCAATCCTCTTTATTTGGGATCTCTCGTTCTCGCCATCGGTTTCGCTATCGCGGCGCGCAATGGGTGGATAGGCATCGGCATCGTAATTTTTCTGTTGGCAATCTATCTGCCTGTCATTCGTGGGGAAGAAGAATTCCTGCGCTCCAAGTTTCCTGAATTCGACGACTACACTCGCCACGTCCCGCGCCTGCTGCCGCGCTTCACGCCCGTCGGCAAGGCATCGGGCTCATTCTCTTCTGAACTTTATTGGAAACATCGCGAATACAACGCGCTACTCGGATCTTTAGCGATCCTCGCCGTCCTCATCGCCAAGATGCTCTGGATTAAATAGCAAGTTTACTTACTCGCCACTAACTGCTTCGCCTGCGTCAACTCAGGCCGCGACGAAGTCGCGCCTGTGCACGACTTCACCAGCTGCGCATAAAACTCATTGGCTTTGTCGTTTTGCTGCGCCAACTTTGCCGCCTGGGCCGCGCCGTACAATCCATCAAACCGTCCCGGATTGAACTTCAAATCCGCCTCATATTCGCTCAGCGCTTTGTCAGCCTGCCGCATCTCCATCAGCATATCGGCCAGCATTTCTCGCGCAGGGATGTCGCCGACTTCACTGCCTTCCGCTTCTTCTTTCTCCGCCAACTCCCGCAGTGCGCGGACAGCGTCGGCATTGTTGCCTTCCACATGGTTCACCCACGCCATCGCCTCTTTCTGCAAATTCTCCACGCTTGCGCCCATCATCGGTTTCTTCTGCGCGACCAACGTTGCGTGTGCCGCTTGAATTTGCGCGACATTCTTTCGCGCTTCACCCAAGTTGCCGCTCCGCGCCGCGCCAATCGCTTTCGCCCAATAAGTCGTGGCCTGGTCGGCTGGCTTGGCGTCAGGCAACGGCTTCAATGCTGCCGCATCCTGCCAATGGTGCAATTCCAGCGCAATCCTCGCCGGAAACGCCGTCAGCACATACGACCGTGGATCAAAATCCATTCCATACATGTGCTCCTGCTTCGCTGGCATCGCCTTGATCTCATCCACCACGCCCTGCGCTTCTGCCTCGCGCCCTGACTGCAAATAGGCATACACCAGAAAATCCATCGCATGATACTGGTGCGACTCGTCGCCCATGTGCATCGCCGCCGTCTTGCGCGTCGCCGCAATCGAAGCCAGGTTCGAATTAATGTCGTCCTGCCATAATCCCAGCCGGGCAAAAATGTGCGAAGGCATGTGCAAAGCATGAGGCGACGCCGGAGCAATCTCCGCGTATCTTCTTGCCGCGGGCAATCCTAGCTCCGCCAATTGCGGCTTGTCGTAGCTATGAATCAAATAGTGCGCCACACCCGGATGGTTCGGCTCTTCTTTAAACAAAACCTCCAGCACCGCCGCCGCTTTCTTCCGATTGGCAAAGGTTGTGTCGTGTTCCGGCTCCGAGGCCAGCAAAGAAAGCGCATAAAATGCCGCGGCCTCTTTGTCATCCGGATACTTCTTGTACACCGCCTCCATCGCGTTCGAGTAGGCGATTGCCCTCGCCTGATGGTCGCGCTTTTGTGAATCCGAATAAAAAGCGCTCATCGCCGCAACGTAATCTCTTTCGCGGTCCGTCTTCGGATGCAACGCCTCGGCTTTCTTCACCTCGGCCAATCCGTGCGCCACAACTTTTTCATCCGGCTGGTCCCAAAGCTGGTGCCACAACCCCATCGCGATTCCCCAATGCGCCATCGCGCACTGCGGATCATCCTTCGCAATCTGCGTGAATTGCTTCTCGACCTGCGCATACCAAAATGAATGCAGCAGCGCGACCCCGCGCTCAAAATCTTTCTGTGCTTTGGCCTCGCAGGAGACCGGAAAATGCACCGTGCCCAACTGCTCCTCGGTCAGCTCTTCGTGGTGTTGGCCATCATCAGCGATCGCCAGAAAAGGGAATGTCAGCAGTAAGAGCGAAATAAATAATCGCGAGAAAAATTTCATGAGGTATGCCCCGGAAAGAGTCTAATCTTCGGAAGGATTCGAGAGCAACCAGCGTCGCTCATTCCGCTTCGGTTATAGGCTAAAGCTGGTCTAAGTGTTCTGCGCAACCTAACCTGGAATCTATCTTCCTGCCTTGGCCGAGCTGGCCTTGGGAGCTGCTGCCTGAGCGATGGACTCTCCCAGACGGGAAGCAAATATCTCTAATATTTCAACTTCGTCTTTTGCAAACGCGTCCTGATGGGCACGGTAGAGTGAAATCACAGCGACGACTCCCGAGTTTGCTTCCAGCGGCACGGCGAGGGCAGACCGCAGAGTGCTATAGAGTGCGGCATTATTGAGATATCCCGGTTCGACCGACGGATTGCCGTTCAGAATGGGTTTGTGATTCTGGGCGACCCACCCCGACAAGCCTTCCCCGAGAGGAATTTTCAATGAAGCAAACAGAATCGCGTTCTGGCCGCTGACGAACGCCGGAACCAGAACATCGCCCCGGCGCAGGTAAACAGCAATCGATTCGTGCGGCACTAGATTCTGTAAACGCGCCGCCAACAACGCCAGAATGTCGCCGAGCGCGAGAGAGCTGCGGAGTTCGCAGGCCAGATCGACGAGACTCTTAGCTTGCGCACGCGCGGCGGCAAAACGGTCCTCAGAGTCAGTGCTCTGGATCGTAGTTTGGGGTGCGTCAGAGCCGGCGAAGCCCGCGTCCGGCGCGAGACCGCGTTTCACCTTGACGTCAGTCGAGAGCTTCGGTGGAGATTGCAAGGGCTGCTGCCGCGCAAGTTTTTCCCAATCCACATAGCGGCGCTGCAAGATGTCAACGACTTTCGGATCAAATGCCGCGCCAGATTCAGACACTACTTTGGCCATCGCCTCATGTAACGGCAAAGCTCTGCGGTATTGGCGGTCGGAAGCGAGAGCGTCGAGACAATCCACGGCGGAAAGAATGCGGGCGCCGATTGGAATGGCATCTCCGGCAGTCCCGTTCGGATATCCGCTGCCATCCCATTTCTCATGGTGCGCCAGCACGATAGGCGCCACTGGATATGGGAAATCCACCTGTTCGAGGATTTCCGCGCCGACGATAGGATGAATCTTCATCTTCTCGAATTCTTCCGGAGTCAGACGACCCGGTTTGGAGATGATATGCTCGGGCACCGCGAGCTTGCCGATATCGTGAAGCACTGACGCAGCGCGAAGAGCTTCGCGTTCGTCATCATTCAAGCCCAGTTCTTTGGCAAGCTCCATCGCGTAAACACGAACACGTTGCAGATGCTCGCCCGTGGTTTGATCTTTGGCTTCAATGGCGAGCGCGAGAGCTTCAATGGTGCGCAGGTGAAGGCTCGAAACCTGTTCGGCGTGTTTCTTTTCGGTTTCGAGCTTGCCCAGATAAAGGCGATACGAGCGATACATCAAATAGATGGGAGGCAAAACCAGCAACGAGGATTGCCATCCGATGTGTTGGTTGAGGAAGTTGACCAAACCGGCGATGGCTGCGCCCACCATGTAATAAGGGAATGACCAGACATAAGAATCCGACCAGACTTTGGAGATGAGCTTGTCTTCAGTTAGACCGATCACAGTGGACGTGGCCAGCGAGTTGAGCGCAAAGTGAACGAGCGCAGCCGCTAAAAGGGCCAGCGGGCCGGGCCCATGCAAAATGTAAACGGACACAAGCTGGTACGCACCATAGGCAGCTGCGCCGCAGACCGTGACCTGCGACAGGTTAAAGATGAGTTGGACCACTTGCAGGCGGCGCGTGGGCTTCCAGAAAAACTGGGCCAGGGTACTGGCCAAGCCGAGCAGTAAGGTCTCAGGCAGACCCAACTCTAGAATGCCTAGCAACGTAAACAAAAAGTTGACTGACAACGTGCCACTGGGCAGATTGACCTTGAACGACGAAGCCAGGACGGCCACGATCAGATAACAAACGAAGCGAGTCGTATCCGTGGGATGAAGATGCGCAAAGGCCAGCGCCAAACAGGCAAAGCCAGCTACACCCATCCCCCCGATAAACACACTTGCCCCAAACTGGCGTGCCCGTGACATTGGAATACCTAATTTTTGCCGAAGTGGTGCCGAAGTTCGCTTTAAAAGTAGCTGCGCCGGTTACTGTCGTGTTCGCCTTTTGAATCAATCGCCTACGTCGGGCTTTCTTCATATATTCGTGCCTTTGGCGGCAATGCCGAAAATCGGCATGGGACAAGTTGTCCCATGCTCGGGCCACGGGGACAAAGCGTCCCATAGTTGGCCCATCTTGGTTCTGTAAACCTTTGATTCAGCTGGGGATAATTTCGCCGATTTGGCAATCCATCTGCACTTTACAGGGTGGGAACTAGCGCGCCTTCTGGGCCGCCCCTGGTACCCGGTGAAAGGCATCGAAGAACGACTATGAAAAAACTCCTCATTATTGCGCTGATATTGGCCGCGACAGCAGCTTACGCCAACAACTCCAAGCTGTCTCCTGACTTGCAGCAATCTAAGGCAGCAAAGGTGCAGGTCATCGTGCAATACAACCAGGCGCCGGGAGTGCTTGATCTGAATTTGCTGGGGACTCTGGGATCGATTTTAAATAGCTTGCCTTTGGTGAATGCGGTGGTTGCGGACTTGCCGCTAGCGAACGTGCTTACGCTTTCCAACCAGTCGAATGTGAAATACATCAGTCTGGATCGCGTTCTGGCGCCGAACCTGAGCAATGCCGCGCCGGCGATCAATGCGTTTGCCGCATGGCAATCTGGTTACACGGGCGCAGGCATCGGCGTGGCCCTGGTAGACAGCGGCGTAAGCAGCCATCCCGATCTCAAAGGCGGATTCTTGGGAGGATCGCGCGTGGTTTGGAGCCAGAGCTTCGTTCCCGGTAATTTGAGCGCGAACGATCAATATGGACACGGCACGCATGTCGCCGGATTGATTGCTGGCGATGGAGCGAGTTCCACAGGACCGCAATACACGAAGACATTTCAAGGAATTGCGCCGGGCGCAAACCTGGTCAATTTGCGTGTGCTCGATCAGAATGGCCAAGGCAGCGACAGCGCGGTGATTTCCGCGATCGGCACGGCAATTTTGTTGAAGCCACTGTTCAACATCAGGGTGATGAATCTTTCGCTGGGCCGCGAAGTGTATGAGAGCTACAAGCTCGATCCGCTGTGCCAGGCCGTAGAAGCGGCATGGAAGAGCGGGATCGTCGTCGTGGTGTCTGCGGGCAATAACGGACGCACCCAGGCAACCGATGGCTACGGGACGGTGACTGCCCCTGGGAATGATCCGTATGTGATTACCGTAGGCGCGATGAAACCGATGGGCACACCGACGCGTGTGGATGACTTGATCGCGAGCTATAGCTCGAAGGGGCCCACGGCGGGCGACGCAGTCGTAAAGCCTGATGTCGTCGCTCCGGGCAACTTGCTGGTCTCGCTGGAGGCGCCGAATTCAACGCTGTACACCGAATTCCCCGCCAACCACGTTCCCGACAGTTTTTATGAGGTGCATGGAAGCAGTGCCTCGTCAACTACCTACTTCACGCTGAGTGGAACCAGCATGGCGGCAGGCGTCGTGAGCGGCGCGGTTGCCGACATGCTGCAAAAAACTCCGAACCTCACGCCCGATCAAGTGAAGGCACGGCTGATGAAGACCGCGTGGAAGTCGCTTCCTTCCTCCAGCACCTACATTGATCCGGTTTCGGGAATCACCTATACCGACCAATATGACATATTCACGGTGGGCGCGGGCTATGTGGACCTCGAAGCGGCTTTGTTGAACACCGACTTGGCCAAGGGAACGGCGATGTCGCCGATTGCGACCTTCAATAAGAGCACCAACAGTGTGTATCTGCATGACGATCCTTCGGCGGTCTGGAATACGTCCGCGACCTGGTCGAATGCAGCGGTGTGGGGATCATCTCAATTCGTGATGACGAACGCGGCAACCGCGGCAGCAGCGTCGGCCTCAACATCGCCATCATCGGCTGATTCAGGCGGCAATGCACTATGGGGCGGAAACGCTTTGTGGGGCGGGAATGCTCTCTGGGGTGGAAATGCCCTATGGGGCGGCAACGCCCTATGGGGTGGCAACGCCTTGTGGGGTGGTAGCGCACCCGGCGGAGAGAACTAATCTCCCTCATTACCACTCAAGAAATAAGCTTCTCCGGTTGCCCCATCCTTGTCGCGCTCTTTACGACAGGGTGGGGCCTTTGACATCTACTCGAGGGAGCAAACCAATAGTTCGTCTGAGGTGGGTGCCCGTTTTTGAATTTACTTAAGCTTCTTACTGCAACCGAAATCTCTCATTCATCAACCGCTGGATTCGTGGCTTGTAGAGAAGATCAAAAGCCAGCTCTTTATCTGGGAACATGGCCAGGGCGGCGCGTTTCGCGCCCGCCGCCAGTTCGGATGCTTCCTCAATCGTGAGATTCGGGTCCTGGCTGATGACCGACATCACCATTGAAATCATCATTTGCAGGCGGCGAATATTCTTGGCTTCCTGTTCCACTTCTAACGGTTGCTGCGCTCCCATTACTACCGGTTGAATGGCCATTCCGCCTCCCGTTAATTAGATGCTGCTGCAAAAGCCGCGTTGCGCCCATTGTTCCGACATTGCCGCCGTGGCGCAATAGCTCTGTAGTGCCAACTCTTTAGTTAGCTGAATCTGTATTGCCGCATCCTCCTCTATCTAAATCCCTTATCCCTTGTCATTCCGAGCCGTTCGGAATTGCGCAAAGCGCAATGAGAACGTGCGAGGAATCTGCTTTTGGTCGAAATGATCTCTCATGGATCGTTAACGGCGAGTTCGGTTAGGACAGATTGTGGAGCAGCTATTTCGGCCCCGCCGTCATCGGAGTAAAATCAATTTGCATTTAAATTGTTCAGAAAGAGATGGAGCAACCATGGCCGACACCAAGCCGCTTCCCAATGAAGAATTAGTTCGCGTTTTTGATACCGAGCAGGAATCCGAGGCCCTTGTCGTACGTGGACTGCTTGAGTCCGCCGGCATTGATGCCGACATCACCTCGCTCGACGCCCAGCAGGAAATTCTTCCCGGTGTCGGTGGAACAGTGATTCTGGTGCGCGCCGAAGACGCAGACCGAGCCAAAAGCCTGATCGAGGAATCTCGCCAAAATCCTGCCGCCGAAATCGCCGAAGACCAGCAGGTTTAAGAACTCACGCTGGAACTCGGTGTTCCTCAGCACGGCATCGTCTTTCACGTCATTTTCTTCGTGTTCCTTCGTGTCCTTTGTGATTGGTTAGTTTCTTAGTAAGGAATATCCACGACTTTGGCGGTCACATCTCTCCCGTCAAGATAAAACGAAACCGCGCCATCCATGTCCGTGCGGTAAGTTCCCGCTTTCGCCTCAGCTAATCGCTCCAACACTTGCGGCCGGGGATGTCCATACACATTTCGCTGCCCCACGGAAATCACCGCCAATCGCGGATGCACAGCAGCTAGGAATTCGGGCGTCGTGGAAGTATTGCTGCCGTGGTGCCCAACTTTGAGCAAATCCGCCTGCGGGTTCTCCTTGACCAGTTCGTTCTCCGTCGCGCGCTCCGCATCGCCTTCCAGCAATGCCGACGTGTTTCCATAAGAAATCTTCATCACCAGCGATTCTTCGTTGCGCCGCGAATTCTTCAACCCAGGATCTCGCTCCTGAATGTTGACCGACGGCGCCAGCACGCGCACCTGTGCCCCGCCCAGACCAAATTCCTCGCCCGTTCCATACAATTTGATTGGAATATTTAGCCGCTGCGCTTCATCCAAGAGCGGCTGCATCTCGCTTGTGTGCGGATTAACCCCCAGCCACAACTCTCTCGGATGAAAATTTTCCAGTACTGCCGCCATGCCTCCCATGTGATCAGCGTGCGCATGCGTCAGCGCAACATAGTCGAGTTGCGAAAATCCTCGCGACCACAAGTATGGCGAAACCACATCCTCGCCCATATCCAGTTCCGAATGGACCCAGCCTGGCAGCCCTCCCGCATCAACGAGCAAGCTTCGCCCTTGCGGAGTCACTACCAGTAGCGAGTCGCCCTGCCCAACATCAATGGCTGTGACCTCCAGTGCTCCCTCATGTACTTTTGCATGCTGTGGCGATGCGGAAATCCAAAACGCGCTGGCGGCAACCGCGCCAATGCTGGCAAACGCAAGCCACCCGTAGCGTCGTACGCAAACCATCGCCAAAGCAATCGCCACGGCCGCCACAACGATCATCGCCACTGCCGGTGTAGGCACACGAACATCGGCCAGCCTCGATTCACCGATTCGATGCACTGTCCCTAAGATTCCATCAAGCGCATACCCCGCGACCAGAGCCGGAATTTTTGCCAGCCCCATCCACAGATACCCGAGCATCAACGCCGCAATCGCGGCGGGCATCAGCAATTCCAACAATGGAATCACAAACAAGTTCGCCGGCAGGCTCATCACCGCGGCCCGATGAAAGTAATACGCCATCGGCAACGCTAAGCCAATTTGCAAAATTGCGGACACTGCAATCAACTCACAAGCTCGCAGCGCAAAGCGAAACGCCCACCCCATCGCAGGAAGAGACATTTTCTTTCCTGCAAATCGCGCCAGCCGTCCCGCGATCATGCGCAGGTCAAGTCGTAACTGCGCCACACGAGGGGCAAGATAAGCGTCGTATCGCTTCACATCCAGGCTGCGCAATCCGCGTACATAGGGCTGCGTCGTTCTCGATAGCATGGGTATTCCAATCGCTGCAACCAGCCATACGCAGAGAAACGTTAGTTGAAAACTCGCCCCAAATAGTGCCTTTGGATCGAAAATCATGATCGCCAGCGCCGCCGCGCCAATCGCGTTCAGCGCTGACCTACCCCGATAAAATAACCGAGCTCCAAAATAAACCGCGACCATCAGCGTCGCCCGCCAGATCGGCGCGCCTAGATCAGTCAAAATTGCGTACGCCATCATCAGCGCGACTGTAATTGCGATTGCTGCAATCTCGCCAACGTGAATCCTCCGTAAGAACCAAAACGTCGCAAACGCGAGGATCGTCACATTCATGCCGGAAACCACAAGCACGTGATAAGTTCCCGATCTTTGAAAATTTGCCCGCGTCGGACGATTTAGAAATGCCTGCTCGCCGATGACCACCGCATCCATCAGACCGGCCTCCGGTTGTGGCCAGAGCGTGTGAATTTTTTCAATGATGCTGCGATAAATTCTTGCCCGCCAATACTCCGCACGATTTCCTGAAAATCCCCGCAACACCGTGATCTCGTCATACTTTGTAGAAGCCAGCGCTTGAATGCCGTTGTCGGCCAGATAGCCCGCGTAATCGAATGCTCCCGGATTGCGGTAATTTCGCGGCATCTCCAATTTCGCCGGAAATTGCACCCGCTCACCATAGCGAAACGCCCGTATCGTGCGCGCGTCTTTGCCATAAACGCTAAGCCGCACGCCGACACGAGCGCCGCGCTTCTGCCCTTCGTCCAAAATCTGTTCGGTCTCAACGTCAATCCGCTGGCTTGTCTCTCCTGAAGCTTCTCCCCGGGAGAGGCCTTCTTTGATCACATGGGCCGTCACGATCACTTCGTGCCCATCCGTCGGAAGCGCGGAAAGGTCAGCCGATGCTGGCTTATGCACTTGAATCGTCAGCGCACCGAACAAAAACAACACAGCCCATCCCAGCCCAATCGCCAAATAAATCCTGCGGCGGAGAAAATATGCGGCCGACAAAGTGAACATCACTGCCGCAACTACCCACCACAGCGGCGGACGCCACATGAACTGCCCGGTAAAAAGCCCACAGGCAAAAGCGAGCGCCGCCCAGAGCATGGGCTGGCGTTGCGCGCGCATAGGTTTTGCGGCAAGTGAACTCAAGTGAAAATCCAGAGAGGCAGGAACTGCGAGTTAACGAACCAACTGAAAAACGCTTTCAATATGGAACGTTTGCGGAAACATATCCAACAAATGCGATTGCTTAATGCGATATCCCGCTTTGGTGAATCCAGCCAGATCGCGCGCCAGCGTAGCCGGATCGCACGAAACGTAGGTGATACGCGGCGCGCTCATCTCATTCAACGCCGTTACTACACCTTCGCCCAACCCTCCACGAGGAGGATCCACCACAACCAAATCCGGCCGCACCTTTCCAACCGCATTTTTCAGATATTGTTCCGTCGTCGCCCGCACCACCTCTACATTCTGAGGAGAATTGTAGGAAAGGTCGCCTGTGGATGTATGTGACGGCTCAACCGCAATCACCTGTGGAAAAGTCCCGGCCAGCATACTCGAGAAAAGTCCTACGCCTGCATAGAGATCCAAAGCTATTGACCCCGCCAAAGCCTCCGGCGCGACAATATTCGTTAGTTCATCCGTGAGAAACCGATTGGCCTGGAAAAACGCTCCCGCACTCACGCGATAGCTGACTCGACCCGTTCGATAAGTTAAGGCTGGCTCGCCCTGACTCGCCAAAAACTCCGAAGCCTCAGGAGATCCAGCTCGAAAAATGCTGACGCCCGCAATTTCCGGCATGAGTGACGCGACATCTTCAGCCAGCTTTCTTGCCGCGCTGCGCGCAACCTCTCTGGAAACATAGACTTCGAGAAGCAGTTCTGCATCTTCCGCATTGGCAAAGATTTCAATTTCTTCGATTCCCGCAAGCTTCCCTTCGCGACCTGCCGGCCATAACGCGCTAAGTGCGCGATTGATCAATGGCGAACTGATCGGGCACTGCTCAACCGGCAAAAGTTCATGGGAGGCAAATTTGTAATACCCAATCGCGAATTGCGGCGCGTTGTGAATTTTGAAGCGAGTGCGGTTGCGATAATGCCACGGCGCTGCCGAATGAATCTGCAATTCGCACTCAAGTTCGATTTTTGCCGTGCGACGAAGCGTCTCCCGCAAAATCGCCGCCTTGATTTCCAATTGATGCGCATAATCCGCGTACTGATAGTGGCATCCGCCACAGCGCTGAAAATAAGGGCACTTAGCTTCCACCCGATGCGCGGACGGCTGCACAATTTCCCGCACTCGCCCGCGGTCGAAACTACGTTTCTGCTCGGTGATCGTGATTTCTGCGGTCTCGCCTTCGAGTACAAATGGCACGAAAACAGTCTTGCCGGGACCGTGTTCATCTTCTGGAAGGCGCCCGAGGCCATCCCCGCCATATACGAGTTTTTCAATCTTGATTTGCAAGGATTTGCCGAAACTTCAGACTAACAGAGCGACCTTAGCGTGGACTTCCAGAGAACTGCCCTAGAGTTCAAGTTTCTCGTCACCCAGGTTAGCCAAAGTACGGCGAACTTGGGGCACCAGGCGGCCAGTTGGTACGTTCGACTACTTCTTCTGGTCTTGAATCAGCGCCACATCGGTTGGGGAGTCGCCGCGCACGAAGACCAAACTCTTTCCGTCCGGCGACCACTGATAGGAGTAAATTTTCAACGAAGTGAAATTAGTCAGCTGATGGCCGCGTCCGCCATCAAGCGGTTGCGACCAAAGATTGTCCACACCCTTTTCGCGAATGACATAGACAATGCTCTTACCATCCGGAGCGAAACGGACGAGCCCGTTCTGCCGCGGGTCATACTCCAGCGTGCGAATGATTTTCCCTGTCTCGAGCGAGAGCAGAGAGATATTCGGCTTCGACGCTTTAAAGTCGTAGCTGCCGAGGACCGCGGTTTTTCCGTCGCGACTGATGTCGTAGTCGGCTTCGTACTCCATGACGGCATCGGACACGCGTTCGGCTTTGCCGCCGGAGATAGGGACTTTCATGAATGCAAAAGTAGCCATGTCCACGAAATAGACGGTCTTGCCGTCGGGAGAGCATTTGGGAAATTCTTCGTTAAAACCGTCGCTCAGGCGCACGAGGCCGTTGCCGCCGGAATCACTTCGCCAGATGTTTTCCGTCATGGTCTTCAACACGCCTCGCGACATCACAATGCTGCCGTCTGCGCATCCGTAAGGCTGAAAAACGGCCGAAGGTTGATCCGATTCGATCACGCCCTTTACTTTGCCGTCGGGACTGAGAAACTGAATATGCGGCACGCGCTCGGCGAGTAGATCGCCCTCCCGCGTCCACGAGATTGAAGTAATCGGGTCGCCGAAGGTGATTTGCCTGGCATCGGAATAATCGGGCTTGGCGGAAATCGCCACCGGGAAGAGTGACCAAGCCGACTTGCTGGCGGTTGAAGTTGGTTTCGGGTGTGGAGAATACTACTGCCAGATTTTTTCCATCGGGAAGCCATGCGGCTTCACTAAAGCCGATGTAAGGAGGGCGCGCGGCAATTTGCTGCTGACCCGTTTCGGGATTGATGGAAACAATGGCGTTGAAGCTTTTTTCGGAGGGTGAAGCGACAATGCCTTCGATGACTTTGCCATCCGGCGACCAGGCAAGGACCCGGCTGCCCTCGGCGCGGGAACCGACCCGAACCACCCTCTCGCCGCTGCCGTCGGCATTGGCGACAAGAACGTAAAATTTGCCTCTTTCCGGGTCATTGGCCCGGCCAAACACAAACTGGTTTCCGTCGGGCGAAAAGCTGACGCTGGTGTCGACATCTTTTATGAGCAATTGAGCCACACCGCCAAGAACAGGCGTCCGGTAGAGATCGTAGGCGCGTGACGCAGGACCATCCGAAGGGCGGGTATGGGTAAAGTAGATGTAGCTGCCATCCGGGGAAAATCGAACGGCGAAAAATTGCACGGGTGCCGGGGCAACGATTTGAACATTGCTTTCGCTCGCCAGATGACGCAACCATAACGACTCATTGCCTTCAATGTTGAGGACGTAGGCAAGATATTTTCCGTCGGGAGACATGGCACTCAATCGCGCATTGTGGGTGCCGTCAACTTTGGTGATCTTTACATTCCGAAAGGGCACGTTGCGGCCGGCAAGGAAGAGGCTGTAAACGCCATATCCCGCGGCAACTGTAAGGAGCAAAACTGCGGCCAGGATGAATCCGATACTGGTTTTGTGCTCGCGCGCAGCGGAAATCAGAACCGAGCCGCTAGACTTCTGTGCAGATGCCTGCGCGGAGGCGGAGACATGCGCTGTTTCTTTACTGGCGCTGGCGCCGCTGCCGCTCGATTCCGCGTCCCGTTTCAGCCGCTTTAAATCGTTCCTGAGTTCCGCCGCTGATTGGTAGCGCAACTCGCGATCTTTCTCCATGGCTTTGGCGATGACATCCTCGAGTTTGGCCGGCAGATGCGGGTTCCGGCGCAGAGGGGAGATGGGCGTACGGTTGAGAATGCCATCGAATAAAACCGCCGAAGTGTCGCCCGCGAAAGGCAGTTCGCCAGTGGCCATTTCGTAGAGCACGGTTCCGAAAGAAAAAATGTCGGTGCGCGCGTCGAGTGGTTTTCCCTTGGCCTGCTCCGGCGACATATAAGCGACAGTGCCCACCGCAGTGCCGGGATTGGTGAGAAAGTCCGAATCGGAGGTGACCGCGACAGTCGAACCGTCGGGGTCTTTCGACCATAAAGTGACTTTCGCCAAACCGAAATCGAGGACTTTGGCATGGCCACGCTTGGTAGCAAAAATATTCGCGGGCTTGATGTCGCGATGGATAATGCCGCCTGCGTGCGCGGCGTCGAGCGCGTCGGCGACCTCAATCGCCAGCGCGAGAAGCTGCTCGGTTTCCAACGGCTTACCCGTAATCATGTGCTTGAGGGTGAGGCCTTCAAGGTATTCCATGACGATAAAGGTGTGGCCTTCGAACTCATCAATTTCATGGATAGTGCAAATATTAGGATGGTTCAGCGCCGATGCGGCTTTGGCCTCGCGCTGAAAGCGGCTGAGAGCCAGCGGATCGCTCGCGAGATCATCGGGCAGAAACTTCAGGGCGACATGGCGGCCGAGTTTGAGATCTTCGGCTTCATAGACTACGCCCATGCCGCCGCCGCCGCCGATCTTGCGGATGATGCGGTAATGAGAAACGATTTGCCCAGCAGATCGGGTTTCGGAAGCCACTGGGAAAATCTTACGGGGAATGGGAGAGGAGGGTCAATCGGAGGACGGGGTTGTATACAGCGGCGGCAAAATGCTCCCTCCTGTGTCGGATAGGATTCTGGTGAGTACGAGATTTTCTCAGCGCATCAAATGCCCGGAGTAAAGGGCAAAAGATCACAAAGTAATCTTTGCACTTCTTTGCGAGTATCGCCAATCTCAATATCCGTTGGAAAGTCATCCGAGGCACGCAATACCACTATCTGCTGTGGACTACGTAGCGATGCAATTTCGACTGCGGTGATTCCCTGAATGTTCTCGGACTGCGCTGCGATGCTTTTGCGATAAAACACGAGTTTGCGTGGGCCCCTAATGAGATCAGCAAATCCTGCCTCCCTCCACATAGTCAAGAAGTCTATCGGTTTAATGATTCTTGGAACCTTAGGTTCTGTTGACACTTCCCGTTGATACCATTCAAGGAGGCTAGCGTCAGTGAGTTCCAGGTAGAACGCTTCTTGTTTATAACCGGTCGTCACGGCGAAGCAACGCATACCGATGTGCTTTCCCGAATCAAAATAAAAGTCTATTCCTGATACATGAAGATTCTGAGCTCTAGGGGGCAATGAACTCCCAACAATATGTTCGAATTGGAGCTTTTCGAGACTCTCTATTCTGTTTCGGTCTGCTTTGGCCATTTTCTCAATTAAAGTGTATCGTTTATGCTGGCTACGCGAGGCTCGCGCCGTTCTTTAGTGATCACTTCGGAGAGAAACGCAAAACTCGGCCGTTTCGGTCAACTCCACTTTCGTAGCTATCCGAAAGTTGAGAGCCGCATGGCCCGAAGCCGTTAACTGCAATCAAATCAATGCTTGCTCCACATAAAGTATTCCGAAAGGAACAATAGAAAAATCGCGCTAATGTTCCTTGCGGAACATCTGTGCATAATTTCCAGCGTCACACGAACCTCGTGCTTACATGTAAAACAAGCTCAGTCGGGGCAGGTTGAACTTCTCCAGCAGGCGCTTGTGGACGAATTGCTTTTGCAGTTGCTCGACTTGTTGCGCGGGAACTTTGCGGCGATAGGGCGCGAGTTCGCGATCAGCTTCGGCACGGACAGCAAGGACTTGCTCATCCGGCGAAGCCGCTACCAGAATCGCAAACAGTCGATCTTCTAATAACGTCAGATGGCGCTCGAGGTCTTCTAATCGTCCGACTGATTTCGCGCTCTCAATTTTGTTCGCGTGCTCGCGCAAGATTCCCGCCGCTTCTTTGGCGACGGCGTTCGCGGAGATTCCAGTCTTCTCGGGAAGCTTGACGGCGTCAAGTTCATCGGCGTTGCGGCGCAGAAACGCGGCGATTTCTTCAGCGCGAAATCCCGAGTCGTTTTTTGAGTCTTCTTTTGCCACGCCAACAATGGCTTCTTTCATTTCTTCGGCGGCAGCGAGAACTTCCTGCGCGCAATAGGCGAGGCTGTTCACTTTTCGTGTCTTCGAAGGGCGCGCATCATATTTATCAAAGGCCTCATCAATGCCGCGCAGCGCGGCTTCGAGCGGAATGCCCGCATCTTTCCAGGTTTCAATCAGCGCCCAGTCAAGCGTGGAAAGCAGCAGGCCCCCGCCACGCCGCCGTAGGAAGTGGTCCTCGATTTCGGTGAAATAATTGAAGTAGTTTTCCAAGGCTTATCCGAGTGCGTTTAGCGGGACTTGGGTCTTGCAACGGGTTTCGGCTTTGCGATCACGTTGCGCTCCCAGATGATGCGCAGGCCCTCGAGAGTGAGCGAATCGTCCACGTGCTTGATGTATTTGGAGCCGGTGCCGATGAGCGAAGCCAGGCCGCCGGTCGCGACCACGCGGCAGTCTTTTCCCATTTCGCCGAGCAGCAATTCGAGAATGCCGTCCACCAGGCCCAGATAGCCGTAGTAGAGGCCGGACTGAATACTGGCGACTGTATTGGTGCCAATCACTTTTGCGGGCTTTTTGATTTCGACGCGTTGCAAACGGGCGGTGCGGCCAAACAAAGCCTCTGCGGAAATTCTGATGCCGGGGCAGATGAC
>Ga0070734_10001541_pt1 | contig 32929 bp, 27 predicted proteins | sample Coa_R1_8_FD_66444 | JGI IMG/M metagenome (GOLD analysis project Ga0070734, IMG submission 66444) | Surface soil microbial communities from Centralia Pennsylvania, which are recovering from an underground coalmine fire - Coalmine... | ecosystem: Environmental > Terrestrial > Soil > Unclassified ... | reverse complement strand
TGCTTCCACTCCCAGGGCGAGGGCATGACCGTGCCGGGCTTGCTCTGGAACAGTTCGACTTTTCCGCCGGGATCGAACGGCAGACCGGCCCGCTGGATCAGTTCAGGTTTGTAGTCGAACGTATCCACCTGGCTGGCCGCCCCGGACATGAAGAGCTGCACGACCCGCTTCGCCTTCGCGGGGTGGTGCAGGCCGCCTTTTAGCGCCGGACCGGCTTTACGCTGCGGTGTGCCATCCGCCAGAGCGTTCTCGCTGCCCAGCAGCCAGGCCAGGGCGATGCCGCCCAGCCCGCCGCCCGCCTGCCATAAGAAGGAACGTCGGTCCAGCGGTTCGTTCATGCCTTCCCTCCTGCAATGCGCATTATCCGCCTCCATGTGGCGACAGGATAATGGCAATAATAATAAAGAGGGTCAGCAGCAGCCAGAGCAGGGCGAAGAAGCCGCCTGAAATAATGCCTACCCAGGCGTGGGTCTTGCCCCGGACAGTCGGATACTCCTTTGCCAGCTTCAGCCCCTTGACCCCGAGTATGATGGCAATGATCCCCATCACGATGCCCAATCCCGGCAGAATGGAAAAGATCCCCAGGTAGTAGGAGATGAGGGCATTGGGATTATTGGCCGGGATCATGGTATCGACCACATTGACCCCGGATTGGACATAGCTGGGATAGACCGGTTGTCCAGGCTGTGCATAGGGAGGCTGGTTCGGTGGCATGGGATAGGGCGGCTGGGCAACAGGGGGCGGGTATGGCGCCTGCATCTGGGGAGGGTAGGGAGGCGGATTCTGAACCGGCGCTGCCGCCGGCGGATCCGCCGCCGACAGGTCGAAGTCGGATCCCGGCTTTGGCCGGGATAAGGGCTCTCCGCACTGGACGCACTTCGCACTGCTCTCGCTATTTTCCGTTCCACACTTTGGACAGATCATGGCAATCGATCCTTAATCGCCGACAGGCAGGCGTGCAGACGAGGCGACTTCGTAGCGGGTGATGTCGGGCGGACCGGCCAGGACTTCCGGCAGGATGCCCGCAAATTCGGCCATGTGAGGGGTCTGGAAGTGCGCCATGAGCGCCGCATCGCTCTCCCACTCCTCAAAGACAAAGATCCGGTTGGGGTTGCTCAGATCGGAATACATGTCGTACTTAAGGCAGCCTGCCTCCTGCTGGGTGGCGGCAACCATCTTGACGGCCGCCGCAACGGCCCTCTCTCGCTGATCCGGACGTACCGTTACACTTCCTGCCACAACAATCATCTATGGGCTCCTCTCGAAGGGCTATGGGGTAGCGTTCTCCACACAGCTTCCGATCTCCTCCTTATCGCCATCGCGTCGGGAGACCAGAGCCGTTGGGAGCAGGGGGACAGCGACCATGACCAGCGCAGTCGTTCCGGCGTTCAGCCAGATCAGATGGGTGAAGTTGAAATGGAAGTTGCTGAACAGGGTAGAGCCGGACCAGTCGGAGAGTGCGTTGGTCAAATTCCATACGCTCATCATGATCGAATAGCCGAGCGCTTCGCAGCCGCGTGGGGTTCCACGCACTGCCAGGTCGTAGACGGGCAGGGTCGCCAGTGTGCCGGTAACGCCGCTGATGGCTGTGATAATGAGCGCGCTGGTTGCGGAGTGGTACCAGAGATACGTGACCGTACCCACGGCATGAATGACGATGCTTGCCGCCAGGAGGGAGCGCAGAGGGATCGTGCGGCACAGTTGGTGATAGGCGATGGCCGCCAACAGCCCGGTGAAGGCGCTGACAAAGACCAGGATCCCGACATACTGTTTCGACAGGTGGAGCGTATTCGTCTGGTAGAAGAGGAGCGGCGTGCCAAAGCCCGGTGACGCAGCGATCAGGAAGATCATAAAGGCGGCAGCCCATAGAATACGGGTGCGCGAGAGAGTGATAAGATTGTTGAGGACATTCGCCAGGACCTCCCGTTTCAAAACGGCGGTAGGCGCTTCCGGCAGCGTCTGGAAGTAGAGGGGAACCAGCACCAGGTGCAGCGCCGCCGCCGCTCCCGCTGCCCAGAGAAACGGATAGTTCGATAGAAAGCCGCCAACCGGGCCGCCCAGCAACGAACCTAACCGGAACATGGAGATGCGCTGCGCCGTCAGCCGCCCCTCCGCGCGATAGCGCATTCCGCCCTCGACCATGACCCCGCCCAGCGTGGTGCTGGTGAACATGACGGTGGTGTAGAGGCAGGTGTAGGTGACGAGCATGATCCCATACTGTCGGGGGACAGCACTGAGGATCAACCACGCAAGCCCGGTGCCGAGCAGACTGAGCAGAAGGTACCAGCGGCGGCGCGTCCTGAACAGCGGTACGCTGTCGGTGAGAATCCCCGCCAGGGGTTTGACGTAGTTGGAAATCTGCCCGATGACGAAGAAGAGGGATACGCCCGCTGCCGTCTGATGCAGTTCATCCTTCAGCAGGAATTTGAGGGGGAGTTCGCCCATCGCCAGTCCCAGGTTGGTGCCCAGCCAGCCGAGCGCGACCAGCAGGGAGAAGGTCGCCAGGCTTGGTCGTTTTTCGGTGGGGTAGGGTTCCGCGAGGGCGGTTTGCGTTTCAACGGGTGGGTCGATCAATAGGGGGTTCTCTCAATCTATGAATACGAATTCGTTGGCATTGAAGAGCAGACGGCAGGCGGCGGGAAGGCCGTGCTTGCGGGCATAGACGGCCAGGGCTGCGCCTTCGTCCGGAGTGGGGGCGCGGCCAAAGGCGAGTTGATACGCCGCTTCGATCTGTCGTGCGGGTTCCGGGCTAAGCGTCTTCAGACGCTCCGCGAACAGTTCGGCCTGCCGGAGCATAAAGGGGTCGTTCAGCAACGCGAGCGCCTGGAGGGCGGTGAGAGTGGTGTTGCGCACGGGTGTGTTGATGTTCGGATCGGCGCAGTCCAGGCACTCCATAAACGGGTTCTGCACGCTGCGAACGGTGAAGGCGTAGACGGCGCGCCGCCAGGCCGCAGGCTGATCGGCCACATGGGGCGCCGTATAGTCGTAGACCGGCGAGTGGTCGTCCTTGAAGCGGAAGAGTTCAAAGCCCGGCCCGCCCATGGTCAGGTCGAGCTTGCCGCTGACGGCGAGCACGGTATCGCGCACCTCCTCGGCATCCAGGCGCTGCCGGTTCATGCGCCAGAGGCGGCGGTTGTCGGCGTCCTGCGTGGCATAGGCCGGATTGTCCTGGGAGGACTGGCGGTAGGTTGCGCTCAGGACGAGCATGCGGTGCAGCCGCTTCAGAGATTGGCCGTTGTCCCGAAAGTCTTGTGCCAGCCAGTCCAGCAGTTCGGGGTGAGTGGGGCGGGAGCCATTTTTGCCGAAGTCGTTGGGGGTGTCCACGATCCCCCGGCCAAAATGGAAACCCCAGATGCGATTGACGATGGAGCGCCAGGTGAGGACATTGGCCGGGCTGGTGAGCCAGTGAGCGAGGGCCGCGCGGCGCTGCCCCTCATCGTTGGGGTCTTTGAGCGTGAAGATGGAATCCTGCCCGGAGAGGCAGGAGAGCGCGCCGGGGCCGACCTGTTCTCCCGGCTTCTCCACATCGCCCCGAGGCAGCACATAGATCGGGCGGGGCTTGCGCGGCAGAGGCGCGTAGACGAGCGCCTGGGGCGTCAGCGATTGGCGGCTGTCGAAGTTGTCGGTCAGGAAGCGGGTGCTCCAGCGGCCCGCTTCGATGGAATCGCGGGCGGTGACGGCAGCGCCCTGCGCGACGTTCTTGCCTCCGGAGAGGACCTGGATCTCGGCCAGCGCGAAGACGTAATCGTGGGTGCGGGGCCAGAGCCGGGTAGCCGTCACGCGAATATAGCGGGCGGTGTGCTTCCCTGTGGAGAGAACGACCGGGGTATCGCCGGGATTGGGATAGTCGGCCTGCGTGTGGTCGGCAAGGGTCTCCGCATGCGCCAAGGTCGGTTCGTCCGAAATGGCGACGCGGAACCGGACCGGAAAGCCGAAGCCGGGGGTATCGGCGAAGTCGGTGGGGCGGGCGGGGAGCAGGCGGATGGTCTCGATGGGCACGCTGCGACCCAGGTCTACCTGCACCCACTTCTCCACATCTGGGCGTGCCTCGATGGCGCTGTGGTAGCCGTTGGTGGGGCTCTCAGTGGGAGTGAGGGCGGAAGTCGGAGCGCCGGGGGCGATGGGATAGGGGCGGTCACCCCGCTCCACACCCGCGAAGACGGCCTGGAGGCGATAGTAGTCCGATTGCGGAATGGGGTCGAATTTGTGGTTGTGGCAGCGGGCGCAGTGGATGGTGACGCTGTTGAATGTCGCCATGGTGTTGGCGACCATGTCGTCACGGTCCAACAGACGTGTCTTCTCTTTCTCTACGGTCCCCTCGGCCAGCTCCACATTCCCTACGAAATCCCACGGGCCAGCCGCGATAAAGCCGGTGGCGATGATGCCGTCCGGCGTGTCGGGAGAGAGCACATCCCCGGCGACCTGCTCCTCTACAAAGCGTCCGTAACGCGTATCGGCATTAAAGGCGCGGATCACATAATCCCGGTAGGGCCAGGCGTGGTCACGGCGCTTGTCCTTGTCGTAGCCATGGGTGTCGCCATAGTGGACCACATCCAGCCAGTGCCGGCCCCAGCGCTCGCCATAGCGGGGCGACGCCAGCAGACGATCCACCACCTTTTCGTAGGCGTTGGGACTGCTATCCGCCAGGAAAGCGGCCATCTCCTCCGGAGTGGGGGGCAGGCCAGTGAGGTCGTAGGTGACGCGCCGGAGCAGCGTCCGTTTGTCGGCAGGCGGCGAGGGCTTCATGCCCGCCCTCTCCAACTCCGCCAGGATGAATCGGTCTATCGGGGTGCGACACCAGGCTTCGTTCTTCACTTTCGGTAGTGCTACCTGGCGCAGCGGCTGAAACGCCCAATAGGTAGCTTTCTCGGCGGGTTTCGATACGCCGCTCTCTTGCGGCTCCGGCTCACCCATTTTTATCCAATGAGAGCGCGCGATACTCTCTGCATTCGGCAGGTTGCCGCCGAGAGGCATCTGTGGCATTCCGCTGTAGCGCACGGTCTGGAGGAGCAGGTTCTGGCCGGGCGTGCCCGTCTGAGTTACTGCAATTCCAGATAAAGGGAATACAAGTAGCAATAGGAAGAAAGGAGAAACGATGCCCCAGGGTATGGATCTACTTTTAGTCCTCGATGCAGTGTTTATTTTGGCGGATCTTGAGGTTGATATTTGAGAATCTCCTGTGCTTCGGAAAATGCTTTTTCCGAAGCCTGTTCAAGTTCTTCACGCGTGGTGAGTACGGGGCGTGTTGATGGTATTAACTCATGCAAGCGAATTTGGTTTCTTCCGCATGTGACGATATGAGAAATGTCGGGGTAGATCAGCACATCGTATTGATAATGTTCACCGCCAAGCGTGCGCGTCTCTCTCAAGTTTCCGCTAGACATGTCCCACAGGCGGACATTGTTTGGATAGGCGGCGAGAAACTGTCGTTCATCTGGCGACAGCCTCATACAAATTGGTACAGTGTAGAGCATTTCGGAGCGAGTATCTCCAAATGGCGGAGCCGTCGGAGGTAATGCCGGTAATGCCAGAGTAATGCTCTCGTACTCTGCCCATGAAGGAGAAAGACGTTTGTAAAACCAGGTGATTGGTTTTAAGACGAGGTCCAGTGTATGGGCATTTGCTGCGCTCTTTTGACGCTCCAGGTCATAGCTGCGAATTTCTCCCATTGCATTTGCAGTAATCAGGCGATGGTTGCGAGGAGAATAGACCGAGTCGATTAGATGTGTTTCTGTTACAACACGCGTAATAATTACACATGTGTCTGTATCCCACACGCGTGTAATAAAATCCTTTCCCGTAGTGACTACATACTTCGCTGGCGAATATTGGAATATTGAGTTCGGCACCCGACGAGCTATATTGTTGAAATCTAGATGAACTGCCTTACCTAGTTTTACAGGGTAATGCTTTTCCTTCCAGGGCCAAAGCCATACAGTCCCATCGTCGTATTGAATCACCACATGATTCCCCCGAGGTGAGAAGTAGGCTATTACCGCTTTTCTGGTAGGGGGCGATAGCACGGCCATCCAATAGGAGCTCCAGTCGCGATGGTGAACGGAACTGCCTCCTCTTGTTCTGGAAGTCGGCGATCGATCTACCATCCGATCGGAGGTCTTTTGAAGCGCCTTAAGGGTCGCCGAAGGGAGATACTTTTTTCCCTCCTTGTCCGGCCTCCATATTTGGGCCGTTCCGTCTATGTCCATGGTGACGACAGTGACATCATCGTCAGCAAAATCTGCAGTAAGAACCGATTTTCCATGTTGAAGAGGTTCATATAAGAGCGACCCGGTAAGGGCATCCCAGATACATGCGGATCCATCCGCGCTAGCGGTCAATATTCGTTTTGCATCCTTTGAAAAGATAGCTGTATGAACCATTGCGAGATGAGGCAGTTTATGGATTGGCTTTCCTGTACTCGCATTCCATAGTTGAGCGCATTGGTTATCTGTAGTTACAATTAGACCTTGAATATTCCTGGTATTTCCATTATCATCTATATCTTTTGTAACGGCATCCGAGCGATAAACAGCGAAGTCTCCACCGCGCGGTAATGGAAGGGATCTATTAACAGCATCCTTAGCCTCGAGAATACCATGTAAAACCTCGTCTGGACGGCTCTGGTATGGTAAATCTGATTGGTTAATTTCGGTCCATCGGTCATATCCCGCAACACCTTCATTAAGGGCGGCGATTTCCTGACCAGATTGTTGGGAATAGAATGTAGCCGTGGAACCGTGAACCTTTCGCTCTGCTATAGAGGCAGCCTGTTTGGCTGTATTTGCGTTTCTAGTCGCTGTGTCCTCTGCCATCTTGGCTGCGTTCTCTCTCATAATTGCAGCATCTTTGTCTCGCTGTAAATTCGCAAGATCCATCTGTAGAGAGGCAATATTGCCCTGTATTCCTTCTAGCAGCGTCTGCTTGTCAGATAGTTCTTTCTGCTTGTCAGACAAACTTTTCGTCATAGATGCTACTTGTGGACGTAATGTCTCTAAATCGGATCGCAAACTGGCGTCTTGTATGCGAACATTTGCTAATTCTGTATCGGCTTTTCGTTTCTCAGTCTGCGCGTTCGTCAGGGAGGTCTTTGTGGTTTGCAGTTTGGAGGAGATGGTTGCCAGTTGAGAGTGAATGGTGCGAACAGTTGCATTTGCGATCCTGGCATTGCGGATTGCAGTATCCTTTGCTGACTTAGCGCTTACCAGTTCTGTCTTCGCCTTCACAGTGTCAGTTTGAAGTTGGGTTAGCTTTATTTGATCCTGCGCCGTCTCAAGTCGGGCCTGCGTCAGAGCTTTCAGGGCTTCGGATTTGTCTCGATTTATCTGTCGGATTTCGGCGTATGCGGAGAACAATTGCACGGCCAGGATAACAAAGGCAAGGGGTACCAACATCCAGGCGGCGGCGGTCGCACGGCGCAACTGAAGGGTGCGTAAGATGGAAGTCGGGAGATGATGCGATAGCCAGCGTTCGTTGAAAACGGCAGCATAGATGCGGTTTCTTACTCGCAGATAGCCCATCTTCGTAGGTTTGACCACGCCGGAGATTTTGAGATAAGCCAGCACTGCATCCTGCTCGTTGTCCGGCACACCACGAATGGACGTGCGAATCTTGCGGTAGGTGTCCAATACGTCGCCAACTATGGGCACTATTCCCTCGATGAGTGGAGAATCCTCATCTGTTTGGGTCGAGGGCAAGTCGCGTGTGTTGTCCTGTTGCGTTTGGTCCTTCTGAACGGTCAAACGCTTAAGAATTGTCGCCAGGTTGGGGTCCCAGCCTTTTGATCTATCGAGAAAGAGATCCGAAACGAGGCGGGATAGTCGGGCTTTTGTCCATCGGCTTCTTGTGTGCTCTTCTTCAGCCACACTCTCGGCCACTTGCTTACACAAACGCATGGTAAGGTAAGGATGTCCGTCAGTCCACCCGTAGATCCAATCAATTACACTACGTTCAACTCCCTCAGGAAGGCCATTGGTAAGGAGTTCAACCTCCTCGCGCGTGAAGTCGTCGAGGCGAATCGATTGCCCGATATTGAAGGGTGTACGATCCGGATCTCGGATCAGATCATTGGGCGTTGCCGTCCCCACTAGCACAAACGAAAGTCGCTCATAGTCATCCATCGTGGCGCGCTTATTGTATAGCGCACGGACGGTGGCAAAAAGATCGTCTTTGAGGTTGTGGGAGGCTGCGCTGTCAATCTCATCAATGAAGATGATGATGTTCCCTGCGATCTTTGTCAGAACCACTTCTTCAAAAAAGCGGGATAAGCGGAAGACGCCGCCACTACTGACAAGTTGTTGCCGCCATGCATCGTATTCCGCTTGAAGCTTCAATTCGCTGACGATAATATCAATAATTCCGAAATACCACTCATCGTCAAATTTGCGCTTCAATTCATTGAGTTCGATGTAGGCTGTGGAAGCTTCATTTTTTAGGCGGTTGATGGTGCGTACAATAAGGCTTGACTTCCCCATCTGACGAGGCGCCAGTACGGATACATACTCGCGTTTGCGGCAGAGTTCGAGCAACTGGTTATCCGCTTTGCGTGTTACGTAGAGAGTATTGTTGAGGGGGAAGGTTCCACCCGCATGAAACCTGATCACAGGAGGCATTCTTCTCTCCTTACGCTGGGAAAAACTTTCGGAAATAGATTTCGTAGAGCTTGCAACGTAACTTGAAACCATGGTGGCCAGAGGTGGGTACGATCAAGCCGGCGCCTTTTAAGAGTTCGAGATCCTCTTGGGCATTATCCGGAAGTTTGCCTTCCAGCACACCTTGGAGTACCTTGAACAAACCAGGCCTCTTTTTGAGGCGGAGAAGATAGGAGCGCAAATGATCTCCGAACAGTCCATAGTTGTCCGCGATAGTATCTTCATTCAGTAACTCGTCAGGCGTCTGGCTACCGCTATAGACCGAATAGAGCGCCCGCTGCATCAAGAATGGGTGACCGCCGATCAGTTTAGACAGTTTCGGAATCCATGCTGTTTCCAGATATGGGCTCCCGTACGCTCGGTAGAGCGCAGCGGTCTCTTCGGGAGAGAAATCCATCAGCCGAATGGAGGTTGCCACATTGAAGGGAGATTCCGTCTCTTGCTTGATGAATGCCTCCGGTTCTGTTGAGGTGACCAGCACAATATTGATATGTTCCCAGCGGGGTTTATACGCACGGCGATTGTGCCAGCCTCGCAACATTCTGTAGAAATCATCCGATACGACCTGATTTTCAAAGACAGCTTCTGCTTCATCAATTGCAAGGACCAGTGGACTGCCGATGTGTGCCAAGACGCAGGATTCCATGCAAGTATTGAATTCTTGTATCCCTGTCGGCGGCTTGCACTTCATCTCCAGGGATTTCCTCTCCGGCTGCTTTTGCAATTCTGTCCAGAAGGCATTCCATAGCTCTTCAAAGAAAAGAGATGCATTGGCCTTGGTATCGCTGTCCAGTTCCTGAAAATCGAGGGAGACCACACATTTCCCTGCATCTCGTGCGGCGGCTATCGTCCTCACCAGTAATGAACTCTTCCCCATTTGCCGAGAACCAAGTATCGCCAGAGTAACATCTTCGTTTTTAATTAGGCGCAGAGCTTGCTTATCCGTTGCCCTCTCAATGTACAATCTGTTGCCGATGCGCATGGCTCCTTTTGGCTCAGGTAGCCGGATGGTCGCATCCAGGGCGGTGGCAGGTACAGGGGGCAGTATCTGGTCGTCGGTGGGCGCTGGGATCAAAGTTATCTTCTGAGAGGTAGGCGTAATCTGCGCCTGACGCCGATCAATGGCGCGCTTGAGGCGCGATAGTAGCATTGGTGTGTCCTCGTGACCTTGCCAGAAGGCCCAATGGAGGGGATTCAGGATCGCACGCACTGTGGATGGGAACTCTTCCAGATAATTGAGACGCACAGGAAGAATGATCGGACGCCCATGTATTTTACGATGACTATTAGCAATATCCAACTCACGCTCTACCATTTCACTGTTGATGGACTGGGCTGAGAGAAGTAGGATAAAATAGTCTGAACGGACAATGCTTGCTTCTATCTCATCTTTCCACTCTAGTCCAATGTCGATATCCGTGTCAATGAAGACATGATAGTTTTCGCTGAAGGCTTTGAAGCATGCATTGGCGACGATCTGGTCGGGATCACACCATCGCTTATAACTGATGAAAACGCGTGGGGGAGGGAATTTTTCGGGTTGTGTTGTTTCGTCAGGCTCTTGAGAGGGAAGTTTCGTGGTACGACGATTTAAGAGCCATCGTCCTTCATGGTCCGTCTTTCCATGTACTATCCGGGGCACCCAACCGCCGCCCAATCGCTCGAACTGGCGTAACCATACTTCACCCTGGCCGCTGTCGAGATTGAGACGCACAAAGTTGTAACCATTTTCTCGGTCGGAACGATCGTAACAGGCTGCTGCGGCAATCCGTGTGTAACCATCCACGCTTTCATTTACCCATCCTTGATGTTCATGACCGTGAAGATGAAAATGGAATTCTCGCTCAATCTCTCGGGAAATCTCGGGATCCTCATACTCTACAAACCAGCCACAGGGATGATGAACCAGTGCAATCGAGATATCTATGTCTCCCTGTTTCTCTGCTTCTGATTTCAACTGACCAATTTGCCAGTTGCCCCCGAACCAGAGCTTTCCTCGTTCAGCGTCTCTGCCGCTGGACCAGGCCGAATTGAGCCCGAAGATGCCGATACGGAGCTTCTTTAGTTCTCGGGTGACAGCATAGATGAGGCGATCAGGATCGGCAAGGAGATGATCGTATCCCTTGTCCTTGAGAAAAGTACGATAGTCAGCGAGTCGGTCCATATATCGCTGCCATTCATGGTTATGCGACTGCAGAAGGGAAGTGATGTTTTCAAGCTTGTCTTGCCTATCTAGCCATTCCATTTGAGACCGTAGAATTACTTCCCGATTCACATCATGGTTCCCTGGAATCAAAAACACATTTTCTTGCGAAATCGAGGGAGTGAAAGTAGAGCAGATCTCCTGGATAAAATCGTGCGCTTCTTGAAACTGATCCATAATCTGTTCGCCACTTGCCGCGCCTATTTGTCCAAAGGCTGCGTCTCCAGTAAAGAAAATCAAGTCTGGATGTAGGCCATAATTCGCTTCCATAGCGACGAGATCTTTACACATACTTTTAAGAATCCGTCGTGAATCCCAACCCGTTCTCGCTTTGCAGGCGTGTAAGTCGGAAAAGTGCAACCAGACAAGGGACTTGGATTTATGTGCTTCATTCTGTAATGTCTCCTTCACGATTCTTATATCTCGACTAGGAGACGGTATTGTGGGAGTTTGACTTTCGGTTTTCGTCTCTGAAGGCAGGTTCAAAAACTGTTGTGCAAAGCGATGCAATTCCGGGTTACCTGGATTCTCATGATATGCTCTCTTGACTAGTTCCTCAATTCTGCCCTGGGACTCTCCCCATTTAATCAGATTGAAAGTAATTTCCTCAAGGTTGGTTCCACCTGCCACGCTCTCCAGGTTTTCGTTCAATTGGATGCGAACGAGCATCTCTAACTGTGCGATTTTAGGAAAAGCACTTTGAAGGGATTGGTGTAATTGTTTAATCTGTTCCCCGTTTAGCAGCATTACCGATTCCTCCAAATACATTCGCCCTGAATGGGGCAAACGCGTATTCCTATCAAAGGAGCGTGGTGCATTCGGTTCGCTTTGATAGTTGTATTTATTGATCACCCGAAAGGCTCAACCGGCACATAGTAGAGAAGCGCCTGTATGATTATAACAGTCTGATTGATTGCCGTCAAGGCAGGAAAATGTGGGAGCGTTGGCAGGTGAAACGATCAGGCTTTGCATATTCCAAAAGATTTTCATTTTGCGGTGCAACTTTCTGTTTGGAGTTCCGGTCAATAGGGGTGAAGCACGCACATAGGGCGCAGAATTGAGGAAAAGAGAGTTCCAATGGGGTTTGTTTCACCGACAAGTGCAGATGGGATCGTCCTTCACCTCGGCAGTATTGAGGTCGCAGGATCTAGCACGTCTCCCCTTTATATTGAGACGCCAGCCCTTTCGCTTGCCGATGGTAATGTGGAAGCGAAAAAGAATAATCTATGGCAGGCGAAATGGCCTGACCGACGCACTGATTGAGATCCACGCAAGCAGCGTGGTTGAATTGGGCGGCCCGGTCTGGCGAAAGCGAACAGACCGGGCCGCACTGTTTTGTAAGCCTCGGAAAGCGTTTGTAAGGGTCTAGGTCAGTGGCGAAGCGGTTGAACGCAGCGGACTCCAAACCCGCCAGTCGCAGGTTCGAATCCTGCCTGACCTGTATTAACCGGAGAAAAAAGTATCGTATGTTCCTGCAACTAAATTCTGTTGCGAATTGTCAGGTGAGTTGAGAAAAGCAATTGTGGGGTCGTGGCGCAACGGAAGCGCAGCGTCCAAATCGGGCGCAAGGTTGTGGGTTCGAATCCCACCGGTTCCATAGTGTCGGGGACGCATGTTCTAAGGGTAGCGACGACCCCTCGCACGGGTCGTGATGAGAGTTCGATTCTCTCCGTCTCCACGGATCGTCGCTCATAGATAGCGATTATGGCATTACGGGCGGATGGCGTAATGGGAACGCGCCTGCTTTGCACGCAGAAGTTCGGGGTTCGACTCCCCGTCTGTCCATGATTCTTTCGGGGTGTAGGGTAGCGGCTAACCCACGATGCTTGGGACATCGTGATCATCGGTTCGAGTCCGATCTCCCCGATTGTTATGGTGGTTGTAGCCGAGAGGATCAGGCGACTGGCTGTGGACCAGTTTACGCGGGTTCGAGTCCCGCCGACCGCCCCAATGTGCCGGAAGGCGCTTTATTGTCATCGCACGGAAAGGAGCGCGCTCATGGAGAGCGACTATGCTTATTCGGTCGAACGCTATTCTGGGCGCGCTGCCTGCTGGAGTGGGTAACGGTCTGTAACACCGCCGCCTTCGTGCATGAAGGTTCGAGTCCTTCCGCGCCCACCAGAATTCGGTTGGTGAAGTGTGTATCGGGGTGTACGTCAGCGGTCAGACGGCCTGTTTCGGGAACAGGTAGTCGCGGGTTCGAATCTCGCTGCCCCGCTTCATCTGCCCCTATCGTCTATGGGTTAGGATTTCTGGCTTTCAATCAGTATACGCCCGTCTCCCTGTTCCCAATCTCATTCTACCCCATTTTCCTCCGTTTGACGTACTGATGCATTCTGTGCAGTAAGATCGGCATCCAAACCGAAGGATGCACGAAATCGGTATCTGGCCCTTCCTCCCTTCTTTTCAATATTCGGAATATCCGTTCATGGAAGCATAACGCGTTTCTGCTGTTCCTGTAGAAGATGTTGCTTACCCGCTCGCACAAAAAGCAGCTCGACCAGAAAATGATGTGAAGAAACACAACGTGCCCTAGTTGTCGGATCGTTTGCGCGCTGACTTCCACTGGGCGGGCGTCGTCCCCTCCCACGTTCGGAATGCCCGATAGAAAGAATTCGAATCCTCGTAGCCAAGCAGGTATGCCACCTCCTCGACATCTATCTCCGGTCGGGTGAGGTACTCGCGCACCAGTTCCTTCCGTGTTTCCAGAAGCAACTGCCGGAAATTTGCGCCGTCTTCGACAATTCGCCGCTGCAAGGTCCGATCGCTCAGCCCGAGTTCGCGCGCTACAGCCGTTATCTCAGGGCGGCTTCCGGCAAGCAGGCGTCTAAGAATCCATTTCACCTGCTCACGGATCGAACTCTGCACACGGCGCTCTTCAAGTGCGCTGACGAGTTGCGGATCCAACATTTCAAGCAACTCGGCATTGTAGGTGACGAATGGCCGGTCGAGATCGGCGGAGTTCAGGACGAGCATATTCCGGCGCGCTCTGAACTTGACCGGGCACTTGAAATAGGCTTCATGGACCCCGGTGGATTCCGCGCCGCGCTTCAGTTCCACGCGTTTCGCCTTCACCTGGTGCCCTGTGCCACGCCGACCAAGTTCAACGAACGACGCAAAAGCGGCGTCTATCAGCAGGGCCGGTGTTTCCTCTTGCGCGTGCAGCCACACAAGTTGAATCAGACACTCGTCCTTGCTCATGGTGATTTGCACTTCCTCTGGCGAACACAGTTGCTTGAAGCGAGCAAGGCGGGTGAGCGCGTCTCGGTAGTCGCGGGCGTAATAGGCCGCCATACTCGACGGTGGCCGATTTCCAACGTCAATCTGGGTAGCAAGCTTCAGGCCTGCGGCGGGATCGGACGAAAGCTCGCCTGCGGCACGCCAAAGTGCGAAGAACTGTGCCGTCGTCACGAGGTTCTTCTCGCCGTCGTAGATTGTCGCCGGCACCCGGGCTTGGCGCAGCACGGCTGCTGGCGTGAGTCCGATCTTAGCGAGCCCTACCCAAAAGGCGTTCGGGACTTTGAAACGGTCTGGTACCTGGACTGTCATCTTTCTCTCGCTGGTCATTTCGCCTGGAAGCCACCCTAATCTTTCAGGACATTCCTCGCTTAACTGATGATCGCTTTGGGTTCCAGGAATTCCTCTAGCCCGAAGGTCCCGCCTTCCCGACCCATTCCCGATTGTTTGAATCCACCGAAGGGAGCAAACGGATCGTGACTTAATGTATTGATGAGTACCCTGCCGGCAGCGATTTTTCGCGCCACACGGTTTGCCCGTTCCAGATCCGCCGAGCTTATGTAGGCGATAAGCCCGAATTCCGTGTCATTGGCAATTTCAATGGCTTCGGCCTCTGTCTTATACGTGAGTATTGACAGGACGGGTCCGAAGATTTCTTCCTGCGCGATGCGCATGTTGCGGGTAACATGAGCGAAAACGGTGGGCTTCACGAAATTCCCGTCCTCAAGTCCGGGAGGATGACCTTCCCCACCGATAACGAGCTCCGCACCTTCCTCGATGCCCGATTTGATGTACTCCTGCACGCGCTTGTACTGCTTTACGCTGGCTAATGGGCCAAGAGTGACCTCCTTGTTCCTCGGATCGCCCACTTTGATTGTTTCGACGGCTGCTTTGGTCAATCGCTTCACTTCGTCGAGTCGGTCTTCCGGCACGATCAGACGCGAAGCCGCGATGCAGGCTTGGCCGTTGTTCAGGTAACACGCGCTGACAGCCATCGGAATCGCGGAGGAGAAATCGGCGTCGTCCAGGATGACGTTTGGCGACTTGCCACCGAGCTCCAGCGTCAAGCGCTTCATTGTATCGAGGGAGTTCTTCGCGACCAGTTTTCCGATCTGCGTCGAACCGGTGAAAGCGATCTTCTGAATGTCAGGACTTTTCGTTAATTCCGTCCCGACGACCTCACCGTGGCCTGTCACGAAGTTGATGACGCCAGGCGGCAAACCGGCTTCATGAAAGCTTTCCATCAAAACCTGAGTTTGCATGGCGCTCATCTCGCTGGGCTTAATAACCACCGTGCATCCCGCAGCGATTGCCGGTGCCACCTTGATCGCGATTGAGCCGGCGCTCGAATTCCATGGCGTAAATACGCCCACCACGCCTACCGGTTCCAGCACGACCTTAGATTTTCCGACAGTTTTGACCAGATCGAAGCTGTTGAGAACTTCCTTGAAGTGCAAGAAAATGTTTGCAGCGAGGTTGTTGGAGCCCTCCGCACGATCTTGCGGGGCACCATATTCCAGAACTGTCGCTTCAACAAGTGCATCCATTCGCTTGGCCACGGATTCATGCAATCGCTGCAGGCAGTCCATCCGGTATTCCTTGCTGCTTTGCGAAAAGGTGTCGAATGCCTCTTTCGCCGCAACAATGGCATTCTTGGTATCGATCTCATCTGCCATAGTGACCTTACCGATCACCTTGTTGTTGGTCGGGTTCACCAGATCAAAAAGCTGCTTTCCATGGGGAGTAACGAACTGGCCGTTGATGTAGGCGCGATCCAAGGCTCTCACGGGAGTCGTGGTTTCAAACGAGTTCATTTGTGTTCTCCTCCTATGCGGTTCGGCTATCTTTACCAACGAATCGCGGTGTCCTCCAATCCCGGACCATAGCGATAAGTCCATTATGGCGGAAGAGAGTGCAGATGTAACTAGCAAAAGACGCCAATCCTCTTGCTAAATATGCCAAGTTTGTCCGTGAGTGGTCCCTTGTAGTCCCTAATGTGGGGCTGCAGCAATGACGGTTTTCCCCCAAAAGCGGATTTGGGAAGGTACTCCGGGCGGTTAGGCTGCAGGAGGTAAGCCGATGGGGATTGACATCGTATCAGCCCGGCTAATCAGAATCCAGTTGGAAACCGGGATCAATCAGCTTGAGAGGAATGCAAACCATGGGCACTACGATACACTATGTATCCGCACCCTCGGCCATGCCGCGAAAGTGCTGGGCCACCAAGAGTTCTGTGAACGCACTATTCGGTTGCTCCGCTGAAACGCTACGCGCGCAATGCTTGGTGGACCATGGAGATCGCGATGGATCCCTCACCCACGGCCGAAGCGACGCGCTTGATGTTCCCGGCACGAACGTCACCGACCGCGAAGACTCCGGGACGGCTCGTCTCCAGGAGATAGGGTTGGCGCTGGGCAGTCCACTCCGCCTCCACCAGGTCGTCGGGCGTTAAATCCGGTCCTGTCTTGACGAATCCCTTGTCATCGAGCGCGACGCACCCGTCCAGCCAGCCTGTGCTGGGGGCCGCGCCGGTCATCAGGAAGACATGCCGTATCGGCCGAGTCTCAACGCTGCCCGTCCGGTTGTCCCGCCAGTGAACGCACTCCAGGTGCCCGGTCCCTTCGAGACCGACGAGCTCCGTGTGAGGGTAGAGCGTGATCCTGGGTGACTCTTCGATGCGCCGGATGAGGTAGCGAGACATGCTCTCCGCCAAGCCGTCCGACCGCACGAGAAGGTGAACGTGACATGCCTTCTCCGCGAGGAACGCTGCTGCCTGTCCCGCCGAATTCCCTCCGCCCACAACTATTAGCTCCCCGCCGCTGCAAATTTGCGACTCCATGAAGGTAGCCGCATAGTAGATTCCCAAGCCGTCGTATTGTTGGAGGTTCTCGATGGGGAGCCTCCGATACTCGGCGCCCGTCGCAATGATGATGGTCCGCGCCCGTAATGTCGCGCCGTTGCCAATCCTTACTCCATAGGCGGTATGGTCGCACGTAAGCTTCACCGCGCCTTTGGCTATGGCGAACTGCGCCCCGAATTTCTGCGCCTGGTTAAACGCGCGCGAGGAGAGCTCCCGCCCGGAGATGCCATTCGGAAAGCCCATATAGTTCTCGATTTTCGAGCTGGCGCCGGCTTGTCCCCCAGGTCCAACGGTTTCCAGGACCAATACGTTCAGTCCCTCCGAACCCGCGTACACCGCCGCCGCGAGACCGGCAGGACCGGCGCCTACAATGATGACGTCCCGCACCTGATCGAAATCGATCGCGTCGTTGAACCCCAGGCAGTCCGCTATCTCCTCGTTGGTCGGATTGCGAAGTACAATCTCTCCCCTGCAGATCACGACGGGAATGTCCCCTTCGCGGACGTGAAAGCGGTCGAGGAGAGCTTGAACGTCGTCTTCCTGGTCTAGGTTGATGTACTGGTAAGGGTGCCCATTGCGCGAGAGGAACTCCTTGACGCGGAGCGTGTCTCCGCAGCGGAGCGATCCCATGATCACCACGTCTCCAACGTGGTTTTCGAGCAGTCCCATGCGCCGGAGAATAAATGCACGCATGATGATCGCGCCGATCTCCGTGTCGGTCTGAACCAATGCCAGAAGTTGATCCCGATTCAGCTCGATCGCCTCGCCAGATTCGATGACACGTCCGGTTCCGAGCGCCCGCCGGCCCGAAATCATGTTGATTTCGCCGTTGAACTGTCCGGGGCCGTACGTCCAGATGAGATCGTTCGATGTGCTCCCACCTATCTCTACACTGTCGCTCTTTTCGCGGACTATTTCGACCCTTCCGTTGACGATAACAAAGAAGCTAATTGTCCGATCCCCGACCCTAAATAGGACGTCGCCGTTGGCTACCTTGCGAACCCGGCCGTGAGACTTCACGCGCTCGACCTGGGCAGGAGTGAGCGTCGGGAACATCTGGTCGACCCGGCCAGCGAGCGACTCAGGAATGGGTAACGGGATGGGCGTCGAAGTGTTCATGGTCATCTCATTCTCCTGTCAATGCTTCACATTACATTGTGCCGCCAATAACCAGACTTCGCACAGGCTACATAACGAATCTGGGTACCCATGCTAAGTACGCGAGGATTCGGCGTTCGTCACATGCCTTTCTACCTTTAATTGCAAGTGAGCGAGGCGGCAAAGCACAATGATAAGCGCTTGTTTGAACCGTATGTGCAATCTCACTGGTTCGAGTCCTGCTGGAGCTTTTGGCCGCTCAGTCGCTTGACCGAGCGATCTTCTCGTTTCGGGGCAACAAGATGTCACGCTGAATGCACAGCGATGTGCCCGACGAATGCCATCTTAACACCGGGTATGCTGTGCGTTCCTGGCCTACGTCCTCACTCCGTTTTCTCCGCGTAGTCCATGGCGCTAAACCATTTCCCATGGGTGCCATCGTCCAGCAGCGCGGGAACTAGCGCGCCGGGCAGCACCGATTCTACCGCATTAGGCGCGTTCGGTCCACCCAGGTCGGTGCGTAACCAGCCGGGATCGAGCAGGTTCATCAGGATGCCCTCCTCCTTTAAACGAGCGGAGGAGTCACGGACGAATTTGTCGACCGCCGCCTTGGAGACCGCATAGGTGATGAGTTCGGGCTGGTCCCGAATGCCGGAGGTCACGTTGACAATGCGCCCCCAACGGCGCTCTCGCATGCGCGGGATCAGGCCATGGCAGATACGGCTCAGCGAGATCACATTGACCTCGAAGCTCTTTCGGAAATCGTCTGCCGGTACATCGAGCCAGTCTCTCCGATAGGGCGTCATAATGGCGGCATTGTTATAGAGGATATCGATCCCCCCGGTTTCCGTCAGCGCGGTGGCGATCAGAGCGTTGACCTGATTCTGGTCCGACAGTTCGGCAGCGATCTGACAGGTCTGCACTCCCATCGCCGCAATCTCCGCTGCTAGCGATTGTGTATGGATCGTATTGCGACTGTGCAGGACGATATTGCATCCATAACCGGCAAGTCCGACACTGATCTGTCGTCCCACGCCACGGCTGGCTCCGGTGACCAGCGCCCATTTTCCACGGATATCCGCTTTTCCCATTGTCCTTTTCCTCTTCGAGTTGATATTAGACCTTTGCTCACCGTCAGCTGTCGCAGCCCATATCACCTCTCTCGCCATTTTGCAGGTGTGATCCCTTCCCAGACGTGAAAGGCGCGCACGAAGGAATTGACCTCCTCGAAGCCGAGCAGAAATGCAACTTCCACTATGTCGAGGTCCATGTTCGTGAGTAGCCGTCGTGCTGACCGATGACGGATATTGTCAAGGAGTTCCTGGTACGTCGTGCCAAGCTCGCTGAGGCGGCGCTGGAGTGTTCGCACGCTCATTCCGAGAGACCTGGCAACCTTCGCGATGGCAGGACGGTCTCCGGAAATCATCTCGCCGAGAGCCTCGCGTACATCGTCGGCGAGTGTGCGCGCAGGGTCATTATGAGGGAGCGCCAACTCCAACCCAGGCACAAGAACCGCCAGGAGTTGGGCATTTCGATGGACCATCGGGAGAGCGAACGTAGCCTCGTCGAAGACCATGAGATCGTGTGGCGCATCGAAGCAGAGCTCACAGCCGAAGTGTCGCCGGAGGATCGCCTCGTTCGCTCGACGTCTGGTAAACTCGAGGCGTCGTGGCTTCACAGGCGTCATGGTTCCATGTTGAGCGAGCCTCACGACCCCGGCGAATATCAGATCGGTTAGCAGCGTCGGAGGGCCCTCATTGGCGAGTAGCCACTCGAAGCGCAGTTGGGCCTCACCGTGTTCGATATTAATGTGGATCTTCTCGGGGCACACCAGACGCTTGTACCGGGCGAGCTTCTGCAACCCCTCACCAAGTGTGGCCGAGTGCAGCGCGGCGAGCGACGCTACGTTCTCATAATCGGTGAGCGCTTCCACGCCGAGGCGTAGTCCAAGGCAGGCGTCCGCGCCGCTCTGCTCTACAGCACGCCAGAGGGCGAAGAACTCCGCAGTCGTGCCCTCTGGCTTGGCAACGTTGAATCGAGAGCGTGGAAGATGCGCTCGACGCAGAATGGCATCCACGTCGAGGCCCGCCCGCGCAAGGCGCTCGAATAGGACGACTGGGATTGGCACGAGATCAGGCATTGCGTTCCTTAAGGACGTGTGCATCCCGACCCTGGAGCGCCTCGGCGAGTGCGGAGCAGTCCGCGAAATCAGGATGCAGCGTTTCGTTCCATTTGGACGCGAGACGCCGAGATTCCTGCGTCCGATAGACGACACACATTCGATGGCGGCCTGTTCAAACACATGGCGAAGGGCGTATCCGCCGGCCATTCCAGCCGCCCCGCGATTACAAGGCGCTTGTGGCCCGCCGCCGGAAAGTTCTTCTAACCCCCGCAATGCAAAGGGCACTTATCGAAGCCACCAGGTTACTCACTGTCATGACAGGGCGCGCTCCTCCATCCAGTCTACGTAGAGCCATCGCTCCGCAAATAGCCACGAGCCATCCTCCTTCACGAAAGTGTCGAGGTAGCGCAGCGAGGCAACCATCAAGCGTCGCTTTCCACCCTCGACTGTGACGTGATGGGCCAGACAGTAGGCTTCTCCGGTGGCGTGGTCGCCCGTCAGCGTGAAGAGGGTGCTCTGTCCGACGAAGTGCGTGGTGGCGTCGTACTGGTTCAGCTCTGCGAAGACGGGAGCGAGCGCCTCGCGCGAGTGCAGTTCCTGGGAAGGCGTCGGGTCCCTGGCGTTCATATACACCACAAAATGCGTGTTTGCAGTAAAGAGAGCCATCTGGCCTTCCGCATCACGACGATCCGCGCAGTGAGCGTAAGCCTCAACGAGTTCCCGGATAGCAAAGCGATCTGCGGCTTCTTCAGGGGAAATAGTTATATGTTTGCTCATCCACTGTTCTCCTTTTCAATTGGTTCAGGCAAGGCCAAAAGCGTTACTCGAGGATGGCCTTCGGTTCGAGAAACGCCTCGATTCCATACCTGCCGTATTCGCGACCAACGCCTGAGAACTTGAATCCGCCCCAGGGCGCTTGTGGATCGTCGGTCATGCCGTTGATTACAACCCGACCGGTTCGCAACTTAGAGGCGACCCGCCGTGCGCGCGAAAGGTCCGTTCCGATGACACCGGCATGAAGGCCATATTTCGAGTCGTTGGCGATTCGAATTGCATCGTCGTCGTTATCATAGGCGATCACACTGAGCACAGGGCCGAAAATCTCTTCCTGAGCAATCGCCATGTCGTTCTTCACGTTGACGAACACCGTGGGCTTGACGAAATAGCCCACTTCGAGTCCTTCTGGGTGGCCCTCGCCTCCGACCAGCACCTCCGCGCCCTCTTCGATGCCTTTGCGAATGTAGGATTCCACGCGCTCATACTGCTTCTGCGACACCATCGGTCCAACGGCGGTCTTTGGATCGGCCGGATCGCCGACCGTGAAAGCGGGCATCGCCTCCACGATGGCTTGCTTAACTTCGTCGAGGCGGCTCTTTGGCACAAGGAGCCGGGTTCCAGCGGCGCAAGCTTGACCACTGTTCAAAAAGGCCATGGTGAGAGCCGCCGGGATCGCCTGGTCAAGCACTGCGTCATCGAGCAGGATCGTGGGCGATTTGCCGCCCAACTCGAGCGTGACACGCTTCATCGTCGCGGCGCCATCGCGCATGATCGTCTCGCCAACGGCAACCGAACCCGTGAAAGAAATCTTTGCAACGTCCGGATTGCGTACGAGTTCTGCCCCAACGACATTGCCGAGGCCGGTGACGACGTTCAAGAGGCCCTTCGGAAGGTCGGCCTCGTGCAGCGCCTCGACCAAAACCCGCGTCTGCAGTGAGCTTAACTCGCTGGGCTTGATGATGACCGTACAACCCGCGGCGACCGCTGAGGCCAGCTTGAGGCAGATGAACAGCGCGTTCGCATTCCATGCGGTAATCAAACCGGCCACGCCAACCGGCTCCAAGGTCACCGTCGTCTTGTCCGAGGTGCGTGTCCACGGTATCTCTTGAAGCGCCTTTTCGGCGGCCAGAAACGCGTTGACGCCCGACTGCACAATCGGTCCGGCGAACTGAACGACTCCTCCGTATTCCTCGACCATGGCGGCTGTCAGATCGTCGAGTCGCGCCGAAGCGGCCTCATGCAATCGGCGTAAAATCTTCGCCCGCTCTTCCGTCGTTGAATGGCCGTAAGTCGCGAACGCGCGCTTGGCAGCGGCGATGGCGCGCCGTGTATCCTCTTCATCGCCCAGCGTTACGCGACCAATCCGCTGACCGTCCGTCGGACGGATGATGTCCATGACCTCGCTGCCATGCGATTCAACAAATGCTCCATTGATGTAGTGCGTGGTGATGATTTTCATAGCGCCTCTCCTTGTCTGAGGATGGAAAGTCAGAATGAAGTTACAACAACTCGATTGAGCGAGCCATCCTTGAGCGCTGCGTAACCCTCATTCACCTCGCTCAGCGCGATCCTTCTCGAAACCAGGTCGTCCAGGTTCATCCGGCCTTGCAGGTACAGTTCTGCGTACATCGGAATGTCGCGCTTGAAGTTGGTCGAGCCGAAGTTCACACCCTGGACGCGCTTCTGCCCTCCGATCGCGTCCGTGATGTTCATGCTGATCTCGACATCGGGGTTCGCCACGCCGACCAGGTATAGTCCACCGCCGACGCCGAGCATTGCGAGCCCCTGCTCGGCCACCGACTTCAGCCCCACAAAGTCAAAGACATGATCGGCTCCTCCGGGCAGGAGATCGCGGACGGCTTCCACGGGCTTTGTCTGCGTGGAGTCGATGACGTCGGTAGCGCCGAATCGTCGGGCCTCCTCAAGTCGCTTCGCCTGAATGTCGATGACGACGATCCTCGACGCGCCGGCGATCCGCGCGCCACTGACAGCATTGAGCCCAACGCCTCCCGCGCCAATGATCACGACCGTGTCGCCGGCACTGACATTGGCGGTGTTCAAGACGGAGCCGGCGCCAGTGACAACGCCGCAGCCAAGTAGCGCAGCCTGGGCGAATGGAAGCTCCCTGGGTACGACAGCGAGCTGGTTCTCGTGGATGAGCGCCCGCTCGGCGAAGCCTCCCAGCCCGAAGCCCTGGAACAAGCCAACCCCATTGCGGCTCAGGCGCGGGGCATCGGTCGGTCGGCGAAGAGTCGACTCGGGGTGTCGACACTGGAAGGAGCGGCCAGAGAGACATCGAGCGCACGCTCCGCAAGACTGCGAGAGAGAACCTACGACGTGATCTCCGACACGGAATTGCGCGACATCAGGACCGACTTCAGCCACGATCCCGGCGACCTCGTGACCAAGCACCCCAGGAGTCGGAACGAAATCGTGAGTGGCGAACAGCAGGTCGGTGTGACACAGCCCAGATGCTCGCACATCGACGAGAACTTCGCGCCCAATCGGCGCGGCGATGTCCACGTCCTCGAGTTCGAACCCACGACCGAGCGCGTTAAGTACAAGTGCCTTCATATGTGGCCTCCTTGCGATTGCTTGCCGCCTTCACTCAATTTCGATCCAGGCCATTCGCAAGCACCTCGATGTGGTGATATACAATTAAGTATAAGGACGTGGTTCAACGCGCGCCAATCGGATCGCGCCAGGTGCGCATCATATCGCGCCAATGTTCCGTCCACGTGTTGAAGTCGTCTCGGCCGCGAGTACGGCGACATGGGCGTTGCGAAGACGCAGCGATTGAGCGAACTCGAACGGGAGATGGGGTATTCCTTTACCATCCATGCACTGGGTGCTCCCATTCGAGAGCAAAGCTCCAAATGAGCCAGCCTGCTGTTGCCAATCTCGTTATTTGCGAGCCTAGAGTCCAGTAATGCTGGAATTTCACCCTCTCCGTCAAACATTTGTGATTGGCATTCCACTCATGGAAGGCCGCTCCAGCCTGGACGTCATCCGCAAGCAGATCGCCGAGTTTGAGCGTTTGGTGGGATTAGGCTAGAGGTATAAGAGCGTTCTCCCAATTACCTCCACTTTCAGTCTTCATGCTCTCCAGCGAGCATGAAGAGGCTTTCGAGGCAGCTAAAATCAAACGTGGCCAGTTGAGTGTCCTAACGCTCACTTGGTTACTCGTTTGTCATTAAGCAGGAATCGCACTCTGAACCGCCGAACAGCAGAGCAAGGTTATGACAATGCTCGATGACTTAGACCGAGATGAACTGATCGAGGCCATCTGCTGCATGGCGCGCCAGTTCGAGATCAGCGAAGGAGATGGACTTTTATGCCGTTTTGGAATCGTTGGCTGAACCAGCGCGACGGTGCCAAACGCTTTACCCTTCCGTCAGGGACCGTCAGAATCATTCCTACTCCAGACTCCGCTCACTACGCTTGTGAGGTTCAAGACGGACGAGGAATGCACGTGGAGACGGATGGGAAGCGCTTGCCAGGATTTGAGCGCATGGGCGGAATAACCTTTCGTCCCGACTTCCGGGAATATAATGCGCAAGATGAAAGCCGACTCGTTTGCAACGTTAGTCAGGCTGGCGGCAAAGCTCCTTCCCGACAATCCATAGAACCATGAACTCCGATCCCTCTACCCCCGATCCTCTCCACCACCACTCCCGTCCGATGCGTGGACGCGATCCACACGAGGCGCACCGCGTTGCGACCCCGTTGGAACTGCTGTTCGACCTTACCTTTGGGACGGCCTTTGGGCTTGCCGCCTCGCAATTTGCCCAGGCGCTTGCGGAAGGTCATTTCGGAGCGGCTTTCCTGGGCTTCAGCTTTGCGAGTTTTGCAATCTGCTGGGCGTGGGTCAACTTTTCATGGTTCGCCTCGGCCTATGATACCGACGACTGGATATTCCGGCTCGCTACCATGGTGCAGATGATTGGCGTGCTGGTCGTGACGATCGGCCTACCGCGCATGTTCGCCTCCATCGGGCGTGGTGTTCACCTCGACAATAGGATTATGGTCCTTGGCTACGTGATCATGCGGGTCGCCCTGGTATCTCAGTGGCTTCGCGCGGCAAAACAGGACCCGAAACGGCGCCGCTCCTGCCTGACGTATGCGATCACCATCTCGATTGCGCAGGCCGGCTGGGTGACGCAGATCCTGGTAGGCTTCTCGGTCGGCGCTACCGTGGCCCTTACCGGTGCGCTTGTGATCCTTGAGTTAGCCGGCCCCGTGATCGCGGAACGCAAGGACGGCGGCACACCGTGGCACGCCCACCATATTGCGGAGCGCTATAGCCTCTTTGCCATCATTGCGCTCGGCGAAGAGGTGGTGGGCACGGTTGCGGCGCTGTCAGCCGTGGTCGAGCTACAGGGTTGGACGATGGATGCTGCCCTGGTTTGCATTGCCGGGGTTGGACTCACCTTCGGCATGTGGTGGGTCTACTATTTGCTACCGTCTGCGCAGGCACTCCACACGCACCGCAGCCGTGCCTTCGCCTGGGGCTTTGGCCAGATGGTGGTTGTCGCCTCGATCGTTGCAACGGGAGCTGGGCTGCGCGTAGCGGCCTATTTCATCGCACACAAAGCGCACATCAGCCCGTTGGATACTGTGTTCATCGTCGCGATCCCCGTTGTTATCTATATGGGATCACTGTATGCGCTGTATTACTATCTTGTTCGACAATTCGATCTTCACCAGGTGGGGTTGCTGGTCGCAACGATTGGGGTGGTCGCCATCGCGTTGGTTGCGGCGCTTTCGCGCGTGAATATGGCGGTTTGCCTTATGATCCTGGTGCTCGCTCCGGTGATTACGATTGTCGGTTATGAGGTGCTGGGATACCATCGGCCTGCCGATGCACTGAGAAATAATCCGCGGAAGCGCAACCACGATACTCACGGACACCGAGGACAACCCTAACGTGTGCGCCGTGCCAAGCACTGATTTCGGTGGACCTGAAAAATCAAATCGGTGAAGTCAAGCGCTTCGAGTGTAAAGTTGCATCTCTTTGTCTCCTCTAAGCGGTTGGGGCTTTGACGCCCTCGATGAGTAGGCCGCGGTAGACTGCTCCCTTGAAGCGGTGCAGGGCGGCAGCCTGGTACGCGGGGCTATCGTACCAGGCGTGTGCGGCCTCCATCGTCGGGAACTCGGCGATGACCGTTCCCTCGGTCTCCGGCCCTTCGAGCGTCTGTTGCAGTCCGTACGCCGCAAGAACCCGGATGGGATGGCCCTCCATGGTCGCACGGATCTGAGACCAATAGATCTCGAGTTCCGTACGGTCAAGGGTCTTCTCGCGGGTGAAAATAATGTAAGCCGCCATAATCTTTGTCCTTTCGTGTCTCCTCTTATTTGTAGAGCCAAGGCTTATAGGCAATCTCGATGTTGTATCCGTCCGGGTCGCCGATGTTTGCTGCGAAGTAGTCGGCACGCCATTCGGGCCGAAGGCTCGGTTCCTTGATTGAAGTAGCTCCCGCGTCTATCGCCGCCTTGTAGCTGGCCCTGACAGCGTCCGCGCTCTTGGCGATGAATGCGACGTAAAGGTCTTTGGCGACTTCGCCATTCTTCAGCCAGAAACCCGGAATGTTATTGATGGCGAAACCGCGGATGGGAGGTTGACCGACCTCGAAAGGCATGTCGATGCCAAGCGGCCCGAGCACCTTCTTGTAAAATTCGCACGACCGATTCAGATCCGAGACGGGGAGATAAATATGGTCGATCATGGCTTTCCTCTTTTCGTTTGACTGTGACAGCCTCCGATTCCTTTTGAAGCGCCTATCACTATCGCAACCTTATTGTCGAGCCGTTTCATGATGGGTTCCTTTGCTTTAACCGATGCCGACTTCAAGCGGTCGGGACGGTTCCGCCGTCCACGGTGATCTCCGTCCCGGTGATATAAGACGCGCGGTCGGAGACGAGGAAGGCGACTATCTCAGCCACTTCTTCAGGGGTCGCTGGCCGGTTCATCGGAATGCCGCCGAGTGATTTCATGAGTTGTTTGAGCGCGCTGTCGTGGTCAGAACCCGAGCTCACTGCCATGAGATCTATGAGCCGCTCCGCCGCGTCCGTTGCTGTGAAACCGGGAGCGACCGCCACTACCCGGATACCCTTAGCGGCGACCTCGTTCGACAACCCCTTGCTGTAGCTCCTCAGCGCCGCCTTCGCAGCCGCGTAGGGGATCATCTCGTTCAGCGGCATTCGGCTCTGGATCGAGGTCACGTGAACGATGACGCCGCTTCCCTGATCGAGCATCGAAGGCAGAAGCGCTCTGTCCAGACGCACGGCGGAGAAGAGATTCAAGGCAAAGTCCTGCTGCCAGTGCTCGTCTGTGACAGCCAGGACGCCTCCGGTTGGCGAAGACGACCCGCCAACCGAATTCACCAGGATGTCCACGCCACCCAGTCGGTCGAGCGCTTCCTGTGCGAACCTGGCGACACCTTCTGCTATGCTGAGGTCGGCCTGAACAAACAGGCTTGGCCCCTCCTGGTCGGGTATAGAACGCGCGGCAGTGAGGACGGTTGCCCCGGCAGCAGTCAGGCGCTTGACGATGGCCGCTCCGATGCCCTGGGTTCCACCGGTGACTACAGCGCGCTTTCCTTCAAACTCCTTGCTGGTCTCCATCTTCATACTCCTTCCACCATGCTGGCGCGGTGATCCGCGCTTTTCAAGCGATGGCCATACTTCGCGGTAGGCCGGACTGTCATACTGTGCCTTCGCCTCTTCACAGGTATAATACGCTTACATCGCAGGAGTATAAATGTCGAATACTCCGTGTTTTTAGTCTGAAACACCAGAAATGGAGACAGTATGGACGTTCTCGCGGAGGTGATGCGACTTCTCCGCATCGAGGGACAACTCTATGGCCGGTTGGAATTCACCGCACCGTGGGGCTTCGAGTTCCCTGGCGAAAAAGGCGTCTGTCTCATGGTAACGCGGGGTTCTTGCTACCTCGGAGTAGACACGCACGCCTTGATCCCCCTGGTCGGGGGAGATTTTGTCTTTCTGCCCGCTCCGCATAGCTATTCCTTGCAGAGCAGTCCGGAGATCCGCGTGCGTTCCGTATTGACCGTGATTTCGGATGAGGAGTTTCGGAGGGAACGCCTGATTACCCACGGTGGGGGCGGTATGCCCACGTCTCTGATCGCCGGATGTTTCCGATTTGAGACGCCAGAAAGCGAGTGGCTGGTCAAGTATCTTCCGCCTATTCTCCGCGTCTCGGCCTCCGATGCCCACTCCTCGCCCTGGTTCCAATCCACGCTGCAGTTCCTCGCTACCGAACTCGCGCAGGAGTTGCCAGGCGCTGCGGTTATCGTGGATCGTCTCGCCGAAGTGGTGTTCGTGCAGGCCCTGCGCACATGGATTCAGTTGCCGTATCTCGATGCAAAACCAAGCTGGCTGCACGGTTTGGCAGACCCGCAAATCGGTGAAGCGTTACAACGGATGTACGCTGAGCCGGAGCGGGCCTGGACTGTACCAGAACTCGCCCATGCGGTGTCCATGTCGCGGTCTGCGTTTGCCGCCCGCTTCCGTACATTGGTAGGAGACACCCCCCTGAATCATCTCACCCACTGGCGCATGGTTCGGGCTGCGAGCCTGATGCGCGAACAGCCGTCCGCAACGTTGGCCGCGATTGCCGCTGCCGTAGGCTATGGTTCGGAGAGTGCGTTCGGGAAGGTGTTTCGGCGGGCGATTGGCGTTTCACCGGGTAAATATCGCCAGGATCACCAACACGACACGAAGCAGACAGTGTGAGTGATAAACGACAATTCAGGGTTTATTATTCCCCTCTCCGCCGTAAGCAGGAGTACAATCTCATGTGAGAACTGAAGGCGACCCGCATGTGAGTGTGAACTCACCAAGAAGTTTTGCTGGCTTTGGTAATTGGTTGCAGATGCCGGCAGATATTTTTGAGGAGAGAAGTATCGGTTCATCATTTACTGCGCAATTGTTCCACTGGAGACGAGGAGGATGGTAGAAGCTGAATTGATTGCAAAAGCCCAAAAGAACTGCTAGTGACTTGCCAGGAGGCAAGCGTTCTATCCAATGATCTCTGCATTTGTGCTTCCATGACCTGGTGGCGAAAGGACATCCGAACTGAAAAGCGTGTTTCACGCTTTTGCTGCTAAGACAAGCACTCACGAAAAGAAAGCCCCGCTCCGCTTTGGAGGGGGCTGGGACTGACATGGCAGGGGACTACCCCACCATTCGCTTTCTCTTCTCGGCCCTCTTGCTGCCCAAGAGGCTGCCCACAACCGCTGTCTGCGTATGCACGTCCCGCAGGAATTCCGGGTCTATCTTCGTGTATCCCTCCGTGGTCTTCCCGCTCTTGTGACCCGCGATCTTCTGCGCCCCGAAGATGTTGTTCTTCGCCAGCCGATTCAAGGCGTAGCGGCGCAAACTATGCTGGGTGATCCTGTCGGACAGCCCCGCCCAGCGCGTAAAGTGCCTGAGCGCCATCCGGAACACGATGGGCTCGATCTTCCCGCCCGACTCCGTGACGAACAGCCATCCCTCATCTTCCCTGACATTGCGCATGAGCTTCCGCCGCCTGGCTTCCCAGACGGTCACCGCGTCCACGGTAGGGCGGGAGAGCGGGATCGCCCGTGCTTCGCGTCCCTTCGCCTTGGCCACCGTCATCTGCAGCTCGACGGGGCGGTACTCGTCCATCTTGAGAGAGAGCACCTCGTCAGACCGGCAAGCGGTATCGAGCAGCATGAGCAGAATGGCGTAGTTGCGGTCGCGGTGGAACGCCCTCTTATTGGCGCTGGAACGGTCGGCATCTTTTCTTTTAGAAATATCCCAGTAGTCGTGTGCAACTTTTAGCAAGGTCCTCATGTCATCTTCAGTAGGCATGTACATTGGAGGGTTCGGCGGGTTGCGGACGACGTAGCCGGCCAGGGGATCCCGGTCAAGCAGTTCGTAGAGCTTGCAGTATTTCGTGAATACTTTCGCCGAGACGCCGTCGTGGTAGACGGTCTTGTCCTTAAGTCCTGATTCGCGGCGCATCGCAATATATTCGTCGAGGTGGCGCTTGCCGAACCGGTCCAGCTCTATGCCCTGTTCCTTTGCCCAGTCGGCGAGCTGGGTCATGCAGGTGCGGCGCTGTAGCCAGGTCTTGTAGGCGCGGTTCGCCTTCTGGTTGGTGAGGAACGCGCGGATCGCTTCGTCCCAGGTAACTGATGCCATCTGTGTACTCCTTAATTATGAGCCGTTTTCAGAGTAGCAGGGAGTACGGTTAAGTGTCAATAGTTGATATTGACTCAGATTAAAGTGCAGAACTGAGACAATATATCTTTCAATCAGAGGTCGCAAGTTCAATCCTTGTCTACCGTATGTGTGCATTCTGTTCCTCCGTAGCGTAATGGCAGCGCGCTCGGCTGTTAACCGAAGGGTTCCTGGTTCGAGTCCAGGCGGGGGAGTGATGTTGCAGTGTCGCCAAGCGGCTAAGGCGAATGGCTCATAACCATTTATTCGGCGGTTCGATTCCGCCCACCGCTCCCAATGACGCGCTCCTCCCTCCTCCGGAATGGGGTGAGGGAGGAGAGGATGCGAACAGTCCTTTAGCACAACGGTTAGTGCAAACGGCTGATAACCGTTCGATCCAGGTTCAAGTCCTGGAGGGACTATGTGTGGGATGACGCCTCTGTACTCCAACGGCAGAGAGACGCGCTTGAGGGGCGCGATAGTGAGCGTTCAAGTCGCTCCAGGGGCATGAAGTAAGCGAGGCTTGGTCATTAATACCCCATTGGCCTTGATTCCGGCGTTGAAACGCCGTTCTGAAATGCGAAGTCCACCTTCGTGGACTGCATTCGGAACCCGCGCAGGCGGGTTTTGTATATCAGAACGGGGATTGATCCCCGTGGAAAAGAATTATGACCAAGCCTCAAATAAGCAGGGTAAACGCCCTTGTACCCCAATCCGGTAGAGGGACACGTCTCAGAAGCGTGACAGTGAGCGTTCGAGTCGCTCCAGGGGCATGAAGTATGCGGAAGTAGTTCAACGGTAGAATGCCTGCCTGCCGCGCAGGAGGTTGCGGGTTCAAATCCCGTCTTTCGCTTGGATTGTGGGGTCGTAGCATAGCGGCTAATGCGCTTCCCTGTCGAGGAAGATACCGCGGGTTCGAGTCCCGTCGGCCCCGTACGTAGTAGTGACAATGCGTGGAAGGTGACCGGTCGGCTCCGGAACCCGTCTCGAAAACGGGGGCGCTCCTGATATGGGCGTGAGGTTCGATGCCTCCTCCTTCCTTGCCTTCGGATGGTGAACGTGTACGGGTTGCACGGCCTGTTTGGAAGACAGTTCGCGCCCGCAAGGGCGTGGCGTTCGAGTCGCCCGCCATCCTGTTCTACGAATTTTGGAAAGTAAGCGTCTGCGGGACAGACGGCCTGTTTGCTAAACAGTGCGCTCCCGGTAGGGAGTTGGGTTCGATTCCCATGCTTTCCTGTGTTGGTTCTATGCCGCTGTAGCACGGTTGGCAGTGCAACCGCCTGGTATGCGGAAGGCAGGGAGTTCGACTCTCCCCTGCGGCTTGATACGGTTGCCTTGCTCGTATCGTGGCATTACTCGCTCGCCAGCCTGTTTCGTATAGCGGGAATACATCACACTCGTAACGTGAAAACCGGGGTTCGATTCCCCGATCAGGCTCCATGCTTCTCTGGCGCAATTCGGCAGCGCATCCGCCTTGTAAGCGGACGGTTCAGGGTTCAAATCCCTGGAGAAGCCTGTTCGAGACAGGAAATCCGAAACGGTTTATGGATGGGTTTCGGAAACAACGCGCGGGTAGCTCAAGGGGAGAGCGCCATGCTTACAACATGAGGGTTGGGAGTTCGATTCTCTCGCCGCGCATCATCAACAATGGGCGGTGTGCTGATACGGTCGCAGCACGCTCCTTATAAGAGCGAGATGCAAGGTTCGATTCCTTGACCGCCTATAGGGAATAGAAGGAGGTAGCTATGAAACGCAAACCCCGTAAACGTGTGAACGACACGGCGGGCTTGTGGCGCAATGGCAGCGCGGGTGGCTTTTACCCACAGGGTTCACGGTTCGAGTCCGTGCAAGCCCACCAGATACCGGGGGTATCTACATAACGGTCAATGGAACCGGCTCTTACCCGGTGGATCGAGGTTCGAATCCTCGTACCCCCATGGCGCAGAATAGAATTGGCAGTGGGGAGGGAAACGAAGGTTTTCCCTCCCCGGTTAGTTTCCCTCTACTCCTGCTTTACCACTTTCTCCACAAAGGCGACCCGTTCGTTCTGATAGTCCAAAACCAGCCGATATTTGCCCATGAAGCCCATGCCGATATTGCCGACCAGGTAGGGGCTGGAAAAAGCTCCTATTTTGGTAAGTTGAAAACCTACACGCGGGTTTTCGATGCGGATGCTACCCAGATCGAACCAGGCGATACTCCCCGTCAGGCTCTCGGCATTTCCCCCTGCGCCGCCGGTCTGGGCCTTCTGTGTTTGCCGATTTTCCAGCAGATGATACTTTTCTACGGCGGGAGAGAAGAAATCCACGGTCGAATTGGACCCGGTGTCGAGCGAGAAGAGGCCCTTCTCGTTGGCTGCAAAGGCACACTCAAAGCATGGGGTGTTGGCGTGGAAGCGGATACGGGTCCACTTCGCGCCTTCCGGCAGGGCAATGGCGCCAGGCTTTCCGATACGGATGGAATCCGCCTTTGGATCGATGTCCAGCGAAGCCCTCGCCAGGAAGTCGTAGCCGCAGATGCCCACGATGGGGAGTTTGAAAGCCTGGGCGAACGGAGCCATATCCAACTCCAGAAAGATCGGGTCCTGGATCTTCACAGGGCCGAGTTGCAGCGTTCCGGCTCGGCAGATGCGCAGGTGGCTCACCCCGACAACTCCCGCGACGTCATCGGACCCGACAACGGGTAGGTTCTGGTTCTTGACCACGCTGGGATCGATGCACATGACGTCCGCACCCGTATCCAGAAAGAACCAGCCCAACTCCTCTCCGTTGACTTTG
>Ga0070734_10001540_pt1 | contig 32938 bp, 20 predicted proteins | sample Coa_R1_8_FD_66444 | JGI IMG/M metagenome (GOLD analysis project Ga0070734, IMG submission 66444) | Surface soil microbial communities from Centralia Pennsylvania, which are recovering from an underground coalmine fire - Coalmine... | ecosystem: Environmental > Terrestrial > Soil > Unclassified ... | reverse complement strand
CGGACGGATTACTGTGGTACCGGCCGCGTCGATTCCCGAGGACCAGCGCATGCCGCCGCTCGACTATCGCCACCATCTGGAAACCGACACCAGCCGCATCCGAAACGAACTGGGCTATCGCGAGGTGATTTCGCGCGAAGAGGCCATTGCGCGCACCATTACTTGGGAACGGCAAGCTTGAGAACGGCAGGACCCATCTTGAAGCGGGCGCCGCTCGTTTAGAATGAACCCATGCGATATTCCGCCGCCATCTTTCTGATCGCGTTGTGTGCCCACGCGGCCGTCAAGAATGTCGAAATCACCGATCGCGCGCCTTTGACGGCTTTCCCCGGCTATGAGCGCGTGGTTGGCAAGATTCACTTCGCCGTGGACCCCAAGCTGGCAGCAAATCGGATTATCGCCGACATCGACCTGGCGCCGAGAGATTCTCAAGGGCTGGTGGAGTTCACCGCCGACCTCTACATGTTGAAGCCCATCGATCCGGCGAAAGGCAACGGCACCGCGCTGTTCGAAGTGTCGAACCGTGGCGGCAAAGGCTCCGCCGGGATGTTCGACCTGGGCGGCCGGCCGGACCCGCGCTCGCCCCAGGATCTCGCCGACCCGCTGCTGTTCGAGCAGGGCTTCACCCTGGTGTGGGTGGGATGGGAATGGGATGTACCGGCTCGTCCGGGCATGCTGCGGCTGGAGGCGCCCAAGATTCCCGGGATCACGGGCGTGGTGCGCTCGGAGATCGTGCAGAATACGCGCACCAATCACGGCAGTCTGGGTGATCGCGCGCAGACTCCCTACGCGGTTGCGGATCCGGAGTCGGCGACCATGACGGTGCGAGATCGCGCGGACGGTCCGCGCACCACAATTCCGCGCACGCAGTGGAAATTCACGACCGATGGCGCGGGGGTCGAATTCGAATCAGGCTTCGTTCCGGGGCGAATTTACGAAGTGGTGTACCAGGCGAAAGATCCTGTGGTGGTGGGGTTGGGGCCCGCGGCCATCCGCGACTATATCTCGTACCTCAAGCAATCGGGCGATGTGAAGCGCGCCATCGGATTCGGAGTTTCACAGAGCGGGCGCTTCCTGCGCACGTTTCTATACTACGGCTTCAACGCGGACGAAAAAGGCGCGCGAGTTTTTGATGGAGTTTGGGCGCACGTGGCCGGCGGCGGGCGAGGCAGCTTCAATCATCGCTTTGCACAGCCTTCCCGTGATGGCCATCCCCGCCTGAATCTGCTCTATCCCAGCGACCTGTTCCCATTTACTGACGAGCCTGAGACAGATGGCGATCACACTGAATCCCTGCTGGCCCGAACCATCAAAGAGAATGCCGTTCCCAAGATCTTTTACAGCAACGGATCGTACGAATATTGGGGCCGCGTGGCCGCTCTGATTCACGTCACGCCCGACGGCAAACACGATTTCGCGCCGGCGCCCGACACCCGCATCTACTACCTGGCCGGTACGCAGCACGGCGCGAACGCCAACCCCGTAGTCCACAACACAGAAAACCGGGCGAATCCGCAGGACTACCGGTATCTGATGCGCGCCTTGTTGATGGACATGAACGCCTGGATTACCAATGGCACGCGTCCACCTGACTCAAAGATCCCGCTAGTGGCACGGGATGAGTTGGTCACGCCTGCCGCACTTGCGTTTCCGAAGATTCCCGGCGTGCATGTTCCGAAAGAGCCCTACATGACCTACCGGCTCGATTTCGGCCCCGAATTCCTGACGAAAGGGATTGTGGCGTTCGATCCTCCCAAAGTCGGCAAGCCTTTTCCCGTGCTGGTGCCGCAGGTGGACGCGGATGGCAACGACCTTTCGGGGGTTCGCCTGCCGGACCTTGCGGTGCCCCTGGCGACGTACACCGGGTGGAACCTGCGGGACAAGGAAATTGGGGCGCCCGAAGTGGCGATGGATATGATCGGATCCTACTTACCGTTCCCCCGCACGCGCGCCGAACGCGAGAAGACGGGCGATCCGCGCCGGTCGATCGAGGAGCGTTACCAGAGTAAGGACGAGTACCTGAAGCAGGTTACGGAAGCGGCTAAGCGGTTGGTGGAGCAGCGATTCCTGCTGGAAAAGGACATTCCTGCAGTTGCCAGACGCGCGGCGGCGAACTGGGACGCGGATCAAGCCCCGGTCAGATAAGGGTGGCGATCCCCGCCGTGATCATCGAAACGCCGATCCCGGGTACGATGCGGCGCAATTGCCGGCCGCGCAAAGAGTGGCGAGCGGTGGTAAGAAGCCATCCCGTCAAAATGAGTGCGATGCTGGTAAAGTTCACAAACACATTCTGTACTGGCTCTATTGGAAATGGCAGTGCTGATAGTACGGTGTGATAGTGTTCCCGGTACCTACCTTACCTATCCTCGGAGAATCGCCGTTGCTTGACAGTGGATATCGTTGGTGGCCTATCCCGGCAGGGACACTCCCTTACGGTCGTGGCTCGTTGCGCGCTGCGCGCGTAAGCGGCGTCGAAATCGCTTCGAAAATTCGTTGCGAGCGGCGCGCGTGAGCAAGCGACGTCCCGATCGCTCCGGAAATCACTCCCTTACGGTCGTGGCTCGTTGCGCGCTGCAAGCGACGTCCCGACCGCTCCGGAAATCACTCCCTTACGGTCGTGGCTCGTTGCGCGCTGCGCGCGTAAGCAAGCGACGTACCGATCGCTCCGGAAATTCGTTCCGCGCTGCGCGTGTAAGCAAGCGACGCCCCAGCCGGTCACGGAAATTCGTTGCGAGCGGCGCGCGTGAGCAAGCGACGTCCCGATCGCTCGGGAAATTCGTTGCGAGCCGCGCGCGTAAGCAAGCGACGTCCCAGTCACTCACGGAAATTCTTTGCGAGCTGCGCGCGTGAGCAAGCGACGTCCCGACCGCTCCGAGAATTCATTGCGAGCCGCGCGCGTAAGCAAGCGTCCACCTCCCATCAGCGGGAGGGACCCGTCGGAGTCAGACGGGTCCGCATCAGCATTTTCAATAAGTTACAGAGAATTTCCGTCGGAGTCCGACGGAAATTGACCCAGAACGGGCCGAGCGCTGAACTGCGACCTCGCCTCCTTTCGCTCCGCCAGACGACGAGGTTGGTTACACTATGCGGTGATGAAACTACACTTCGCCGTGTTGGCGGTGTCCGCTTGGATCGGGACCGCAAGTGCGCAGCCCCGGAATCCCTTCCTGGGACGTTGGGATCTGGTAGTGACCTCTCCCCGAGGTACCGCCAATCAGTGGATGGAGCTGGTCGAGAAGGATGGGAAACTGGATGGCCGCATCCAGCCCGGAGGCGGAGCGGTTCGCCCCATCGTGGCGGCCAAGGTTGGGGGCTCGCACCTCATCGTTACCGTGAGTGCTTCGACTGACCGCGCTCCCGAAGTCCTCTGGGATTTGACCACCGACGGCACGAAGATCAGCGGTGTGCAGAAGCGTGGCGACAATTCCGATACACAGATCGCGGGAGTTCGCGCGCCAGAATTGAAGCGTCCCATGCCGAAGGCGTGGACCGATCCGGAACCTCTCTTGAACGGCAAGGATCTGACGGGCTGGGAGCCCGTCGGCAACCCGGCAAACAGCCATTGGCTGGTTCGTGACGGCGAACTGGTGAACGACAACCCCGGCCACGGCGGAGCCAACATCAAGACCACGCGGAAATTTGACGATTTCAAGCTGCACATCGAAGTGAACTGCCCGGAGCACGGCAACAGCGGAATCTACCTGCGGGGCCGGTATGAAATCCAGGTGGGCACCGAGGGTGGGACGACCCCGAGCCACGAGATGGGCGCGATCTACGGATATCGTGCGCCCGACGGCAATCTGCCGAACGGATTGGGGAAATGGTCGACCTTCGACATCACCCTGGTGGGTCGAACCGTCACTGTGATCCGCGATGGCGTGAAGATTCACGATAACGTGGAGATCCCCGGCATCACCGGCGGCGTGCTCGACGTCAATGAAGGCGAGCCCGGCCCCTTCTATCTGCAGGGCGATCACCAGGGCGTAATTCAGTTCCGGAACATCACGGTGTCAGTGCCGAAGTAGTCGCGGCATCCTACGGGAGCGCGAAGCTGTAGAGGACACCGGCCGACGAAACTGCGACGTACTGCTTACCATCGACGGCATAACTCATCGGCGAAGAGGGAATGTCCGCGCCTGCGCCGAAGCGCCATAGCGCCTTGCCCGTCTTGGCATCCAACGCGAGAAACAAGCCTTCCCGCGATGCAGCAAAGACCACTCCACCAGCAGTGGCCATCACGCCGGCGGCCAGCGAGCCTTGCGTCAGCTCGAACTTCCACTCCACCTTGCCGGTCGCCGGATCGATTGCCATAATGCCTTGCGATTCCGTAGAGGGAACTCCGCCGCCGCGGCCGCCGGTGCCTCTTCCCCAATACTCCTTGCCGGGTTCGTAGGCTGCTGGTCCCGAGGTGTACGTGCTGCTGCCATCGTGGTAGACGAGATAGAGCCAGCCGGTCTGGGGACTGTAGGACGGCGCCTGAAAATTCGTACCGCCTCCCAGTGATGGGAAGACGGTGTGGCCTTCGGGAGTCGCACGGGAGTCGGGCTTCACCACCGGACGCCCGTTCTCATCCCACCGGTCCACCCATGTTGCCCGCACGAAGGGGGTGGCCGAAAGCAGCTTGCCATTGGTCCGGTCTAAGACGTAGAAGATGCCATTGCGATCGCCGTGCAGCAACAGCTTGCGATTCTGTCCTTGCCAGGCTCGATCCACCAGCACGATGTCTTCGGTCGAATCCCAGTCGTGGGTATCGCCGGGAGTGAACTGGTAGTGCCACTTGCGCTGCCCGGTATCGGGATCGAGCGCGAGCACAGAACAGGTGAAGAGGTTGTCGCCCTTGCGAACGTCACCATTCACGTCGGGCCCCGGATTGCCGACGGGCCAGTAGAGTGTGTTCAACTCGGCGTCGTAGCTGCCGGTCAGCCAGGTTCCGCCGCTGCCTTGCCGCCAGCTATCGCCCGGCCAGGTGTCGTTGCCGTATTCGCCCGGGCCCGGCACCGTGTTGAAGCGCCATAGCCGTTTGCCGGTGGCCGGATCGTACGCATCGATGAATCCGCGAATGCCGAACTCGCCGCCTGCCACACCGGTGATGATCTTGTCTTTAACCACGAGCGGAGCAGCGGTCAGGCTGTAGCCCGCCATGGTGTCGGCCACCTTCGTTTCCCAAAGCAGATTGCCGGTACGCGTGTCGAGAGCCACCAGCGCGGCGTCCAGAGTCCCGAAGAAGAGGCGATTGCCGAGCACGGCCACTCCGCGGTTCACGCGATTGCTCTCGTAGGGATTGACCGTCTTCTGCTTCCGCTGATATTTCCAGATCTGTCTTCCGGTGCGCGCATCCAGCGCAAAGACCTGGCCGGGAGGGCCCGTCGTGTACATCACTCCATCCACCACCAGCGGCACCGACTCGACGATTCCATCGCCCGGCATTTGCACCGCCCACTGTGCCTGCAACTGGCGCACATTGTTGGTATCGATCTGCTTCAGCGGGGAGTAATGCTGCCCCTTCAGATCGCCCCAATACGAGAGCCAATTCTGCGGTTCTTCGCCGGAGTCCCGGATTCGGTCGAAGGTTAGGCCGCCGGTCAATGAGGCGCCAGCGGACGCTCCATTGCTCCCGGTAAGGGTCTTCAGATAGGCCACCACATTCTGAAGCTCGACTGGCGAGAGGCGCTTGCCATAATCCGACGGCATGAGCGAGTGGTTCTCAATCCGCAGGTCCTTCAATTTCGACTTTTCCCACAGGTGAAGCTGGCCATCGCTATCCACCATTTGAATCGAGAAGACATCTTCGTTCCTGCGGACGCCACGATATTCGTGGCCGTCGGCGGTGGTGGCTACGACGGTCACGGCAGGACGGCGAAATCCGCGCCGGCCACCGGCGGGCATCTGGCCAGGGCTGACGATTGCAGCTTCCAACGCCTGTGCCGAACCGGACCCTGCCGCAGAAAGATCTGGTCCCACCGGCCGTCCTGCGCCGTTGACCTGATGGCATCCAAGACATTGTCCTCTGCCTTCGAAGATCAGCTTGCCGGCCGCGGCATCGCCATTCACCCTTTCGCCGACCACTACACTCCCGCCGAGGCTCCGTATGTACGACACGAGTTGCCACGACTGGTCGGAGTTCAGTTGCGCGAAGGCCGGCATCTGGGTGCCCCGGACGCCATTGCGGATGTTCAGGAAGATTTCACCGTCGGAACTGCCGTGGCGAAAGACTCCGGATGCCAGTGCGGGCGCGCGATCTCCGCGAGCCTCAGGTCCATGACATCCCTGGCATGCCTGATCGTAAAGGCGCCGCCCGGCGGCGATGGCTGAACGATCTCCAGCCAGCGGATTCTTCTCGCTTTCCAAGGTATGCTGCGCCTGCAAAGCGCCTGCCAGGAACAGAACTCCCAGCAGAGACAACGCGGTCCGAACTCTCTGGCTTGCCATTGGGGGTCATTATAACGGGCGCGGCGCGAAATGGAAAACGCTTGCTTACGCGCGCGGCTCGTCAGCGTGAGAGCGGCGATTCGTGGTCGCTTGCTTACGCGCGGATCGTCAGCGTGGGAGCGTCTCCGCCCTCATCATTAGTGATCGCGCGGCAGCGTCTTGCGAGCTGCGATTCGTGGTCGCTTGCTTACGCGCGCGGCTCGTCAGCGCTGGAGCGTCTCCGCCCTCGTCATTAGTGATCGCTCGTCAGCGTCTTGCGAGCTGCGATTCGTGGTCGCTTGCTTACGCGCGCGGCTCGTCAGCGTGGAGCGTCACCGCCCTCGTCATTAGTGATCGCTCGGCAGTGTCTTACGAGCCGCGATTCGTGGTCGCTTGCTTACGCGCGCGGCTCGTCAGCGTGGGAGCGTCTCCGCCCTCATCATTAGTGATCGCTCGTCAGCGTCTTACGAGCTGCGATTCGCGGTCGCTTGCTTACGCGCGCGGCTCGTCATCTTGGGAGCGTCTCCGCTCTGATCATTAGTGATCGCGCGGCAGCGTCTTACGAGCCGCGATTCGTGGTCGCTTGCTTACGCGCGCGGCTCGGCATCTTGGGAGCGTCACCGCTCTCTCATTAGTGATCGCTCGGCAGTGTCTTACGAGCCGCGATTCGTGGTCGCTTGCTTACGCGCGCGGATCGTCAGCGCGGGAGCGTCTCCGCCCTCATCAATAGTGATCGCTCGTCAGCGTCTTGCGAGCTGCGACGTGGTCGCTTGCTTACGCGCGCGGCTCGTCAGCGTGGGAGCGTCACCGCTCTCTCATTAGTGATCGCTCGTCAGTGTCTTACGAGCCGCGACCGTGAGGGAGCGTTGCTCACATTCCAAAGCACCGGGCCGCTAAAACTGGAACACCTGCACCTCCGCAATGCTCAGATAATTCGGGCTGGTGAGTTGGATCCGGACATATCGGCCCGACTGCACCACCCCGATGAACGCTGCGGGGCTCGGCGCCCCACTTTGGAAACTGCTGAATGTATTGGCACGGAACTGCAGTGTGGCCGGAGTATCGCTGGGCGAGAAAGGTGTGTCCGACACGAATACCCAGTAGTTGCTGAGCCTCGAGCCGCAACAGTCCGTTCGGTTCCACAGAACGAGGTGACTGATGCCGGTGCTCTGGCCGAGGTCGACCTGCCAAAACGGGGTCGACTCGAAATTGGTCGCGGTCACCGAGCCGTCAAAGAAATTGCCGTCGGTGTTGTTGTCGATGGCGACGGATGCCGGTGGCGCACCGAACAGCGTGCTGCTTTGCGATGCCGTCTTCCCCGGCGCGATGTTCACAGGTGCAAATGCCGTCACCTCGGCAAGGCTCAAGTAGCCGGTCCCGGTGAGTTGGACTCTGATATACCGATAGAAATTCCCGAACGTCAGGATCTCCTGAGACGGGCTTGGAGCGTTGGTCAAGTGGACTCCGTCAACATCGCCGCGCTGTGACAAGGACGCAGGAGTATCGGAGGGCGAGAACGGAGTATTCGAGAAGAACACCCAATAGTCGCTCAAGCGCGAACCGCAGCAGTCGGTGCGATTCCAGATGAAGACCGTCCCGAGGGAGGTCGGTGCGCCAAGATCGACCTGCCACCATGGCGTGGATTCGAAGTTTGTTGCCGTGACCGACCCATCGAAGTAGTTTCCATCGGTGTTGCCATCTGCCGCGAACGACGCGGGAGATCCAGGCAGTGTGCTGCTTTGTGACGCCGGCTTGCCCTTGATGAGATCGCTGTTCGGCGGCGGTGGCGGTTGGCCGCCCAACACCTGTACTTCAGCCAGACTCAGGTAATTGACGCCGGAGAGTTGAACCCGCACGTATTGGCCTGTGATCCCTACGGGAATCGTAGTCGACGGGCTCGGCGCGGAGGTTTGGTGGCTGGCGAAGGTGCCCGCCCGAGAGGCCAGAGTCGCAGGCGTATCCGACGAAAGAAATGGCGTATTGGAAACGAACACCCAATAGTCGCTCAAACGCGAACCGCAACAGTCCGTGCGGTTCCAGATGACTACCGAACCGACCGTCTGCGCCGCGCCGAGATTTACCTGCCACCACGGTGTGCTTTCGAAATTGGTTGCGGTCACCGAGCCATCGTAAAAGTTGCCATCGGTGTTGCCGTCGAATGCCGCGCCGGCGGGCGGCGTGCCGAACAGGGTGCTGCTTTGGCTCGCGCCGTTGGGAGGGGGACCGCCAACGATGATTTGAACTTCCGCGAGACTGAGATACCCCGAGCTTGAGAGTTGGACGCGGACATAACGCCCGCTGGCGCCGACCGGGATCGTAGTGCTGGGACTCGGCGCGGAAGTCTGATGGCTGGCGAATGTCCCCGCGCGTGAGGCCAGCGTTGACGGTGTGTCGCCAGGTTGGAATGGGGTATCGGAGACGAACACCCAGTAGTCGCTGAGGCGTGAACTGCAGCAGTCCGTGCGGTTCCAGATCACGATCGAACTGATTGAAACGGATGTGGACTGGTCCAATTGCCACCAGGGATTGGAGTCCAGGTTGGTGGCGGTGACGGACCCGTCTCCGTAATTGCCGTCGGTGTTGCCATCGATCGCCACATTGGGAGAAGGCGACCCCGGATAGCTGCTGCTTTGCGTGGCGTTCTTGCCGCCATTAGGCCCATTGGTGAGGGTGAACGACGCATTTAGCGTTCCCACGCTGGCGGATACGTTGTACGTTCCCAGGACGGAATTGGCAATCGCCGTGACAGTGGCGACTCCATTGCCGTCGGTAGTCACCCTCCCATTGGAAAGAGTTGCGCTCGGCCCCGTGGAGGGCACACCGAAGGTGACGGACTGGCCCCCCAGAGGCGATCCGCAGGTATCGGTGAGGGTGACTTGCAAGGGCGCACTGAAGGCCGTTCCAATCGGGGTGGTCTGGTTATTCCCGCCCGTGGGGAGGAGCGTTCCGGGTGTGCCCGGAGTACAGGCGGCAACGACGAAGGCGCTGCTGGAGTTGCTGGACGTCACGTCCGCGGTGGGCAGATTCGAACTACTGACACTCACGTTTTCCTGCACCGCGCAGGTGCCGGAGCCGGTCGGGCAAGGGTTCGCGGCAACCCCGATCGTGTAAGTCGCGCTCTGTCCGGGGTCCACCTGCCCGAGGTTAGCGGTGGCGCTGGAGCCATCAGGCGAGACCGTACAACTACCCGTCGCGGGCGGCTGGACGGTGCAACCGGTGATGGTCCCACCAGACACGGTAGTCCCGGCCGTGGTGCCCATCGAGCTGTTGTCTTGATCGTCGTTATTGACCTGGTTCCCGAAGCTGCCGGTGCCTCCCGCCGTGGCATTGCTCAATCGGGAGGTCAACAGCGAATGCCCCGAGAGGTCCGCCGAGAAGGACGACGCGCCGGTCAGGACACTACTCCTGCTTCGGAGATTCACCAGGCTCTGTTTCTGCGAGAAGTCGCGGTATCGCGGGACCGGAACAGTGCCAATCGGGCTCGCAATACTCACCTGGCTTATGGGAGCGAAACTGGCGGAGAAGACGATCTGGCTGAGGTCTTGTCCGGAGCTCTGCAGGACCAACGGGAAGGTGTTCGTTTCAAATGAATTGGGATCGGACGAGTTCACCACCCAGGTGGCAGTGGCCGTTCCTCCGCTCGAAACTAAGCTTTGATACGACCCCACAGATCCTGAAATCGGTGAGCCTCCCTGGCCGTTGGAATCGGCCGAGAGTAACTGGGCACGTGTGGACGCATCGCTGTTAAAGATAGGCGCGGACACCTGCACACCGGCCGGAATTTGCTGCAGCACCACTCGCAGACGGGTGGGAGAAGTACCCGTCTTAAAGGCGTTGAGGCTGGCTTCCTGGAATTGGAGCGGAATAGTGGTTTGGTTCGATATGGTTGTGGAGACGCCCTTCTGGAAGACCAGAGTGGGTCCCGCGTAGGCCATAATCTGCGTGGCGTTGGTAATGGGAACGGCCACCGACGCGCCGATGCTGACGGTTCCGCTCACGGGCACAGATTGCAGGCTGGCCGGGCCGCCGAGCAAGCTGGCATCCGCCTTGACGTTGGTGATACGCGCCACCGCTGTGCCTCCGCTGGGCGAAAGAGATACCCCGGTCCAGTTGACGGTGTTGTAACCGGCGACGACACCCGCGGTGATGGCCGCCCCGTTTACCTGGATGAGGGCATCGCTGAACGTGCTGGTGATTGCATTGGTTACGTTGGTGTTCAGCGTGAGCGAGATGTTAGCGGTCAACGCGCTGGTCAGACCCGTGCAGGTCAGAAACAGATCGCCGAGCACTTCCGTGCGTCCCTCAATCGCAATTTGGGACGTCGTCGGTACACTGGCGGCGCAGTTCAGCGTTGAGGCGCCGGCCTGGGTGACGACGTACGGCAGACCGGCGACGGTCAGGCTGCCGATTCGCTGGGCACTGCCTGAATTCTGCTGGACGGAGTAGGTCACGGTGCCGTTTCCGGAGCCGCCGCCGCCCCCGGTGATGGTGACGAACGGACTGCTGCTCGCGACACTCCATGGACAGGCCCCTGGAGCTAATACGGAAACGGTTCCCGTCCCACCGGCGGAGGGAAATGCCTGCCCGGCTTGCGCCAGGGCGAAAGTACAGGGCGCTTGCCCGCGCTGGATCACCGTGAACGTCTGGGTTTGTCCCACGGCGGCTCCCTGCCCGGTCACGGTGATCGTGCCGGTACGGCTGGCGGACGCCTGGTTGGCGGTAAGCGTATAGCTCACCGAGGAATTCGCGGACGTGACAACCGCGTTGTTGACGACCAGAAACGAAGTGTTGTTGGACGCGGCGGTGAACGTACAAGACGAATTTGAGGCGCCCACAAAGAAGCTATTGGTGGTGGCTCCTGAGTCGAACGATGCGCTCGATGGGGTCAAGCCGAGCACGCATCCATTCAACTGGTTGATGGTGTATGGCAAGCCGGCAATCGTGAGCGTAGTGGTTCGCGCGCTTCCTCCGGAGTTGGCCTGAACGCTGTAACTGACGGAGCTGGTGCCGGATCCCGTGCTGGGGCTGGTGATGGTGGCGAAGCTTCCCGACGGCGCGGAGACGGTGTAGGTGCATCCTGCCGCCGCCGTCACGGTGACCGCTCCCGTGGACGCGGACGGTCCGACCGTGGTGGAACTGGCGGACAGGCTGAAGGAACAGTTGGACGGAGTGGATGACGAAATTTTGGCGCGTCCGATCTTGCTGCTGTCGGACTCCGTGAACCAAAGGGCGCCATCCGAGCCTGCGACGATGAAGGCGGCATCGCCGATCGGCGAAGGGGTCGGATACTCGGTGATCACTCCACCTGTGGTGATTCTCGCGATCTTGTTGCCATCGCCTTCCGTGAACCAAAGCGCGCCATCGGGGCCAATGGTGATCTGCTCCGGAGAGCTGCTGGCTGTCGGCACGGTAAATTCGGTGATCGCGCCCGAGGTCGTGATACGGCCAATCTTGTTACCACTGAGTTCGGTGAACCACAGGGCGCCGTCTGGCCCGGGTATGATGTCTTCCGGCTCACTGGCACTTGTGGGAATGGTGAATTCCGTGATTACCCCGCCCGTAGTGATGCGGCCGATTTTGTTGTTAAACAACTCTGTAAACCACAGCGCGCCGTCTGGTCCCGCGGCAATGCCGACGGGCCTGGAGCCCGAAGAGGGAAGAGAAAACTCGGTAACCACTCCGGCCGTGGTGATACGCCCGATCTTGCCGGGGCTGTCATCTGCAAACCACAAAGCGCCATCCGGCCCGGTCACGATGCCAAAGGGATTGGCTCCAGAGGCGATGGGGAACTCAGTCGTCGCGCCAGACGTGGTGATGCGGCCGATTTGCCCGGTTCCCACATCGGTGAACCACAAGGCGCCATCCGGGCCGTTCGTGATGCGATTGGTGGTGGAAGAGGTCGATAAAGTAAATTCGGTAAACTGTCCGCTCGTGGTAACCCGCCCGATCTTATTGCCTTGAAAGTAGGTATACCAGAGCGCTCCATCCGGTCCGCTGGTGATGCCGAGCGGCACCGCGCCGGATGTCGGTGTGGGGAATTCGGTGAACGTGACTGTCTGCGCCGCCAAGATGGTTGGCATGGCCAGCAGCAGTACAAATGCAATGATCCGTCCGGGCGCCAGGCGCCGGAATCCAGAACTTAGCTGTGCGCTCTCAGAAGAGGACACGCACTTTTCTCGATTGGATGATCCCATCTTCGTCTCCCCGTTCGCTGTCAGGCTGCAAAAAGGATCGAAACCGCCTGCTGATGCGTGCGGCTCGCAACCTGCCAGGTAGAACTACTGTGTTCCACGCTTTGAACTCCAGCAGTCACCTGGGTTGAGAATTCACCTTGGCGACCCAACACAATAATGTGTCGGAAATTCACCCTGCATTACACTTCACCCCGGTCCGCCAGCGATGATAGCATGCACCAAACTCAGTGCAACTATCGAATCACGCCGATTCGCGGGTATCTACTGTCTTCTGAGTACCGAGAGTACTGGTGTTCGGGGAACTCACGCCCGCGCGATTGCCGCCGCGAGTCGCGCGTTGGATCGCACCAGCGCGATGTTGGTCCGCAGACTGCGGCCGCCAGTCAGTTCCACGATTCGCGCAAGTATATAAGGAGTTACAGCTTTACCTGTTATTCCGTGAGTCGCGGCGTCGGAAACCGCGAGTGCAATCACGTCTGCCATCTCCCCCGACGGGATCTCGTCGTCGACTCCGACAGGATTGGCTATGAGTACGCCACCCCGAAGGCCGAGCGCGCATTTCACCCTTATGAGATCCGCAAATTCCGAGGGAGTGTCCAGCCGGATCGGAATGCGCAGGCCGCTCGAACGGCTCCAGAACGCGGGGAACTCATCGGTTCGGTAGCCTGCCACGGGGACGCCGCGGGTCTCCAGGTATTCCAAAGTCTTCGGAAGATCCAAAAGCGCCTTCGCCCCGGCGCAGACCACTGCGACCGGAGTAGTAGCCAACTCTTCCAGGTCGGCGGAGATGTCAAAGCTGGTTTCGGCTCCGCGATGCACGCCGCCGATTCCACCCGTAGCGAAAATCCGGATACCCGCGAGGTGTGCGCAGATCATGGTCGCGGCGACGGTGGTGGCGCCGTGTTTTCGTGCGGAGAGGGCGTACGCGAGGTCGTTGCGGCTGAGCTTGAGAACGTCTTTCGCTTTACCCAGCCACTCCAACTCGTTGTCTGACAACCCAACCCGAATGACACCGTCGATCACGGCAATGGTCGCCGGCGTCACCCCCTGGCTGCGAATTTCGTCTTCCAGAGACCGCGCCGTCGCGACGTTGTCGGGGTAAGGCATCCCGTGAGCGATGATGGTGCTTTCCAACGCGACCACAGGCGCGCCCGCCGATAGTGCGTCACGAACGGCGGGCGCAATCTTCAGCTTGTCTCCGAGATCGGTCATTGGACCCCTTCCCTGCTCCGGCTGCGCACCAGATCGGCGGTCAATTCGGGCGCTGCCGCTTGCGGAGATTCAATCGTAATCGCGGCGGCCGCCAGTCCGAGGCGGCAGGCATCGAGGAGCGACTCACCCTTGGCGATGCCGAAGAGCGTGCCCGCCACCAAGGCATCGCCCGCGCCCGTGACATCGCGAACTCGTGCGGGTAACGCGGGCAGACGGTCGACCGTCTGTCCTTGCCACACGACAATTCCTGCCGGGCCGGCGGTGACCACGCCAGCCCTGGCGCCGAGTTCCTGGAGCGCTTCCGGGACAGGAGCCTCGGCCCGCCCGCTCATGGCTCGCGTTTGCGCCATATTGGCGAAGAGCAACGAGACTCGCCCAAGCATGGGTGTGAGTCGCGGAGCTTTCGCCACGGAGATCGCATCCACGGCGACGGGTATCTCGCCCGCAGAAGAAAGAAGCCAGTCGATCGTAGTGCCGGGGAGGTTGGCGTCCACAAACCAGTAGGAGCAATCGCGGAGTTGCATCAGGAACGGCTCCAAGGCGGCGGGAGACAGTTCCTCGTAAATGTCCATGTCGGCAAGGCCAAGCACGAGTTCCCCATTGTTTTCCAGAATGGCCGTGTACGACGCCGTGGGCTGAACGCAGGAAACCGTAACCAGCGAGGTATCGATCCCGCATGCGGCCGCCGATTCACGCACCTGGACTCCGGCCGCATCGTCGCCGACGCGCGACACCAACATCACGCGCTCACCCAAACGAGCCAGATTCTCGGCCACATTCCGCGCCACACCGCCTGCCGCCACCAGAACGCTGCCCGGATTGGAACTCCCGAGCACCAGCGGACCGCGAAGAACACCGTGCCGGTCGATATGCGCGCCTCCAATGCAGGCGATCATTACCGGCGATTCTGGCCGCGCCGCGCCAATTCGTCGAGCAGCACTTTCACGGGACGGAATGCCGCGAGAGTCACTTCCACGTTGGGCTTTTGAATGCGCGCGATCTCCTGATTCTGCGACGCGAGCCAGTCGGCCGGGGCCTGCTGGCCGCCCACCAGATAGTCGAGAGTCTTCACACCGATCGTACCCAACTCGGATAGGTCCTTCGAGAGCGGCTTCAACTCTGTCAAGAGCTGGTTGCCCTCCGCCAAGGGCAGAAATCGCGCGTCGTTCGCGGTCCAGCGCGCGAACTGTTCGCGGAGCAGAGCCGCATCGGCGGCTTCATGCCTGGCTACGAATCGCGCGGCAGTGAGTTCGAGCAGGCGTACGCTCTCACTCTCCGGCCGTACAGCGTCCACGAAACGATTTAGAGGAATCAAGCTGGTGTACTTGCGCGCGCGGGCACGGGGACCGAGTCCCAGACCAGTACTCGCATCGGCGAGGACGCGCAATGGCTCGGCGGGCTGCCCGCCGCTGAGCCGATCGAGCATCGGCCCGTAGTTGGCGCGATGCCGCACCCCCGTCCATTCGAGCTGGCGGCTCACCAACTCCATGCGGGTGTACATCGAATCGGGGTCGTTGGTCTCTTTGGGCGACCAGAATCGCTCGGCGATTACCGCCATGCGCGGCCAGATTCGCGAATCGACGGTTTCGGAGCTGACATATTCAGCCCACATACAAGCTTCGCCGCCGAGGATCAACGCCGCCTGTTGCGGAGTCAGATCGGCTGCCGGCCCGCTCAACGGGTCGACGGCATAATGTTGACTCGCGGGGCTGAGATGATCGAGATAGTAGCCCGATGAGAGGATGCCGCGATGTCCCTGGATGGCTGCGTCGGCGAGTGATTTCGCACCGCGCCACGATTGAATAATCGCCGCGGCCGGAAGGTCGGGGTGCAGAATCTCGTCCCACCCGATCATCGTCTTGTGATTTTTCTCGAGGATCTTGAGGATCCGCTGGTTGAAGTAGGCCTGCAAGCCGTGCGCTCCATCCAGATGGTGCTCGCGAATGAATGCCTGTACCCGCGCCGATTGATTCCATTGCTTGGGATTCACCTCGTCGCCGCCGATGTGAAAATACGGGTCGGGGAACAGAGCCGCCATCTCGGTGAGGAATCCCTCGAGAAAGCCGTAAGTGGACTCGAGGGTCGGATCCATCACGGGGTCGTAGACGCCCCAGGTGCGGCCGATGGTGTAAGGACCAGGCACGCTGGCAAGGTCGGGATAGGCGGCGAGCCAGCTTTGCGTGTGTCCAGGGATGTCGAATTCCGGAATGACGCGGATCCCACGCACTCGCGCGAACTCGATCACCTCGCGAATTTCGTCTTGCGTGTAGTAGTGGCCGTCCGAGCCGTCCTGATGCAGGTGTGGGTAGCGCTTGCTTTCCACGCGAAAGCCTTGATCGTCGGAGAGATGCCAGTGAAAGACGTTGAGCTTCACCGCTGCCATCGCTTCGAGATTGCGCTCCACGACGGCGAGCGGCATCCAGTGGCGTGAGACGTCAATCATCAGGCCGCGCCAAGCGAAGCGGGGCTGATCTTCGATGTGAACGGCCGGCACCTGAAAACCGTCGGGACCGGGTGCGATCAATTGAGCGAAGGTCTCGATTCCGTGGAGCGCGCCGGCTCCGGTAGGGGCCTGGATTCGTGCTCCGCTGGACGAGATGTCCAGCGTGTAAGATTCGTCTTCCCCCAAGGTCGGGTACTTCGTTCCGGCAGCGGCGCACACGACCTGCAAGGTCGGACGCGCGGACTCGGCAGGTTTGACGACGCCCATCAGGATGCCGGTTTGCAATGAAACTCGCGAGGTAAGGCGAATGAGCGCGCCCTCCATGCGGGGGTCGGCGCAGGCGGAGGCGGCGGTGAAGGTCCCGTCAATCGCGAGCAACCCCGCGCCAGGCTCGACTTTCACCGGCATCGGCATCATGGCGAGCGGCGCTGCCCATACGCACTGGCTGGCAGCCAGCAGCGTGAAAAGCGTGACGGAACGAAGCATCTCCTATAGTGCAACATCGAATCCGTTGTGGGGCAAGCGCGGCCAGGTTAGCCGAGATCGGGCACGAGGAAACGGGCAGGTTTACCCGAGGCCTGGGCAACGCCTTCGGCGGCCAGATATCCGCTGCGCACTGCTCCTTCCATGGTCGCGGGCCAACCGGTGCGGATCCAGTCGCCGGCCAGAAAGGCCTTGGGGAGCGCCGATTCCGGCGTAGGCCGGAGGCATTCGGTCTCGGGCGCGGCTGAAAAGGTGGCGCGCTGTTCCTTGATGACATGCGCCTTCAACAGCTTGGCCTCGCGCACCCGGGGAAAGTAGAGACGCAGATCGCCGATCGCGATTTCGATGATTTCCGCGCGTGACAGAGGAGTCAAATCGCGTGACGCGCTCACCACCAGTTGCAGATACTTCCCACTATCCTTGTTGAACATCCACTGCATGGTGCGGTCGAGGAGTGTGGCGTGGGGCAGGGTCGTCACTTCGCGGTCGAACCAAAGGTGGACGCCGGTAATCGGCGAGTGCTCGAATTTCGGAGCTGCCAGCCCTAACCCTTCCAGGCGCTCGAAAGGCAGCGCGCAGATGTAGTGGTCGGCAGCGCGGACTTCGCCCCCCACCGTGAAACCCGTCTCGTCAATGCGCTCCACGGGCGTTCGAAAGTGCAATCGCACGTTCCCCAGGCGCTTCCATGCCCCGGCGTTGTACAACTCGCTGAGGGGCACCGAGGGAACGCCCATTTCGTGGGAATCGGCACGCGCCAGAAATCCCAGCCAGAAGACCTGGAAGCCGTGAGTGGCAGCCATGTGCTCGAGGTCTTCGTTGACCGCGCTCACCAGGATCTGGCGCCAGAAGCGATCGATGGCGTGCGGGGTTTGACGCTTCTGCAGAAGCCAGTCGAGCATGCTGATGCGATCGAGATCTTTCCGGCGCGTCCGTTCCCTGCGGATCGCGAGGAGTGCACGCGCGATTCCCGTCTTGTCGGCGCGGCTGAGACAATGCATGCGGAGAAACGATCCGGTGAAGTGAAAGGGCGCTGGAAGACGGCCTCGCTTCAGAATGGAGAGCCGGCCTCCCGGTTCCAGGAAATAAAACTCGCGATAAAACTTGATGCGGTCGCGTACGCCCATTCGCTCGTAAAAATCGAGCAGATTGACACAGCAGCGCAGCAGGATGTGCTGGCAGTTGTCGATGGTCTCGGCCTCCTCATCCGCGGACGCAGGGACGGGAAAGGAAGACGCACGCCCGCCGAGGAACGGTCGTGCTTCGAAGAGGTCAACTTCAAAGCCGGCGCCCCCGAGCGCTGCCGCCGCGGACAGACCGGCTAATCCGCCGCCTGCAATCAAGACTTTGGGCATTTAGCAGTAGTGTAGACGAAGCAGAAATGCTTGCGTTAGTGAACTCACGGACCAGGGGCATTTCCCCCTCCTAGTCGCCAACCTTCGTCTTCAGCAGCGCTTTGACGGTCTCGATGGTGTCAGCCTCTTCGGCCTTCTTATCTTGCCTCCAGCGCGCCATGCGCGGGAAGCGGACGGCAATACCGGAACGGTGGCGCGGGGAAAGTTGAATTCCTTCGAAGGCGAGTTCGAACACCAATTCGGGCTTCACTGCGTGCACGGGGCCAAATTGATCAATCGTATTTTTGCGAACAAATGCGTCCACCTCGCGTATTTCATCGTCCGTGAGGCCCGAGTAAGCCTTCGCAAACGGAACCAGTTTGCCGGAGTCCCAAACACCGAATGTGTAGTCGGTGAACAGGCTGGCACGACGCCCGCTGCCGGGTTGCGCGTAGATGAGAACGGCATCCACGGAATACGGCTGAATTTTCCATTTCCACCAGTCGCCGCGGCGGCGCCCCACGCGGTAAGGCGATCCGCGGCGCTTGAGCATGAAACCTTCCACCTTGCGATCCCGAGATTGCTGGCGGAGCTGCTTGAGGCCGTCCCAGGATTCGGCTTCTACTAACGGAGAGAGCACCAGGGCGCTCCCGGCGGGCGCGATGCGTTCCAGTGCGGCGCGTCTCCACTCGATAGGGCGCTCACGCACGTCTGCGCCCTCGACTTCCAGCAGATCGTATCCCATCAGGACTACGGGAACGTCAGCCAGAATCCGTGCACTCAGAACTTTGCGGCCGATCCGGCGCTGCATCTGCGCGAACGGCAGGGGTGCGCCGTCCTTCCAGGGAAGGACTTCGCCATCGATTACGGTGCCTTCGGGCAGCAGCTCGGCGAGCGCGTCGAGTTCCGGGAAACGCCCCGTCATCAGTTCCTCGCCGCGCGACCAGAGGAACGTCGAGCCCTGACGCCGCAGAAGCTGCGCGCGAATCCCATCCCATTTCCACTCGATCTGCCAATCCTCGATCTGGCCTAACTCTTCCACATCACCCTCAATCGGATACGCGAGAAAGAACGGGTAAGGCTGGCTGACCGGCGGCATCGCGTCGCCGGCCTGTGTCTCGGCGGTAGGGTTGGGCGCGACCAACTGGGTCCAGAAATCGGGAGTTGGTTGCCACTCCCCCATCAGGCGATGGGAGATCATTTCGCCCGAGACTCCGCTGACTTCGGCCAGTGCCCTCACCACGAGGCTCTGCGAGACGCCGACGCGAAACTCGCCGGTGATGAGCTTGTTCCAGGCGAAGCGCTGCGCCTCATTCATTTCGCGCCATGCGGAGAGCAGCCAAGCCCGTCGCGTCTCATCGTCGGCGTCGCGTAGCTGCAGCAGACGCTGCTCCACCCAGAAATGAAGAGGGAGCGAGGTGCCGGCGGGGTCCGCGGCAGGAGGAAGAAGCAGCGCCACCACCTCGGCGAAATCTCCGACGGCATGATGGCATTCGGCGAAGAGCCATTCGGGCAATCCGGTCTCTTCGATGGCCCACTGCACGAGCTTGCGCGATTCCAGAAGCCGCTTGGGACGGCGGCCGATCAGGAAGTGGACCGCCCAGGCGGCATCCGCGGGTGAAGCGGCAGCCAGGTAAGACCGGAGCGCGGCCACTTTCCCGTTGGTCTTGGTGGTCTCATCGAGGGCCGCGTAGAGCTGAGCAAATGCTTTCACGCTTCGGCCTCCTCGAAGGGGGCGCTCCACGCCGCGGCGTCCTTGCCATGCTCCTGCAGCCAATGCACCAGTGGAGCGCGGAATCCGTGCGTGACATAGACCCTTTCCGCTCCCGTCTGGTCGATGGCGCGGAGCAAGGCGGGCCAGTCGGCATGGTCCGAAAGCACGAATCCGCGATCCAGAGAGCGGCGCCGGCGCGGACCGCGAATCCGCATCCAACCGGAGACCATCGCGGTGGACGCATTGCTGAAGGATCTCGCCCAAGGCGAGCCGTGCTGCGACAGTGCGGCCAAAATCAGGGTTCGCTCCGGTTCCGCCAGCGCTAATGCCGGCGGCATCGCGACTCCCTGCCGGCGATAGATGGTCGTGATCCGCTCCACCGCGTCGTACGCGTGAATCGGGCCGTTGGCGGCGTCGATCTGAGCGAGTAGTCGCTGCGCCATGCCGGCTTCGTGCACGAAGAGCAGACTGGTCTTGCCGGCTTCCTGGTTGGAGCGCCACCACCCGTTGATCGCTTCGATGGTGTTCTCGGGCCAGCGAAAGATCGGAAGGCCAAAGGTGGCCTCGGTGAGGAAGGTGTGGCAACGCACCGGCTCGAAAGGCGCGCACGTCGGGTCAGGATCGAGTTTGTAATCTCCCGAGACCACCCATACTTCGCCTTGGTCTTCGATACGCACTTGCGCGCTGCCCAGGATATGTCCGGCGGGATGAAGCGATACGCGCGCGGAACCCAGCGTCAGGGTCTCGCCGTAAGGCACGGGCTGGACGCTGAGGTCCGCGCCGATAAGGTCGCGCAGAAGCGCCTCGCCGGAGATCGCGGTGAGATAGGCACTGCATCCGGCAACGGCGTGTTCTTTGTGGGCGTGCGTAATCACGGCGCGGCTCACGGGTGCCCATGGATCGACGTAGAAATCGCCGGCGGCGCAATAGAGACCGGATTCGCGTAGTTCCAGAAGAGGCACGTACTTCTAATATCGGCGAAAAACGACGTGGCGCAAACACTCCGGTTTGCCGTCTCGACACTTTGTCGAGACCTTTTCGGGAGCGCGCGTGACGATTCTCGCAGGGCAGACCCGGTAGGCGCCCGAAAAGCGTCGAGAGGAGTCTCGACGCGGCAAACAGGAGTGTTTGCGCCACGGCTGCCAGGAACGATTTTCGATTGGGCCCACCAGATCGGCCCATAGGAGACAAAACAGGAGCAGGTTGTAACATAGAGCGATGCCTTTCTGGACCAAACTGGCCATCGCTTTCGCGATGGTGATGGCACTTTGCTCCTCCGCGCAGGAGCCGCCTAAGCGCCCCGACGGATTGTACGCCGAGATCCGTACCGCCAAGGGGACCATCGTCGCGCGGCTCGAGCCGGATCTCACTCCGATCGCGGTGGCCAACTTCGTGGGGCTGGCAGAAGGCACCATCGCGAATGCCGCATTCGATCCCGGGCGTCCCTTTTACGACGGCACCACGTGGCATCGCGTCGAGGCCGGGCATGTGATTCAAACCGGCATTCCCAAGTCCGACCGCGCCCGCAATACCGGATACATGTTCCCTAACGAGATCCACGCGCGACTGAGTCACAATCACGCGGGAGCTCTGAACATGGCGAACTCGGGCCCGAACACCAACGCCGCGCAGTTTTGCATTACGCTGGGCGACCGGTCTTATCTCGATGGCGACTTTACGGTGTTCGGCGAGGTGGTGGAAGGGCTCGATGTAGTCATGCGCGTAGAGAAGGGTGATGCGCTGGAGTCCGTGCGTATCCTTCGAGTCGGTAGCAGAGCTCAGGCGTTCCATGCGACCACAGAATCCTTCCGCGCGATGGTCACGGAGGCCGAACAGCGCGTGGCGGAGCATACGGAAAAGAAGCGCGTCGCGGAACAGGAGTGGATCGGGCGCAACTATCCGAAGGCCACGGGCACGGCTGGAGGAATTCTCATCGAACATCTGCGAGATGCTGCGGCAACCTCATCGACCACCGGCAGTGCGCAACGCGTGCGCTATCGAGGTACCGAGGTTCGATACATGGGTATGGTGATCGGACGAGACGGCCCGGCCATCGAGCCGGTGCATTTCGCCAGCAATGACAACGGCACCCCGGCCTTCGTCGACCCGCCGCACGAGTTCGTCTGGGAAGCTGGCAAGACCAAAACGAATCCGGGCCTCGATGGTGTGATCGCGACGATGCGACCCGGCGATCGCCGCGTGGTAATCATACCGGCAGCCCAGGGATACGGACGCGCCGGTACCTACCCGCCGGAGGTCAAAGGCCAGCGGCGTTTCGTGGTGTCGCCCAATGCGCTTCTCGTCTACGACGTCGAGGTGCTGGCGAACCAATAACGGCGTCAAACGGCTTCATGCTACCGGATGTGGCGGATTTCGATGCCGCGGGCCGAAATCTCAGAGAGCAATCGATTCACGGCCTCCGACGTGCTGCTTTCGCCGGGGACCACAACGGCCCACTGAAGGTCTTCCCGGAATTCGCGCGTGCTGATCCGCCAGTTCGCAAGAGATTCCGGCATCGCCGCACCAATCCGGATGAGCGACCAGTGACGAACCAGAGCGAGCGCCGTCTCCCGGTCCGGTGATGGTCCGCGCACAATGAAGTGGTTGTCTCCGTGTACCAGTATGCCGACCACGCGCATTCATGATCGCAAATATACCTCTGCCCATGGCGAAACACTGGCATAATGAGTGATTCCTACCCGATGAAGGCCCTCGAACTCCTCCTCCGTGGAATACTTTGCGGCTTGATTATCACCGCGCCAGTGGGACCGGTGAACGTCTTGTGCGTGGAGCGCACCATTACCAAAGGATGGCGGTCGGGAATCGTTTCCGGCCTCGGTTCTGCGCTGGCGGACGCGATCTACGCCACCATTGCAGGCTTCAGCATCAGTCTCGTCATCCAGTTTCTGATGCGCGAACTCTTCTGGATCCGTCTGTTTGGTGGTATTCTACTGATCCTCTTAGGCGTCTGGTATTACTTTCGGCCCTCCAAAACGAAACTCGGTGAGGAGAAGGAGTCCGATGGTGTCGATTCCGCCTCCACATTCCTTCTCACGCTCACAAACCCCACGACGGTGCTGTCCTTCCTGGCAGTGCTGGCATTTCTGGGATTGGGCAACTCCCGGCCGTGGTATTTGACGCTGGTGCTGGTCGGGGGGATCTTCTGCGGCGCGATGTTGTGGTGGGTGATTCTGACGGGGGTGGTCCATCGAATTCGCAACCGGTTCACGGACGGGGCGATGCTGTGGCTAAATCGCATCGGCGGTCTGGCCATCGGCGCCTTCGGCGTGATTACCCTGATTCTCTCCCGATCGCACTCGCGGTAAGGCTCTCCGGGCCGGTCCCAAACCTCAGAACTGAAAGAACCTGGTTGAGCCGGTATCGCCTACATTGAACGTCAGCCCGTCGCTGGCAATTCCGCGCACGCCCGCCGCACCCGAACCGAATGTTCGAATCCTCGACAGCGTCGTCGATCGATAGAGGGCGACTGTGCCATTACTCAGGCCTCCGATCATCACGTTCTCACTATCGAACGAGGCCACATACGGAAACACCACGTCGGGGATGGGCTCGTTCTTGACGATGGAACTGGGGCCGGCGGAACTCAACGACGGCCGCACCACATAGAGCGTTCCGGTAGTGCCGATCGGGATCCAGATGTTGCTGCCATCGTAGAGCATGCGGCAGTCATTGACCACGCCGGGCAGGGTGAGGGTTTCCTGAACCACGGGAATGCCACCCGGTGCCGGGATGGAGAGCTTCAACAGATGTGAGTCCGAGAGCAGCACCCACATGTTCGTTCCGTCAAATACCATCCCCTCCACGGTGCCGGTTCCAGGACTGAAACTGGTCGGCAGCGGAGTGGGCAACGGAAACAGCGCGATTTTCGTGCCGCCGGCGCTGGCCCACCAGACGTTGCTTCCATCGAATGCCAGGGCAGGAGATCCCGGCGTAACTCCCCCGTTGCCGAGACTCACGCCTGCACTTCCTGGTGTGTTGGCAGGATTGAATGAGTAGAGATTGCCCGCATTGTCGGCGATCCAGACCATGCCGGCGAAGACTCCCAGTTTGCGAGGCGAGCCAGAGGGAATCGTCCAGGTTTCGATCTGGTGACGATCGGCCGCATTCACCTTGATGATTTTGCTGTCGCTGCGCGCCACCCAGAGGAACGTTCCATCGCTGACGATGTCGTTGATGCTGGCCCCCGCGGATGCGGCCGTGCCCACGTCCGCGGCAATCCCGCCGCCGGTGGCAGTTGCCGACCAACTCTTGCCGATGGCAGTACGCGAAGTGGCGCGGTGCAGCGTCTGGTCCATCGTCCGAGAAAGAAAAGTAACCGCCTGCTCGCGGTTCACCGGATCAACCGGATTGAACGTTGTCGCGCTGGTGCCCTGTGTAATGTTGCTCAAATACGCCTCCAGAATAAATGGGCAGAACGTACTCGACGAAGGCACGTCGGAGAAAGGTCCGCAGATCGCGGACTGGGCGAGGATCCGGCCGGTTTGGGTGTGTGGCAACGTGAGGAGGGCCGCGCAGAGCAGCCACGGAAGATGGCGTCGTTTTAGCATGGCGAATACCTGGATTTTGGGTTTCACCCCGTGCGATGGTCCTTCATTGTAACCGGGCACGCGACCGCAATCATTGCCGCCTGTGTAGCGGGCCGGACAAGCACGCCGAGAACGGGAAGAAATGACGGGCTCCCTGGGGGATCGAAAAGAGTGTTGACCTTCCCCGCACCGAAGAGCTTGCGAAGCTGGAGGCGAACTCACTCCGGGGCAGCGGATTTGCGCACTCTCTCACAACGGTGAGTCGCGTGATCACACCGAAAATGCGCCGCTTCGAACCCCGGAGCTGACACCAGAATGTCCAAGCTTATCGTTTCAACTCTCTTCCTGAGCCTCTTTGCAATGTGGGCAGCCGACCGGAGAGCCGGCACCGACATTCGCGTCAACGTCAACATGGCCCTGGTGCCCGTATCCGTCACTGACGGATACGGACGCAACGTCACCGGGCTCAACCCACAGAACTTTCGAATCTACGAAGGATCGCGCCAGGTGGATATCGCATCCTTCTCACAGCTCGATCAACCCATCACTGTCGGGCTGGTCTTCGATTGCAGCGGCAGTATGAAGGACAAATTCCGGATTGCCCGCGAAGCCCCCAGGGAGCTGTTCAAACAACTCAATGCGGACGACGAGAGTTTCCTGATCACCGTATCCAGCAAGGCAGAACTCAAGCAGTCGCTGACGGGCAACTTCGGCGACCTGGAAAGTAGCCTAATCTTCACCAATCCCAACGGAACAACTTCTCTGTTGGATGGGATCTATATGGCGCTGCAACAGATCCGGAAGTCGCCCAACCGGCAGAAAGCATTGGTTGTGGTGACTGACGGAGGCGAGAACAACAGCCGCTATACTCAACGCGAACTGACCAGGCTCGCGGTCGAGTCGGACACACAGATCTTCTCGGCCGGAATTTACGACCGCCCGCAGAGCAAAGAAGAAGAAGACGGCCCCGCACTCATGACCGAATTGTGCGGTAAGACCGGTGGCTTCAACTATATCGTCAGGGACACTTCGGAGCTGCGCGACACCATGGCCAAGATCGGTGTCACTCTCCACAATCAATATTTGATCGGTTACTATCCGCCGGATGGCGAGGGCAAAGGGAAATTCCGGAAGATCCGCGTGCAGCTTCTGCTGCCCACCGGACTGCCGCCTCTGAATATCCATGCCCGCGGCGGCTATTACATACCGGAATAGAGAGCCGCGGCGAGGTGTTCCGGCACCTGGTACCCGTAAGGGCCAGGCAAAATACCCTAAACCGGGTATTCTCGCGCGGCAGGTGCTTCTTTTACGATCAGGGTATGCGTGAAGGAATTGGCGGGTACGCTCCCTTACGGTCGCGGCTCGTTATTGCGCACACGGGGTAAGGATTGCGAGCCGCGCGCGTCAGCAAGCGGTTCTTCAATCTTTTTCGCAGACTGCCAGGAATTGCATGCACACAGAAACGCCGCCGGAACGGCGAACCCATCCCCTATCCGCGGAGACTCTGGAAGCAATCCGCCAGTTCGACACTTGCACGATCGCCGACGCCATCGAGCGCTTCCCTGTGCGTCTGCGCAACGAAGGATTCACGCGGCCGGGTCTGCGCTGCGTTACGGACGACGCTCCACGGATCCTGGGGTATGCCGCGACTTGCCGGGTCCGCACATCGGATCCACCCGTGAAGGGGAGGTCATTCCTGGACCGCACCGACTGGTGGCCTTCCATCGAAATCCTGCCGGTCCCGCGCATCGCCGTGATTCAGGACCTGGAGCCGGGTCACAGCATTGGGTCGGCCATCGGCGAGGTACACGCCGCCGTGTTGAAAGCATTCCATTGCGAAGGCGCGATTACTAACGGCGCCGTGCGCGACATCCCGGGAGTGCGGCGTCTGCCCTTTCCGATGATCGCCAGCGCGGTCGCAGTGTCGCATGCCTACACGCATCTGGTGGATTTCGGTAAGCCGGTGGAGATCTGCGGCCTCAAGATCGAAAGCGGCGACCTGCTCTACGCGGACATGCATGGAGTGCTTTCGATTCCCATCGAGATCGCAGAAGAGCTCCCGGCAGCGGCGCATGAGATCCACCAGAGAGAACGCCGCATCATCGACCTGTGCCAGTCGCCGGAGTTCACTCCAGATAAGCTCAAGGCCATTATCCAGAGCAATCCATGAGGAGATCTATGCAGAAAATGACCGGCGCCATGGGCGCTGCTCTGTTCATCGGATTGGCTGCGCTTTGCCTGTCCTCTTGCAGCCGGAATCCCGGCGTGCAAGCCAGTACATCGGGCACCACCGAGGCACCCACCGTCGCGGTAGCCACGGTAAAAACGGGAGACTTATCGCGGAGCCTGGTGATGACTGCCGAGTTTAGGCCTTACCAGGAAGTGGACGTGATGGCCAAGGTGGCGGGGTATATCAAACAGATCAACGTGGACGTTGGCGACCGCGTGAAGGAAGGCGATCTTCTCGCCACCCTCGAAATTCCCGAGATGAAGGACGACCTGAAGCGGGCCAACGCGTCCGTGGACCGGAGCAATGCAGACGTCACCCACGCGGAGGACGAGGTCAGACGCGCCGAATCGGCGCACCAGATTGCCCACCTGTCCCTAACGCGGCTACAAGAGGTTGCACAGAAAAAGCCGGGCCTGATTGCGCAGCAGGAGATCGACGTGGCGCAGAGTAAGGACCTGGAGACGGAAGCGCAGGTAGCCGCCGCCAAGTCGGCGCTGGCATCTGCCAAGGAGCAGGTACACGTCAACACATCGGATGTGGAGAAGGTTCACACGCTGATGGACTACACGCGCGTCACTGCGCCCTTCGCGGGCGTGATTACGAAGAGATATGCCGACACCGGCTCGATGATCCAGGCCGGTACCGCTTCCCAGACGCAGGCGATGCCGGTGGTGAGGCTTTCGGAGAACAGCCTGCTGCGGCTGATCCTGCCCGTTCCGGAATCGGCAGTGCCCACCGTCCACATCGGCCAACGTGTCGAAGTGCGCGTTCCCACTCTCAATCGCAGTTTTCCAGGCGAGGTCAAGCGCTTCGTCGATAAGCTAACGCTGGCGACTCGCACGATGGACACCGAGGTGGACGTCCCCAACCCCAGCCTCATCCTGATTCCCGGAATGTATGCCGAAGTCAATCTGACGCTGGCGCAGCGCAATCGCGTCCTGACGGTCCCGGTCACTGCGGTAGACGTAACGGGAGAAGAATCCGCGTCCAACGGACCGCGGCCCGCCGCCAGTTCGGGCCAGGTGATGGTGATCACCCCGAACAACCGTGTGGAAGTGCGGCAGATCTCTCTTGGACTGGAGACCACCAGCCAGTTTGAGGTGTTGTCCGGGCTGAATGAAGGGGACATGGTAGTGATCGGCGGGCGCGCCGGCCTGCAGCCAGGCCAGGAAGTGCGGCCTAAGATCACCACCATGACCGCGGCCAAGTCGTAACGGATTTCCATTTTTGTATGTCTCGTTTTGCCATTCGTAATCCCTATTTCATCGTCGTTGCATGTCTGATCATCGCCGTGGTCGGTGTTACCAGCCTGGTCCGAATGCCGGTCGACATGTTCCCGGCGATGAACATCCCGGTGGTGGTGGTGGCGACGTTCTACTCGGGTATGCCGCCCGAGCAGATCGAGACCGATATCACCAGCCGCTTCGAGCGCTTCTTCACACTGGGCAGCGGCATCGAGCACATCGAATCCCGTTCGCTACCAGGCGTCAGTATCATCAAAGTTTATTTCCAGCCGGGCAGCAATCCCGATTCGGCGGTCACTACGATTTCAAACCTGGCGATGGCGCAGTTGCGCCGGCTTCCGCCTGGGACGCTCCCTCCCGTGGTGCTGAAGTTCGACGCATCGAGCCTTCCGGTCTGCCTCGTCACCTTCAAAGGGCAGGGCCTGGATGAGACATCGCTCCGCGACCTCGCTCAGTTCCAGGTGCGCAATCAGGTGGGAAGCGTACCGGGCGCCAGCGTACCGCAGCCGTTCGGCGGCAAGTACCGCCAGATCATGGTCTACACCGACCCGTACAAGCTCGAAGCCCACCAAATGAGCTTAATGGACGTGGTGCGGGCGGTGAACACTGCCAACCTCATCCTGCCCGCCGGCGACGTGCAACTGGGCGGGCTCGACTACAACATCTACACCAACAGCCAATTGAGCACGGTGCACGAGATTGACGAACTTCCGATCAAGACCGTGGGAACGTCGCCTGTCCGCATCGCAGATATCGGCTATGCCGCTGACGCGCAGCAGATTCAGACCAATATCGTGCGCGTGGACGGCCAACGCTCCGTATTCATCCCGGTGATGAAGCAGGGTGGAGACGCCAACACGATCGACGTGGTGGACGGCGTTCGCGAAAAGTTGGAGCACCTGTTCGATGTACCGAAGGCGCTGATCAGCCGCGTGGTATTCGATCAATCGGTCTTCGTGAAGACTGCCATCGAGACGCTGCTCCACGAAGGCGCCATCGGCCTGTTCCTCACATCGATCATGATCCTGGTGTTTCTGGGGAGTATGCGGGCCACGGTGGCGGTATTTTTCTCGATTCCGCTCTCCGCGTTGACCGCCTTCATCCTGCTCTCAATGGGAGGAAGCTCCATCAACGCGATGGTCCTTGGCGGCCTGGCGTTGGCTTTCTCGAGGCTCATCGATAACTCGGTGGTGGTGCTGGAGAATATCTATCGCCATTTGGAAATGGGTGAGGATTCGGTAACGGCCGCGGAAAAGGGCGGGCGCGAGGTGGCGCTGCCCGTTCTGGCCTCTACGTTGACCACGATCGTGGTCTTTTTCCCGGTGACGATGCTCTATGGTGTGAGCCGCTTTTTATTCTCGGCTCTCGCTCTGGCGGTGGTTCTTTCGCTGCTCGCTTCCTACAGCGTGGCGATGACGGTGGTCCCGCTGTTCTGCTCGAAGTTCATCAAATCGGCGCATGGAACGCACGCAGAAGGTCATGGGCGGCGGCGGCGCGGCCTTCTGGAGCGCTTCAACGACTGGTTCAATCCCCGGTTCGAAGGATTCCTGAACTTCTACGACCGCGTCGTGAGTGTGGTCTTGAAGCGCCCGGTAGCGGTGCTGTTTTTCCTTTCCGGGCTGATTGTGGTTTCGCTGTTCATCTACCCCCTCCTGGATTTTGCGTTCTTCCCACGCACCGACCCGGGACAGTTCATGATGAACGTCAAGCTCCCGTCGGGAACGCGCATCGGGATCACCGAAGATGAGATCGCCAAAGTGGAAAATCTGGTGCGCAGCGAGGTCACACCTGAGGATCTCGGCATGATCGTCTCGAACATCGGTTCGACTCCCGACTTCTCGGCGATCTACACGCCGAATTCAGGCATGCATACCGCCACAGTCCAGGTGAGTTTGAAGGAAGACCACAAGGTGGGCAGCTATGAATACATGGCGCGGGTCCGCAGGCGGATCGCCGAAGAGATGCCCGAAGTACGGGCCTACTTCCAGTCCGGCGGCCTGGTGGACGCGGTGTTGGGCATGGGTATGCCGGCGCCAATCGACGTGCAGGTGGCGGGATCGAACCTCAAGGACAGCTACCGCACCGCCAACGAGATGGCCACGCAGATTCGCAAATTTCCAGGCGTGGGCGACATCTACATTCCCCAGGATCTTGACTATCCCGCGTTGCACCTGGATATCGACCGCATGCGCGCCTCCGAGATGGGACTGACGCAGCAGGAGGTGGTGGATAACGTCATCACCGCCCTCACCTCCAACACCATGATCGCGCCGAGCTTCTGGATCGATCCCCGCAATGGTAACGACTACATGTTGACCGTGCAGTATCCGGAGAGCCAGATCAAGAGTTTCAGCGACCTGCGGGCGATCCCGATCCGCGGCGCGACGAACGCCGACTCCACTCGCCTCGACATGGTCTCTGCCATTCAACGTATCAAGTCGCCCACAGAGGTCGACCATTACGGCTTGCGCCGCACCATCGACATTTACGTGCAGCCCACCGGCGAAGACCTGAGCCGCGTCGCCAAGCAGATCGAGGATCTGAAAGCGCGCACCAGCATTCCCAACGGAGTGAGTGTTTCGCTCCAGGGGCTGGTGCAAGGCATGCGCGAGAGCTTCCACAAGTTCGGTATCGGCCTCACGCTTTCGGTTGTGCTGCTTTACCTGATCCTGGTCGCTCAGTTTCGGTCGTTTCTCGATCCGCTGCTGATCCTGACCGCCGCGCCTCCCGGCGTGACCGGAGCGCTGGTGATTCTTTACGTCACGGGCACCAGCATGAACGTAATGTCACTGATGGGTCTGATGATTCTGATCGGCATGACGGTGTCCGACAGCATCCTGATTGTGGAATTCACGCGTCATCTTCGCGAGGATGGGATGGCGGTGCGGCAGGCGGTGGTAACGGCGGCGCGCGTGCGGTTGCGTCCCGTGCTGATGACCTCGCTGGCGACGATTGTGGGGCTGTTACCGATGGCGCTGAAACTGGGCGCGGGCAGCGAATCGTATGCGCCTCTGGCCCGCGCCGTGCTCGGCGGTATGAGTGTGTCGCTCGTCATGACCGTGATCATGGTGCCGGCGGCTTATTTCGTGGCTTATCGGAAAGCGGACACACTGCCGGCGCCGGTGGAGGCCAACTAAGTGGCGTTTCGCAGTAACAACGTGAGCACCGGCGCTCCCTCACGATCGCGGAGCGGCGGGAGCGTCTGTGTTCAAGGGAGTGTGGCTACCATGCGTTCCATTGTCTTGATCGTCGCCGGCAGCATCGCCTGGGTCGGGCAGCTTTCGGCTCAGCCCGTGATGCATCTTACGCTTGTCGAAGCGGAGCGGCAGGCGCTCCAGAACAATCCGCAATTCTCCGCGGCGAAGTACAATGCCGCAGCCGCATACCAGGTGCCCAATCAGTACAAGGCCGCCTATCAACCCAACCTCTCCGGCAATTTCACCGGTGTGGGCGCCGATAGTGGAAGCCGCCTGGCTGCGGGCGCGCTGAACAACCCGGTAGTCTACGATCGGGTCGGTTCCGGATTGTCGATGAATCAGATGATCACCGACTTCGGCCGCACCAGCAATCTCGTAGCGACGGCCAAATTGCGGGCGGAGTCACAAGATCAGGTCACCGAAACCACGCGAGCTCAAATTCTGCTGGCGACCGGCCGCGCGTATTTCAATCTGCTGCGCGCGCAGTCGGTATTGCATGTGGCGAATGAGACGGTGAACGCACGGCAACTGGTGGTGGAGCAGATATCGGCTCTGGCCGCGAGCAAACTGCGGTCCACACTGGACGTGACCTTCGCGAAAGTCAACCTTTCCGACGCGAAGCTGCTTCAGGTGCAAGCGATCAACGACGTGCAGTCTGCGCAGGCAGATCTGGCTACCGCCATGGGGCTCCCCGGCGAGACGTCTTTCCAGTTGGAGGAAGAGTCCCTTCCGGCGCCGCTTCCGGACAAGGTCAATGACCTCATCCGCACGGCGATTCAGGATCGGCCGGAACTCAAGGATCTGCGGCTCCAACAGGGCGCTGACGAGCGCTTCATCAAGGCGGAACACGCCCTCTTTTACCCCAGTATCGGAATCACCGGGACCGCTGGATTCGTGCCTGCAGGCGAGGCAGTGATACCGGGCCGTTTCGGCGCGGTGGGCATGAACATCTCGATTCCCATCTTCAACGGCGGGCTGTTTCGGGCCCGCCAGACTGAGGCCGAGTTGCACGCCAAAGCCACTGCGCAGAATGTGACCGATTTGGAGAACCGGGTGATTCGCGATGTCCGCGTGGCGTATCTGAACGCCAACACGGCGGCGGATCGAATGACTTTGACTAAGGAGTTGCTGGACCAGGCGGAGCAATCGCTCGACTTGGCAAAGACGCGCTTTGACGCAGGCCTGGGAACGATCGTCGAACTGAGCCAGGCCCAATTGAATCTGACATCCGCGCAGATCGCCAACACCACGGCGAAATATGACTACCAGTCGCAACGGATGGTAGTCGATTTTCAGGTGGGGGCATTACGGTAAAGACGAAATGGCGAGGGAGACGAAATGGGACCTCACGCTAGGGCTCGCAGGCGTCGTGTACCTGGCACTGGAGCTCTTTATGGGGATTGATGCGCCGATCATCGGTGGCATGCTGGTGTTGCTGGCGGTATGTGCGCTGGTGCGCCCACATCGCGCGATACGGCGGGACGACGGCTCCAGAGATCCTTTCACGCACCGCAATTGAAGCCTGTTGGGGGCTGACGGGCTGATAAGCGAGCCACGCGCGTAAGCAAGCGACGTCTCGATTGCTCTGATCACTCCCTTACGGTCGTGGCTCGTTGCGAGTTGTGGTGGGCAAGTTGTCGTCAAGCGACACGCGCATAAGCAAGCGATGTCTCGATTGCTCCGAAGATCACTCCCTTACGGTCGTGGCTCGTTGCGAGTTGTGGCGGGCACGCGTTGTCATTGGCGACACGCGCGTATGCAAGCGATGTCTCGGTTGCTCCGAAGATCACTCCCTTACGGTCGTGGCTCGTTGGCGCTTCGGCGCTCTCGAGAAATAGTCCAGACTTGCTAGCCAAGACCGACCCACTCACCTTTGCATAGGAAAAAAGGACGGCCGAGAAGTAGGTGACGATGAGTCACCATGCCGGCCGCCGC